>Ga0193702_1000452_pt1 | contig 13795 bp, 10 predicted proteins | sample U3a1metaG_FD_143060 | JGI IMG/M metagenome (GOLD analysis project Ga0193702, IMG submission 143060) | Soil microbial communities from a riparian zone of the East river system, Colorado, United States - U3a1 | ecosystem: Environmental > Terrestrial > Soil > Riparian zone | place: USA: East River... | reverse complement strand
CATCACCTTTAATTTTAATGAACGGGCTGCCCAGCGCACTGTTGTTGATCAATGTTAGCAGGTCTGTAGTAGCAATGCCGTTTTGCTGTGCAAAAACAACGGCCTCGGCTAATCCCTGCGCATGAATTCCGAGCAGGGTGTTAATAACCAGCTTAGCCGTATTACCTGCTCCTGTTTCACCAACGCGCATGGCCAATCTGCCTATTTTTTCCAGCACAGGTTTAGCCTGTTCAAAGGCGCTTTCATCACCTCCGGCCATTATTACTAATGTACCTTCTTCGGCTTGTTTAACACTGCCTGATACCGGTGCATCCAAATAATGATTACCCTGCTTTTCGCATAGCTCCGCCATTTGCCTGCTTATGGTTGGCGATACCGTGCTCATATTAATGATGATCTTCCCGTTGGTATTGGCACTAAGCAAACCATCTTCACCATTAAAAATATCAGCTATCGCTTTATCATCCGATACCATTATGATGATCACCTCATTTTGCCGGATCAGCAGGGCAGGGGTTGAAGCCGTCGTTGCACCTATCGATCTTAAAACATCTTCCTTTCCTTTGCTCCGGTTATAAACGCTAAGCGGGTAACCTGCTTTTACCAGTTGCTGCGACATTGGGATGCCCATTTTGCCAAGGCCTATCCATCCTATTTTTGTTGTGCTCATTTTTATTTTTTATGTAGATTTTTTAAATTAAAAAATTCTTTGCCCACTTTCCGCGCAGCGAAGAGAAGCGTCGACCGGGTGAGTAAAATCTGTGCGAGATATTAACGCAAATACACTCACCCTCAATATTTACCTCAATCTCACCCCCGATAACCTTTCGCACTCCGCCAAAAATAACTCCTGGATTTCCACATTAGCAGCTGCCGGGTGAAAATTCCTGAGCTTTTTATGATAAAAGTATTTACCGTTTACCAATGCATCAGCATCATTGCTTACGGCAAGCCATGCCTGTGTTACGGGTGCGTCTTTTAAACTGTCAGGTGCACTGGGGCCGCCCATTTTTGTAGCCACCCATCCGGGCTCCAGCGCGTTTGAATATACGTTATCCCATTTACGGGCTATAGCAAACGCCAATATCACATTATGCAGCTTTGAATCGGCGTAGGCGCTAAAACCATTCCAGCGGCGCTCTGCCCAGGTAAGGTCTCTTAAGCTTGCGTCACCATCCCGGTGCAGGCCGCTGCTGAGGTAAATTAGCCTTTGAGGTTTATTGATCAGGCAGGTAAGAATATAAGGCGCCAGGCTGTTTATTGCAAAAACATGCGGTAAGCCGTCAACTGTATTTATACGGCTGGGTTCCTGGTAACCCACGGCTGCGTTATGGATCACAGCATCAAATACACCCAGCTTATTCACCTGTTCAGCAACATGCATGGTCTCCACAATGCTTGAAAGGTCGCCTGTAACCACAGTTTCGGCGCCGGGTACTGCGAGCAAAGCCGCTTTACCGCGATTATCATTTCGGGCATGTAAAACTACTTTATGCCCGTCAGCAACCAATAGCTGCGCGGCCATTTTGCCAAGCCCGTCGGCAGACCCGGTAATAAATATTCTTGCCATGTAACCTCCTTGTTGTTTTGATATAACAAAGGTGGGTAAGAAAATTCCGCTTTAACTTACCAAATGGTAAAAATGACGTTAGGTAAATTAAAGCTTTTGGTACATAATATAGGCATTGGTAAGCCCCAGTTGCTGATGATCAAACGCATCCGGAATTTCGCCGATTATTTTAAAACCCAGTTTTTCCCAAAGCCGTACCGCACGTTCATTGCTTTTAACAACAAAGTTAAATTGCATGGCCTTATAGCCCAGTCGCCTGGCTTCTTCAATTGAAAACTCACCCATAACCCTGCCTATTCCCAATCCGGCGGCATCCGGCGATACCATATAAGCGCCATTCGCAACGTGTCTTCCCAAATCGGGTTGGTTATCTTTTAAAAGAAAGGTGCCGGCAACTTTACCTGCAATAGCGGCAACATAAGTATGTTTACCATCGCCGCACCAAAAATCAAGCATTTTTTCTTTGGACGATGACGGATCAAACACATAAGTATCTCCTTTGGAGATTACCCGGTGGATGATCTCCCAGATCTGGTCATGATCTGCAGGTACAGCCTTTCTTATCTCAATCATAATTAACTTATATTTTTACGGATGCGGCTTAGTGATTGCGGTGTGATGCCCAGGTAGCTGGCTATATCTTTAAGCGGTACCCGCAAAGCAATATCCGGGTTTTGCATAATAAATAGCTTGTATTGGTTCTCGGCATCTTCACCTAAATAAGTGTTGCGTACGTTTATCTTCTCAATCAGCCGCAGTTGAATATGGTGCTGAGCTGGTTCTCGTTATAAAAATAGTGGGTAAGCTCAATCCCCTTATCATTTACTGATACAATGCGTAATACGCCTTTGCATAAAAAAAACAGCTCCCGGCAAACCCTTCCATCACCCTTAAATAAATAATCGCCTTCTTTAAAAACCTTGTGCTCAAAGTATGAAGAGATAATCTCCGTATCTTCGGCAGAGATATGTCTTATTAATTGCAGGTAGTTGATCAGCTGGTTTTGCATAAAGCAAATATAGGTTACACAGCGATGGGTTTCAAGTATGGTGTTTGACGCCATAAGCCTGACCGCCTCACCTAAATCCTCTCCAAAAGGATAGATTAATGATTTTATAGTAAAATACTCAAATTTCAACCTCATTTGTATCGAAACCCGTTTTCTAATGACATTTCATCAATAATTAAATGACAATACAATGAACACACTTCGTAATTTATCGCTGTACATTTGCTTAACGGTGTTAAATTATTTAATGCCAAAACAAAATGGCTAGTAAAGACAGGATATTACGATTGAAGGAAGAAACCAGGTGCAACATACTGGAAGCTGCCCTTCAGATTGTTAAGGAAGAGGGATGGCAAGCCTTGAGCATGCGCAAAATTGCCGATGTTATTGAATATACTGCTCCTATTATATATGAATACTTCTCGAATAAAGAAGCAATATTACTGGAGCTTACCCGCCAGGGGTATTTAAAGCTGGCGAAAGAATTAACAGAGGCCAGGGACAGGCACCGCCTGCCGGCTAAACAGCTGGAAGATATGTGGTTGAGCTACTGGAACTTTGCATTTGCAAACAAAGAGCTTTACCAGGGAATGTTTGGTATAACTACAAACTGCAGCTGCGAGCTTGTGAATGGTTTACCCGAGGCAGATATACCTTATGACTTGTTTAGCGAAGTAATAGGCGAGATCATGAATATCAAGGATCTGGAGGGCGATGTGATCTGTACAAAGTATTATACCTTTTGGTCAGTCGTACACGGGTTAGTATCCATTAATTTGTTAAGCCGCGGGTCTTCAGACGAGATCAATCGCATTGTATTAAAAGATGCGATAAGCGGAATAATACAGACCATGACCGCTTAACTTTTTTGACAAATTTATAACATCGTTAAATTATTTAACAGTGTTAAATTAATATTAATGAATTATTAACAACTAATCCCAACAGCTATGAAAACACAGAATCAAACTCACGCCTCAATATTTAACAGTGTTAAACAGTTTAATGATGTTAAAACAAATAATGTTACAACGGGTATTATGCCTTCCTGTAACCCGTATTGCAGCGCAACAACCGCAAGTGAAATCACTAATTCACTCAATCACTAATTCAATAATTAAACACACACACAATGCATCCACACAACAATAACAATACAATCATGAAAAGTTTATTTTTAGCGATCCTCGCAATTTCATTATACAGTTGCTCACCGAAGCCGCAGGCAGGTGGAGCGCCGCCCGCGCCGACGTTGCCGGTGGCCACAATAGTTACAAGTACCGACACTACTTACCAGGAATATCCTGCATCAATAGAAGGTACTGTTAACGTAGAAGTTCGCCCGCAGGTAAGCGGCGCATTAGATAAAGTGTTTGTTGACGAAGGCTCTTTTGTAAGCGCCGGTCAGCCTTTATTTAAAATTAACGAGCAGCCATACCGTGCAGCTTTAAACAACGCTATTGCCAGCCAGCATGCAGCCGAAGGCGCAGCAGCCAATGCACAATTGGAGGTTGAAAAATTAACCCCGTTGGTACAAAACAAAGTAGTATCAGACTACCAGTTAAAAACTGCAAAAGCAGCTTACGATGTTGCTAAAGCAAATATAGAGCAGGCAAAAGCAAATGTTAACACAGCACAGATTAATTTAGGTTATACACTAATAAAAGCCCCTGTAAGCGGTTATATAGGCCGGTTAATTAAAAAGCAGGGAAGCCTTGTTGCTCCTGCAGACGCTGAAGCATTAACCCAACTATCAGATGTGCATGATGTGCATGTGTATTTTTCACTGAGCGAAAAAGATTTTGTAGCCTTTAAAGAACAATATCCGGGCGAAACATTGAAAGATAAATTATCAAAACTACCAACAGTATCCTTATTGCTTGCAGATAATACAGCTTATGGAAAACAGGGCAAGGTTGATATGATTGATGGCCAGTTTGATAAAAATACCGGCGCTATCACCTTACGTGCAAGTTTTGCTAATCCGCAGGGTTTGTTACGTAATGGTAACACTGGTAAAGTTCGTTTAAGCCTGCAACATAAAGATGCTTTAATAGTACCTGAATCGGCAACTGTTGATATGCAGGACAAAGTATTTGTATTTACCGTAGGCGATAGCAGCAAGGTGAAAAAACAAGCCATTAGCATTATTGGTAAAAATGGCGACAATTACCTGGTTAAAGACGGCGTAAAAGTAGGCGACCAGATTGTATTAAGTGGCATTGATCACCTACAGGAAGGTATGGTGATTCATCCTCAAAAGGCGCCTGAAAAGACTGCTGCAATTGCAAAAAACTAATAAACAAGAGTCAAGAATCAAGAAATCAAGAGTCAAGTTAAAGCGTCATATCCAACACAAGTAAAAGACAAGTAAATCTGTCTTGATTCTTGACTCTCGTTGTCTTACATCTAAATAAAAAAGTCATGTTTCAGAAATTTATAGAAAGACCGGTACTGTCAACAGTTATCTCCATTTTATTGGTGATACTTGGTGTACTTGGTTTAACAAAACTACCCTTAGAACGGTTTCCGAATATCGCGCCCCCGTCGGTATTGGTATCCGCTGTGTACCCCGGCGCTAATGCCGAGACTATTTTACGTTCCGTGACACCGTCATTGGAAGAAGCGATCAATGGTGTGGAAAACATGACATACATGACTTCCTCTGCCAGTAACGATGGTACATTAGGCATCACGGTTTACTTTAAACAAGGCACTAACCCCGATCAGGCGGCTGTGAACGTTCAAAACCGTGTTTCACAAGCAACAAGCCAGTTACCTGCAGAGGTTGTGCAATATGGTATAACCACTACCAAACAGCAAAACAGCTTTATTGGCGCTATAGGTATTTACTCAGAAGATACAAAAAAATATGATGCCGTATTTGTAAATAACTATGCACAGATTAATATCATTCCTGAAATCAAACGTATTACGGGTGTTGGTTCTGCCAGTGTATTTGGTGGTATTAAGGATTACTCCATGCGGGTTTGGTTGAATCCAAGCCAATTGGCAGCTTACAAAATTACACCCGCTGAAGTAACGGCCGCTATACAGGACAAAAACCTGGAAGCAGCGCCTGGTAAATTTGGCGAGCAAAGCCAGGAAGCATTTGAATATGTAATTAAATATAAAGGGAAGCTTACCACACCGGAAGAATATCAAAATATTGCTATCCGTGCAAATACAGATGGTTCTGTATTGCGTTTAAAAGATGTAGCACGTGTTGAATTGGGTGCTTATAGCTATGGTAGTGTGAACCGTTTAAACGGGCATGATGGTATTACTATTGGTGTAATACAATTGTCTGGCTCAAACGCCAACGAAATCCAGATCTCAATTGATAAGCTGATGGAAAAATTATCAAAGGATTTTCCTAAAGGCATCAAATACAATCAGTTTTATCGCACCAAAACTGACCTTGATGAATCAATTAACCAGGTTGAGCACACGTTGATAGAAGCTTTTGTGCTGGTATTTATCGTGGTGTTCATATTCCTGCAGGATTTCAGGTCTACATTGATCCCGGCCATAGCGGTTCCGGTGGCCATTATTGGTACCTTCTTCTTCATGAACCTGTTTGGTTTCTCTGTTAACCTTTTAACCTTGTTCGCCCTAGTATTGGCCATAGGTATTGTGGTGGATGACGCGATTGTGGTAGTGGAGGCGGTGCATGCCAAAATGGAGCACAACCCGGGAATGACCCCGAAAGTGGCAACTACCGAGGCCATGCACGAAATTAGCGGCGCAATTATATCTATTACGCTGGTTATGGCGGCGGTGTTTTTACCGGTTAGCTTTATGACAGGCTCAACGGGGATCTTTTATCGGCAGTTTGCGTTAACCATGGCTATAGCCATCATTATATCGGCTGTTAACGCTTTAACTTTAAGCCCTGCTTTGGCTGCTTTATTTCTAAAGAATAAGCATACTGTAGATGGCCACGAAGCACCTAAGAAAAGTTTTGTTGAGAAATTTTACGCAGGCTTTAACGGTGGTTTTAACTATATGACCAACAGATACGTTGGAGGCTTAAAAATCCTTACCCGTAATAAATGGATCAGCATGGCTGGGCTTGCATTAGTAATTGTTGCTACAGTTTACCTGGTAAACAGAACCAAAACGGGCTTTATTCCTACCGAGGATCAGGGTTTTGTGGCGATAGCTGTTTCTACGCCATCAGGAACCTCATTGAGCAATACTAATAAAATATTAAAACAGGCCGAAGAACAGTTGAATACTTTACCATCAGCACGATTTGTTATGTCACTGGCTGGCTTTAACTTTTTAACGCTGTCCAATAGCCCATCGGCTGGTCAGATTTTCCTGTTGTTAAAACCTAATAAAGACAGGGGTGCTGTTAAGAACATTGATGATATACAAAATATAATAAGGGGAAAATTAGCCGGCATACCAAGCGGTACTTTCTTTGTGTTCAGTTTCCCAACCGTTCCTGGATTTAGTAACGTAGAGGCCATGGATGTGATGCTGCAGGATAAAACGAATGGGCGGTTGGATAAGTTTAGCGGCGTAGCCAATAACTTTATAGGCAAGCTGATGGCCAAACCGGCAATTGCTTATGCCTTTACCTCTTATAAAGCAGATTATCCTCAGCTACAATTAGAAGTTGATGATGAAAAGGCTAATCAATTGGGGGTAAATGTTAAAGACATCCTGTCAACTATGCAGGCTTACTTCGGTACAGCTCAGGCATCAGACTTTAACCGCTTTGGTAAATACTACCGCGTGGTGGTTCAGGCTGATATTGCCGACAGAACAGATCCGACAAGTATTGATCGTGTGTTTGTTAAAAACAAAACCGGCGAAAGTGTGCCAATTAATACCCTGGTTAAATTAACCCGTGTTTATGGTTCAGAAACCGCTTCGCGTTATAACCTGTTTAACTCTATCGAAGTAAATGCTATCCCTAAACCGGGTTACAGTTCGGGTGATGCGATCAAGGCTATAGAGGAAACCGCTAAGGAACAATTGCCAACAGGTTTTGCTTATGAGTTTGCTGGCCAAACCCGTGAAGAAATTTCATCAGGCGGGCAATCAGCTGTAATATTTATGCTTTGTTTGGTGTTTGTATATTTCTTGTTATCAGCGCAATATGAAAGTTATATATTGCCGTTAGCAGTAATACTTTCAATTCCAACGGGTATTTTAGGTGTGTTTGTGGTATTAGGTTTAACCGGTATTGAAAACAATATTTATGTACAGGTAGCCTTGATCATGCTCATCGGTCTGCTGGCTAAAAACGCCATCCTGATCGTCGAGTTCGCCGTACAGCGCCGCAGGGCAGGTTTATCATTGGTGGCATCGGCAATTGAAGCTGCAAGGTTGAGGATTCGTCCGATCATCATGACATCGCTGGCATTTGTGTTCGGCTTATTCCCAATGAGTATTGCAACAGGCCCGTCTGCACAGGGTAACCACTCTATCAGTATTGGCGCCGCAGGCGGAATGATTTCAGGTGTAGTGCTTGGGCTATTTATTATACCTGTGCTGTTCGTGATCTTCCAGGGCTTACAGGAAAGGATCTCCGGCAAACCGGAACCTGTTCTGACTGCCGATGGTGTAAATCAGCCTGAAGTTGAATTAGTATAAAGAAATCAAATAAAGGCTTGTGTGGTTCCCTCCCTGGGGAGGGGGGCTGATGGGATTAGTGAAATAAGCGCTCTTCCACAGGGTAGGAACCGCAGAGCTTTTGTTTATAAAGAGTAAGATAAAATGAAAAATTATTTAAAAATATCCACCATGATACTCGTATTGGCAGTGCTAAGCGCCTGTAAAGTATCAAAGGATGTAGAAACACCCAAACCTGCATTACCTGAAACATTCAGGAACGCAGTAACAACCGGTGATACCAGCAGCATTGCTGATATACAATGGAAAAACTTTTTTACCGAAGCTACCTTGCAAAAGCTGATTGACAGCGCTATTGTAAAAAATTACGATATGCAGATAGCTGTGAAAAATATCGAGGAATCACAATTGCTATTTAAGCAGGTAAAATGGAACTATGTGCCGCAGGTGGATCTGAATGTTACAGCAAATTCTCAACGCCCGTCAGACAATAGCTTAACCGGGTTGAGCATAGCACAGTACAACATCGGCACAAAGCATGTGGAAGATTATTCAGCAAATTTAGCTCTTTCATGGGAAGCTGATATTTGGGGTAAGATCCATAACCAGCAACGCAGTGCACTGGCAGCTTACCTGCAAACACAGGAAGCAAAAAAAGCAATCCAAACTAATATAGTTGCCAGTGTATCACAAGGCTATTATAATCTGCTGATGCTGGACGCACAGCTTGACATCGCACAAAAAAATGTAAAGCTTAACGACAGCACATTGCGGATAATTAAGCTGCAATACGATGCCGGGCAGGTAACCTCATTAGCCGTACAGCAAGCCGACGCACAAAAGCAGGCAGCAGAACAACTGGTACCACAGTTTGAGCAAAACATAACCATCCAGGAAAATGCCCTGCGTATTTTAACAGGTGAACTGCCTGATAAAATTGTAAGGAACTCGACCCTCGACGCTATGGTTATTCCAACAAATGTGGCAACCGGCGTACCATCGGCCATAGTAAGCCGCAGGCCTGATGTTAAAAGCGCCGAACTTGCCCTGGTAATTGCTAATAGCAAAGTGGGTATTAGCAAAGCGCAAATGTATCCTGCTTTGCGGATAACAGCACAAGGTGGTGTAAACTCGTTTAAGGCCAGCAACTGGTTTAATATCCCGGCATCATTGTTTGGCGTAGTTGCCGGCAGCGTGGTACAACCCCTGCTTGACCATAAACAACTGAAAACTGATTACCAGGTTGCACAGGTTGACCGTGAAAAAACTGTGTTGCAGTTCCGCCAGTCGGTTTTAAATGCAGTTGGCGAAGTATCTGATGCTTTAGTGAAAATTGATAAGCTAAAATCGCAGCAGGCAATAGCTGCCAACAGAGTAAATACCTTGCAGCAGGCTACAAAAAATGCAAACTTGTTATTCAAAAACGGCCTGGCTACTTACCTTGAAGTAATAACCGCCCAGGGTAATGTATTGCAAAGCGAACTGGAACTGGCATCAATTAAAAGAGATGAATTGAGCGCAGTGTCTGATCTGTACAGGTCACTGGGCGGCGGATGGAAAAATTAAAAAATATTAACAATGAAAGAGTTTGTAATATCAAGAGGCAAAATGCTTTACTGCTCTATAAGAGAATGGAACGTTACTTTAATATTTTGGGGAATTGTGCTGTTGGTTGAAGTGGTAATAAATGTATTGAAGTAAGATATTTATAGATTGTGATCTGATTACCGGGTCATAAAATCATCCCGCGGGACAACGCCATAAAATGGTCTGTTGTCCCGTTTTTATTTCATTTAACTTTCTATTAAGAGATAAAAAAGTAGATTAGCAAATTAGTAACAAGTATGTCAGCAAACGTACTTTGGTTGACTTTGGCACGGTTAATGGCGAATAATTAACACATACACACAAATAATAAATGAATCCGGCTACAGATCTCAGTAAAACAAAAAAAATAGGATTAGCGCTATCAGGCGGTGGTGTAAGGGGAGTATCTCATTTAGGTGTAATGCAGGCGCTAACCGACCACGGCATTGAATTTTCACATATCTCGGGTACAAGTGCCGGGGCAATTGCCGCATCCTTTTTTGCTGCCGGATATACGCCAAAAGAAATCCTGCAGATTATTAAAGAAACTAAACTGCTTAAGCTGTTAAGGCCTTCAATTGGCAGTGCAGGCTTAATTTCTATCTTGAGGGCCCGATTTTTATTTGAGCGATATATCCCTCATAATTCCTTTCAAAAACTTAATACACATGTCACTATTTCGTCTGTTGATCTGGGCGAAGGAAAACTGGTTTACTTTACCGATGGGGAGCTGGACCTGGCAATTTTAGCCTCCTGCTGCTTACCCGGTATTTTTAAGCCTATTATTATTAACGACCATATGTATATTGATGGCGGGATCCTCAATAATTTTCCGGTTGAGCCATTAGTGGGCAACTGCGACCTGATCATTGGTTCATCATGTAATCATTTACCGGTAGTTACCGAGATCAAATCATTTGGGAGCCTGGTTGACCGGGCTGCGATGATTGCTATCAACTCAAGCCTTAACATGCACAAAATTTTATGCGATATTGTTATTGAGCCACATGGTTTGGGCGGCTACGGCATATTTGAAACTGATGCTGCCGATGAAATTTATAAGATAGGTTACGAAGAGGGATTAAAAGCTATTGATGAGAACGCGATCCTTAAAGGCATTGTTGAAGCGCATAAAGGAGCAAAAAAAGCATCCGGGGCTTAAGAAGCAAATGCGTTTTATTAACTACAAATTCAACTCATAACGCGTACTCCTTCCGCCACCATCACCCAAAAGTATTATCACGCTTTTTGCCAGCAAGTCCTGCAGGTCTCTCGTTGCTGTTGCTTTTGATGCCTTGGATATGGTAACATACTTACCTGCGTTTATCCCACCTTCAAAACCTTTGGGGCCTTCTTTTAATACTCTCTTTATCACTTTCAGCTGCCGCTCATTCAGTTCACCCCTGAACCTGTCGAAAAATTTGGCCTTTTTCAATGTGAAGTCTATATGATCTTCGGTGTACTGCTGCGCATTTATTATAACATCCACAAAATAATTTACCCACGCTGTTATTTCGTTTGATTTTTGAGCCTGCTCTAACGATCCGTAATAATTATTTTTTTTTGCCTCTATAGTTCTGGATAAGCTTAAAAGCACGGGCCGGCCAACGCCCTGCGATAAAGCTTTTTCGGCAATGGCCCGGCCTATTCTGCCGTTACCATCTTCAAACGGATGGATGGACTCAAAATATAAATGGGCTATTGCCGACCGTACAGGTGCTTTTTTTATTTCATGTTTGCCGCCGGGGGCACTCTCGTTAAACCAGGTAATAAACCTATCCATCTCTTCGGGCACCTTTTCTGACGGGGGCGCTTCGTAATGCACTTTTTCTTTCCCCATTATACCTGATACTACCTGCATCGGCGCAGTATGGTCACGCCAGGCACCAACTTTTAATGCTTTACTTGTACCCAGCAGCATTTTATGCCAGGCAAATAATTGTTTTTTACTTAAGGGGTGCTGGTAAGTGTTGCGCACATCATATATCAAATCGCCTATTCCTTTTGCTTTTCTATCAGCTATATGTTCCGGCATTTTGTTTAATCCAAGATCATTCCTTATTGACGACATTACATCTTTCCTGCTCAGGTATTCACCTTCTATTTCTGATGTTTTTATAGCTTCATACACCATAAATTCAACAACGGTATCCATCTGTGAATTTTCCGGCAATGATTTTAGCACACCACTTATCAGTCCCGTTTTTTCAGAAAACAGGTATAGCTTTTCTTCAATTTCTGAAGAACTATAAGTGAAATTTGGCCAGTCTTTTTGTTGCCAGTTATACATCGTGAGCCGAATATATATTCTATTCGGCTCAAATATACGTATTTTTTGAGCCGAATAAACAAATTAATCGGCTCAAATATTTTATTTTATTGAGCCGAATAGAATTGCTATTCGGCTCATGGCTTTAACAATCCTATCTTTTCTTGTGTAATATCCCTCAAATCATTACCTTTCAAATTCAAATAACACGCTTCTTTCAATGAAACTTTTTACGTCAAAGCACCTATCTTTCAAGCTCATAATCTTATTAATATTTGTCACTTTTATTAATGCAGCCGCACAGGAAACCAGCAGGTATTCCTTAATTCCTTATCCTGCCAAACTAATTGCCGGGAAAGGTGCATTCATCATCACCTCAAAAACAAATATTGTAACTGCAGCCCGGTTTAAGGATGAGGCAAATGAATTAAATGATTTACTCAGCAAAGGACTTGGCAAAAAGTTAAACGTAACTAAAAACACTAAACCCCATTCAATAAAGCTGGTGTATGATGCAGCTATTGCCACTCCCGAAGCCTATAAACTAACAGTAACATCACAGCAGGTAACCATTGCGGCTAAGGATCCTGCAGGCGTATTCCATGCGGTTGAAACCATCAGGCAGTTATTACCCGTTTCGGTAGAGGAAGGCACAACAAGTAAACAATTATTATTACCTGCAGTATCTATTGAAGATCATCCTGCTTACGAATGGCGGGGAATGCATTTGGATGTATCGCGCCATTTCTTCTCAATTAGTTATTTGGAGAAATTCATCGACAGGATGGCCCTGTATAAAATGAACAAGCTGCACCTGCATTTAACTGACGACCAGGGCTGGCGCATAGAAATAAAAAAGTATCCCAAGCTTACCGAAGAAGGCGCATGGCGGACTTTCAACAACCAGGACTCTGCCTGTATGAAACGCGCAGTTGATAATCCTGATTTTACCATCGATAAAGAACACATCATCCAGCGCGATGGCAAAACGTTATACGGCGGCTTTTACACGCAGGAAGAAATGAAGGGCATTGTAGCTTATGCTGCTGCCCGGCATATTGATGTTATCCCGGAGATTGACATGCCCGGCCACATGATGGCTGCCATCAATTCCTATCCGTTTTTAACCTGTAACGGCGAGAATAAATTTGGCGAGCTTTTTTCAAAGCCTATTTGCCCATGTAACGAGAGTACTTTTGAATTTGCCGAAAATGTATTTAACGAGATCATGGAGATCTTCCCGTCAAAATATATCCATATCGGCGGCGATGAGGTTGACCGGTCCGACTGGGCAAAATCTGATGCCTGTAAAGCATTGATGCAAAAGGAGGGGATTAAAGACCTGCCTGCGTTGCAAAGCTTTTTTATTAACCGGATGGAAAAGTTCTTCAATTCCAAAGGGCGTAAAATGATTGGCTGGGATGGGATATTAGAAGGCGGGGTAACCAAAACCGCTATAATAATGTACTGGCGTGGCTGGGTGCCTGATGCACCTGTAAAAGCAGCTAAAAACGGTAATACCGTTATTATGACGCCAGGCGAGCCTTTATATTTTGATGCTCAACCCGACCAGTATTCGGTTTATAAAGTTTACCATTTTAACCCAATCCCAAAGGTTTTAAATAAGGAGGAGGCAAAAACGATAATTGGCGCACAGGCAAATATCTGGACAGAAATGATCCCCTCAGAAAAACGTGCCGACTATATGTACATGCCCCGCATGACCGCTTTAGCTGAAATGCTTTGGACAAATGACCAAAACAAATACGAT
>Ga0193702_1000451_pt1 | contig 13803 bp, 12 predicted proteins | sample U3a1metaG_FD_143060 | JGI IMG/M metagenome (GOLD analysis project Ga0193702, IMG submission 143060) | Soil microbial communities from a riparian zone of the East river system, Colorado, United States - U3a1 | ecosystem: Environmental > Terrestrial > Soil > Riparian zone | place: USA: East River... | reverse complement strand
TGTTCACCGCCATGAACTGGGCCTGCATGTCGGTCGGGAAGCCCGGGTATTCGGTGGTGCGGAAGGTGACCGGGCGCGGACGGCCGGCCATCTGGGCGCGGATCCAGTCCGGGCCGGCGGTCATGATCACGCCGACCTCGCGCAGCTTGTCGAGCGCGGCGTCGAGGATGTCGGTGCGGGTGCCGGTCAGCAGGATGTCGCCGCCGGCGGCCGCCACCGCGCACAGGAAGGTCGCGGCCTCGATGCGGTCCGAGATCACCGCGTGCTGGGCGCCATGCAGCGCGTCCACGCCCTGGATCACCAGCCGGTCGGTGCCGATGCCGTCGATCTTCGCGCCCATCGCCACCAGCAGGTTGGCGAGGTCGGTCACTTCCGGCTCGCGCGCGGCGTTTTCCAGCACGGTCTCGCCTTCGGCCAGGGTGGCGGCCATCAGCAGATTCTCGGTGCCGGTCACCGTGATCATGTCGGTGACGATGCGCGCGCCCTTGAGCTTCTTGGCGCGGGCGTAGATGTAGCCGCCTTCGATGGTGATCTCGGCGCCCAGCGCCCGCAGGCCCTTGATGTGCTGGTCGACCGGACGCGAACCGATCGCGCAGCCGCCCGGCAGCGAGACCTTGGCTTCGCCGAAGCGCGCCACCAGCGGGCCGAGCACCAGGATCGAGGCGCGCATGGTCTTCACCAGCTCGTACGGCGCTTCGAGGCTGCTGATCGCGCCGCCATTCAAGGTGACGCGGTGGTCGTCCTGCGTCACCGCCAGGCCGGTCTGGCCGAGCAGCTTGAGCATGGTCTTGACGTCGTGCAGGTGCGGCACGTTGGACAGTTCGAGGTCGCCCGCGGTCAGCAGGCCGGCGCACAGGATCGGCAGCGCCGCGTTCTTGGCGCCGGAGACGGCGATCTCGCCGTCGAGGCGTTTGCCGCCCACAATCTGGAGCTTGTCCATGTCTTATCCTTGATATTCTTCAGGGGTGAGGGTCTTCATCGACAGCGCGTGGATTTCCTCGCGCATGCGGTCGCCGAGCGCGGCGTACACCAGCTGGTGGCGCTGGATCGGCCGCTTGCCGGCGAACGCGGGCGACACGATGACCGCGCTGAAATGCTGGCCGTCGCCCTCCACCTCGAGGTGGGTGCATTCGAGACCGGCGCTGATGTAGCCGTGAATGAGTTCAGGTGTGGTAGCCACGATGATTCCTTAAGACGTTTAGTGGCGCAGCTTGTAACCGCGCTTGAGCAGGTTGATCGCGATCGTCGCCAGCACGACGAAGAACACCGACACGATCGTCAGGCTGGTCCACGGCGAAATATCGGACTGGCCGAAGAAACCGTGGCGGAACCCGTCAATCATATAAAAGAACGGGTTGAAATGCGAGACCGTCAGCCAGAATGCGGGCAGCGAGTGGATCGAATAAAACACGCCCGACAAAAAGGTCAGCGGCATGATCAGGAAATTCTGGAACGCGGCCAGCTGGTCGAACTTCTCGGCCCAGATCCCGGCGATCACGCCCATGGTGCCGAGGATGCCGGCGCCGAGCAGCGCGAACACCAGGATCCACAGCGGCGCGACGAAGGACAGGTGGGCGAACCAGGCGGTGACGATGAACACGCCGGCGCCGACCGCCAGCCCGCGCACCACGGCGGCCAGCACATAGGCCGAGATGATCTCCCAGTGCGACAGCGGCGGCAGCAGGATGAACACCAGGTTGCCGGTGATCTTGGACTGGATCAGCGAGGACGAGGAATTGGCGAAGGCGTTTTGCAGCACGCTCATCATCACCAGGCCGGGGATCAGGAAGGCGGTGTAGCTGACGCCCTTGTACACCTCGATCCGGCCTTCGAGCACGTGGCCGAAGATCAGCAGGTAGAGCATGGCGGTCAGGATCGGCGCGGCCACGGTCTGGGTGGCGACCTTCCAGAAGCGCAGCGTCTCCTTGTACAACAGGGTCTGGAAACCTACAGAGATGACATTCACAGCGTTCCTCCGTCCATGATCTGCAAGAAGATGTCTTCCAGGTCGGCTTGTTGCAATTGCATTTCGTCGATCACGGCGCCCGATTCGCGCAGGCGGGCCAGGATGGTTTCGACTTCGGCGTACTCGTTCACGCGCAGGCTGTACTGGTTGCCGTTGCCGTGCTCGTCGTGCGAGACCAGGTGCATCAGCTCGGGCGGCAGGCTGCCGCTGGACAGGTGCACATTCAGCTGCGAGCCGGAGATGCGGCGGATCAGCGCCGACATGGTGTCGAGCGCGACCACCTTGCCGGCCTTGAGCATCGCCACCCGCTGGCACATGGCCTGGGCTTCCTCGAGGTAGTGGGTGGTCAAGACCACGGTATGGCCCTGCTTGTTGAGGCGCGAGATGAACTTCCACAGGGTCTGGCGCAGTTCGACGTCGACCCCGGCGGTCGGCTCGTCGAGCACGATCACCGGCGGCTTGTGGACCAGCGCCTGGGCCACCAGCACGCGCCGCTTCATGCCGCCCGACAGCGCGCGCATGTTGACGTCGGCCTTGTTGCTCAGGTCGAGGTTGTCCATCACCTCGTCGATCCACTTGTCGTTGTTCTTCAGGCCGAAATAGCCGGACTGCAGGCGCAGCGTTTCGCGCACCGTGAAGAAGGGATCGAACACCAGTTCCTGCGGCACCACGCCGAGCTTCTTGCGCGCCTCGCGAAAGTCGCTCACCACGTCGTGGCCGTGAATCGCCACGCTGCCCGCATCGGGCCGGATCAGGCCGGCGATGATGGAAATCAGGGTGGTCTTGCCGGCGCCGTTGGGGCCGAGCAGTCCGAAGAACTCGCCTTCTTGTATCGTCAGGGAGACGCCGCCCAAGGCCTTGAGGGCCTTGTAGCTTTTCTCGACGTTGCTAATCTGGATCGCTGTCATTCTTGTTTGGAGGGTAAGGGCAGTTGTCTGGACAGACTGCCCGTGCGGTGCGGGAGAAACCGTCAATTATAGGGGAAATCCGCCGATGAGTCGGGCGGGGCCCGGCGCGCGGCCGGACGGGGATGCGGCGCGGGCCAGGCCGCGCCGCCGGGACAGGATCAATGGTGCTGCAGATCGGCCGGGGAATCGGCCAGCAGGGCGTCCACGCCGTACAGGGTGGCCAGGCTTTGCAGGCTGGCCGGGAGGTTGAGGTATTTCAGTTCGACGCCGATCTTGCGCGCCTTGCGCTGCCAGGCCAGCAGCACCGCCACGGCCGACGAGTCGGCGCTTTTCACCCCGCCCAGGTCGAACACGGTCTGGCCGGCCGAGATCGCCGCGCAGCCCTGGACCAGGGCCGCCCGCGCATTCTGCACGGTCAGCTCGCTCTCCTGCAAGGTGTGGGTACCGGCCATGGCTTACTTGGCGGCGGTGGTTTTCAGCGGCTTGTTGGCCAGCTGCTTGTTGCGCTCGGCCAGCTTCTTGATCAGGCCATCGACGCCGGTCTTGCTGATTTCAGCGGCGAAGTTGCCCTTGTAGGTTTCCACCAGCCAGGCGCCGAGCACGTTGATGTCGAAGATCTTCCAGCCGGCCGGGGTCTTGGACAGGCGGTAGTTGAGCTGGATCGGCTCGCCGCGCTGCACATTGACTTGCGAACGCACCTCGACTTCGGTGTCGGCCGGATCGGCGCGCATCGGCTTGAATTCCACGGTTTCGTTCTTGATCTGCGACAGCGCGCCCGAGTAGGTGAACACCAGCAGGGTGCGGAACTGTTCGGCCAGCTGCTTTTGCTGGTCCGGGGTGGCGTCGCGCCAGAAGCGGCCGGCCGCCAGCGCGGTCATGCGCTGGAAATCGACGTAGGGCAGGATCTTGCTGTCGACCAGGTCGATGATTTTCTGCTGGTTGCCGGCCTGGATGTCCTTGTCCGACTTGGCGGTGTCGATGACCTCGGCGCTGATGCGCTTGACCAGCGCGTCCGGCGCCTCGCTGGCAGGGGCGGGGGCGGCAAAGGCGGCGCTGGCCGACAAGGCCATGGTCGCCGCGGCGATAAGTTGTTTGATCGATTTCATGGAGTTCTCTTCACGTGTTGGTGGTTACCGGTCCCGGCTTAACTATTTCGGGGCCGCTTCGGATGACGCTGCCGGTGTAACAATTGTTTCCACAGCCGGCACCGCGGACGGTCCCGGATCGTCGGCATACGCCGCCTTGATGCTCTTGGCGTCGGCCGGTCCGTCGTCGCGGCTGGCGCCCTTCAGCTTGCGCAAGCCGCCGCCGTCCTGGATGCGGCTCTCGCGCCGTTGCAGGAAGCCGTCGCGGATGAATTCATAACGGTCGAGCGCGGCTTCTTCCATCAAGTTCGAGGCATCGAGCACCGCGGCGCGCTGGTCGACCGCGCGCACCGCGATCCCCACGTTGCGCCAGTTGACCGGCTCCTTGTAGGCCCACGGGTCGGCCTTGATATCGAGCGGCAGGGCCAGGGTGTCGCGCACCGTCGACGGGCCCAGCAGCGGCAACATCAAGTACGGGCCGGAGGCCACGCCCCAGGCGCCCAGGGTCTGGCCGAAATCCTCGTTGTGCTTCGGCAAGCCGGCTTCGGACGCGATGTCCAACAGGCCAAGGATACCAAAGGTCGAGTTCAGCGCGACGCGCGTCAGGTCGGACATGCCGTCCCCGCCCTTGCCCTGCATCAGGTTGTTGGCGCCGGTCCACAGGTCCGACAGATTGCCGAAGAAGTTGGAGACGCCGGTCTGCACGAAGCCCGGCAACACCTTCTTGTAGGCGGTGGCGGCCGGTTTCAGCGCGACCTGGTCGACCGTGTCGTTAAACGAGAACATGGCGCGGTTGAATTTCTCGAACGGGTCGCGCGGGTTGCCGCCGCCGGTGCTGGCGCAACCGCCCAGCGTGGCGCCGACGGCCAGCGTCAGGGCGATGGCGCGCAACGCGCGGCCTCGGGAGGTGGTGTTCATTTGCTGCTGTCCTTTCCGTCCGCGGCCTTGCTGTAGATGAACTGATTGATCAGGTCTTCCAGCACGGCTGCCGATTGGGTACGCGAAATCCGGTCGCCGGCCACCAGGTTGTTGGTGTCACCGCCAGGTTCGATACCAATGTACTGCTCGCCGAGCAAGCCGGCGGTCAGAATCTTAAGGGAGCTATCTTTTGGAAATTTATAGCCCGTCTCAAGGTCCAAGGTTACCAGTGCCTGGTAGCTTTTGTCATCAAACTTGATGTCGCCGACCCGGCCGACCACCACACCGGCGCTTTTCACCGGGGCTTGCGGCTTGAGGCCGCCGATATTGTCGAACTTGCCCGTGATCGCATAGGTCTTGCCGAAGGACAGGGTACTCATATTGCCTGCCTTCAGTGCGAGGAACATCAGCGCTGCCAGGCCCAGCAGGACAAACAGGCCAACCCAGACGTCAATAGTTTTGCGGTGCATTTTATATCCCCGAATTCAGAATTATTTATTAAACATTAAGGCGGTCAGCACGAAGTCCAGGCCCCAGACCAGCAGCGAGGCGATCACCACGGTGCGGGTGGTGGCGCGCGAGACGTCTTCCGGCGTCGGCTGCGCCTGGTAGCCCTGGTGCAGCGCGGTGAAGGTGACCGCCACGCCAAACACGAAACTCTTGATCACGCCGTTGATGACGTCGGCGCGCACATCCACGTTGGCCTGCATCTGCGACCAGAAGGCGCCCTCGTCGACCCCGATCAGCTGCACGCCGACCAGGTAGCCGCCGACGATGCCGACCGCGCTGAACACCGTGGCCAGCACCGGCATCGCGATCACGCCGGCCCAGAAGCGCGGCGCCAGCACGCGCTGCACCGGATTAATCGCCATCATCTCCATCGCCGACAGCTGCTCGCCGGCCTTCATCAGGCCGATCTGGGCGGTCAGCGAGGTGCCGGCGCGGCCGGCGAACAGCAGGGCCGTGACCACCGGCCCGAGTTCGCGCACCAGCGCCAGCGCGACCACCTGGCCCAGCTTCTGTTCGGCGCCGTAGGGCGTCAGCGTGTAGTAACCCTGCAGGCCCAGCACCATGCCGACGAACAGGCCGGAGACGATGATGATGACCAGCGAATAATTGCCGATGAAATGAATCTGCTCGGAGATCAGGCCGGGCCGCCGCATGGCGCCCGGCGACACGCCCAGCAGGTTGAAAAAGGCGCGCGTGGCGAAGCCGACGCTGGCGATCGCCTCGCGCAGGGTGCGGCCGATGGCGGCCAGGAAATCGGCGATCATGCGCGCGCTCCCAGGCCCAGGTCCTCGGCCAGCGACTTGCCGGGGTAGTGGAAGGGCACCGGACCATCGGGCGCGGCGTTGACGAACTGCTTGACGTAGGGGTCTTCCGACACGCGCAGGTCGGCCGGCGTGCCTTGGGCGACGATTTTTCCGGCGGACATAAAGTAGATATAGTCGGCGATCGCGAAGCACTCGTTGACGTCGTGCGAGACCAGGATCGAGGTCGAGCCGAGCGCGTCGTTAAGGTGGCGGATCAGGTTGGCGGTCACGCCCATCGAGATCGGGTCGAGGCCGGCGAAGGGTTCGTCGTACATGATCAGTTCCGGATCGAGCGCGACGGCGCGCGCCACCGCCACGCGGCGCGCCATGCCGCCCGAGATCTCGGCCGGCTTGAGCTTGGCGGCGTTGCGCAGGCCCACCGCGTGCAGCTTGAGCAGTACCAGGTCGCGGATCAATTCTTCCGGCAGGTCGGTGTGCTCGCGCAGCGGGAAGGCGACGTTCTCGAACACGGTGAGGTCGGTGAACAGGGCGCCGAACTGGAACAGCATGCCCATCTTGCGGCGCAGGCGGTACAGGCCGTCGGTATCGAGCTGGTGGACCACTTCGCCGGCCACGCTGACCGCGCCTTGCTGCGGCCGGATCTGGCCGCCGATCAGGCGCAGCACCGTGGTCTTGCCGCAGCCCGAGCCGCCCATCACAGCCACTACCTTCCCGCGCGGGAAGTCCATGCGGAGATTCGACAGGATCGACCGTTCTCCATATGCAAAATGCAGATCGCGGATTTCGACAAGATTAGGCACAGTATTATTCGTTTTTTGGGAATGGCGTATTGTAGTGCAGAAACGGCAATCTCTGCTGGCGGAGCCCCATCCCGGACGCCCGTGCCGACGTCAGCATACAACACTAATGAACGACGAGTCAGATATTTCCATATGTAAGTAATTGTTTCTATTGAAATATAGTTTTGCGAAAATGTTGATTTGATAACGCCAGACGGAAATATGTTGTCCATGAATAACACATTCTTTACGGCAATTTACACCCGATTTGGTGTACGCTTGGACGCTGGCGCCGCCCGCCGCGGGCGCCTACACTGAGATGACGGCGGCCCCGCGGCCATTACCTGGAGGACACAATCCGATGCGCACGACTTCACGTTTGCTGCTGCTGGCAGCCTTGACCGGCATGAGCGCGCACGCGCTGGCCAATCCCGCGGTGAAAGCGGCGGCCAGCCGTTTCGTCGGCGGCATCGCATGGCAGGAAGGCTCGGTGCTGACGGCCGATTTCAGCTGCGCGGGCAAGGCGCAAAGCGCGATCCTGGGCACCTCGGACAAGGAGATCGTGGTGGCGGTATTTACGCAGGATCTGGCCAAGCCGCCCGAAGTGCTGCGCTTCGCGAGCGCGGACCGCAATCCGGCCGAGGCCAAGATCCGGCTCGAAGACAGTTCCTTGACGAAGGACGAGATCGTGTCGCTGTCGAACGCCACGCCGCCCGGCTACCGGCCGTCGAAGAGCTGCAAGGGCCTGCGCCTGAGCGACGACAGCAGCGACGCGGCCCACATCTACTGGGACCACGAAGCGCGCCGTTTCGATACGTGGACGCAGTAAGGGTTCAGATCCAGCCGAAGCCTTTGGCCACCAAGGCGCCCATGCCTATGCCGAGCGAGATGATCATCCCCATCAGGATGCGGAAGTCGACAGTCCGAATCACCGCGAGGTCCTTGCGCAGGTCCTTGAGGTCCGTATGCAGGTTCTCGATGTCCTTGCGCAGGAAGTCGAATGAAGTCTCCAACCTGACCACGCGCATCGTCACGTCGCGCAGCTCGGACCGGAATAGATCTAGTTGCGCCTTGAATTGCTCAAGTTGCGCCTTGAATTGCTCGAGCTCAGACCGGAATTGCTCGAACAGCGTTTCAAGCCGCCCTATACGGCGAGAAACGTCGGCGAGCGTCGCCTCGTCGCCTGGTGTGCGTTCAGTATCGTTGCGTGTGGGTCCCATCATGCCCTCATCGAAAGATCGAACCACCAGTCTACGAGCCGCACGCCACCCGTCAAGCGCGGTTCACGCCGCGTTTGACGCAAGTCTCAGCGCGGCAAAACCGAGGCGCCCATGAGGAACTCGTCGACCGCGCGCGCGCACTGGCGGCCTTCGCGGATCGCCCACACCACCAGCGACTGCCCGCGCCGCATGTCGCCCGCCGCGAACACTTTCGGCACCGAGGTCTGGTAGCAGCCCTCGCCGTCGGTCGTGGCGCGCGCGTTGCCGCGGGCGTCCTTGTCGACCCCGAAAGCGTCGAGCACCTGCTGCACCGGCGACACGAAACCCATCGCCAACAACACCAGGTCGGCCTTCATCTCGAATTCGGAATTGGGCACTTCGACCATCTTGCCGTCCTTCCATTCGACGCGGCAGGCGATCAGCTTTTCGACCTTGCCGCCCTTGCCTTCGAAGCGCTTGGTGGCCACCGCCCAATCGCGCTCGCAACCTTCCTCGTGCGAGGACGAGGTGCGCAATTTGGTCGGCCAGTAGGGCCAGACCAGCGGCTTGTTTTCCTGCTCGGGCGGCTGCGGCATCAGTTCGAACTGGGCCACCGAGGCCGCGCCATGGCGGTTCGAGGTGCCCACGCAATCGGAGCCGGTATCGCCGCCGCCGATCACCACCACGTGCTTGCCGCCGGCCTTGATCTGGTCCTTGACCTTGTCGCCGGCGTTGACCTTGTTTTGCTGCGGCAGGAAGTCCATCGCGAAATGCACGCCCTTCAGTTCGCGGCCCGGCACCGGCAGGTCGCGCGGCTGTTCGGCGCCGCCGGCGATGATCACCGCATCGAATTCCTTGTCGAGGTCTTCGGGGAAGATGGTTTCCTTGGCCCAGTTGTTGACCGTCGCCGGGAAATCCTTGCCGACCAGGACGCTGGTGCGGAAGCTCACGCCCTCGGCTTCCATCTGCTGCATGCGCAGGTCGATGTGCGACTTTTCCATCTTGAAGTCGGGGATGCCGTAACGCAGCAGGCCGCCGATGCGGTCGCTCTTTTCGAACACCGTCACCGCATGGCCGGTGCGCGCCAGCTGCTGGGCCGCGGCCAGGCCGGCGGGTCCGGAGCCGACCACCGCCACCTTCTTGCCGGTCAGCGCCGCAGGCGGCTGCGGCAGCACCCAGCCGTGCTCCCAACCGGTGTCGATGATCTTGTGTTCGATCGACTTGATGCCGACCGGATCGTCGTTGATGCCCAGGGTGCAGGCCGATTCGCAAGGCGCCGGGCAGACGCGGCCGGTGAACTCGGGGAAGTTGTTGGTCGAGTGCAGGTTCTCGAGCGCGGCGCGGTAATTGCCATGGAAGACCAGGTCATTCCAGTCCGGAATGATGTTGTTGACCGGGCAGCCGCTGTTGCAGAACGGGATGCCGCAATCCATGCAGCGCGCGCCCTGTAGCTTGGCCTGCGCGTCGCTCAAATGCAGCACGAATTCCTTGTAGTTCTTGACCCGCTCGGCAGGCGGGAGATAGCCCTCGTCCTGGCGCTTGAATTCCATGAAGCCGGTGATTTTACCCACGATACATCCTCTAGAAAATATGATGCTGAGTATGGGTTCCCGCCAAGGGGGCCGCCCTCGGCCGGGAACGACGTTGCCGCCGTCATTCCCGCGCAAGCGGGAATCCATACTGAGGCGAGTTAAGCGGCGATCTTTTCGTTCGCTTCTTCCATGCTGCTGTTGTGCATTTCTTCCAGCGCGCGTTTGTAGTCGGTCGGGAACACCTTGACGAACTTGCTGCGTCCCGCCGCCCAGTCGTCGAGCAGGTTGCGGGCACGCGTGCTGCCGGTGTGCTTGAAGTGGCGTTCGATCAGGCGCTTGAGGATGGTCTCGTCCGACTCGCGCTCGCCGTCGCGGGTCTGGCTGTGCCAGCCCGAGATCTCGCCCTGGTCCTTGGTGCTCTGCACGTGCTCGAGGTTGACCATCGCCGTGTTGCATTTCTTCGCGAAGTCGCCGGCCGGATCGTAGACATACGCCACGCCGCCCGACATGCCGGCCGCGAAGTTGCGTCCGGTCGCGCCCAGCACCACCACGGTGCCGCCGGTCATGTACTCGCAACCGTGGTCGCCGCAGCCCTCGACCACCGTGGTCGCGCCCGAATTGCGCACCGCGAAGCGTTCGCCCGCCACGCCGTTGAAGAAAGCCTCGCCCGAAATCGCGCCATACAAGACGGTGTTGCCGACGATGATGTTGTCCACCGCCCAGCCGCGGAACTCGGTGTTCGGCCGCACGATGATGCGCCCGCCCGACAGACCCTTGCCCACGTAATCGTTGCCTTCGCCGACCAGGTCGAGCGTGATGCCGGCCGCCAGGAAGGCCCCGGCCGACTGGCCCGCCGTGCCCTGCAGCTGGATGTGGATGGTGTCGTCCGGCAGGCCGGCGTGGCCGTAGCGCTTGGCCACTTCGCCCGACAGCATGGTGCCCACCGTGCGGTTGACGTTGCGCACCGGCGAGATGAAGGACACGCGCTCGCCTTTTTCCAGCGCCGCCTTGGCCTGGGCGATCAGCTTGTGGTCGAGCGCCTTTTCGAGCCCGTGTTCCTGGAAGACGTTGTGGTAAATCGCCAGCCCGGTGTCGGTCTTCGGCTGGTAGAAGATGGCCGAGAAATCGAGGCCTTGCGCCTTCCAGTGCGAGATCGCCTTCGACTTGTCGAGCAGGTCGGCGCGGCCGATCAGCTCGTCGTAGGTGCGGATGCCGAGCTGCGCCATGAGCTGGCGCGCCTCTTCGGCCACGAAGAAGAAATAGTTGACCACATACTCGGGCTTGCCGGCGAACTTGGCGCGCAGCACAGGGTCCTGGGTCGCGACGCCCACCGGGCAGGTGTTCAGGTGGCACTTGCGCATCATGATGCAGCCCTCGACCACCAGCGGCGCGGTGGCGAAGCCGATCTCGTCGGCGCCCAGCATGGCGGCGATCACGACGTCGCGCCCGGTTTTCATCTGGCCGTCGGCCTGGACCCGGATGCGGCTGCGCAAGCCGTTCAGCACCAGCGTCTGCTGGGTCTCGGCGAGGCCCAGTTCCCACGGCGTGCCGGCATGCTTGATCGAGGACAGCGGCGAGGCGCCGGTGCCGCCGTCATGGCCGGCCACCACCACGTGGTCGGCCTTGGCCTTGGTCACGCCCGCGGCCACCGTGCCGATGCCCACTTCCGACACCAGCTTGACCGAGATCGAGGCGAGCGGATTGGCGTTCTTCAGGTCGTGGATCAGCTGGGCCAGGTCCTCGATCGAATAGATGTCGTGGTGCGGCGGCGGTGAAATCAGGCCCACGCCCGGCACCGAGAAGCGCAGGCTGGCGATGTAGTCCGACACCTTGTGGCCGGGCAGCTGGCCGCCCTCGCCAGGCTTGGCGCCCTGCGCCATCTTGATCTGGATCTGGTCGGCCGAGTTCAGGTACTCGGCGGTGACGCCGAAGCGGCCCGAGGCCACCTGCTTGATGCGCGAGCGCAGCGAGTCGCCGTCCTGCAGCGGGATGTCGACCACCACGTTGTGCGCGCCGATCACGGACGCCATGGTCTCGCCCTGCTTGATCGGGATGCCTTTCAGCTCTTTCGTGTAGCGGTAAGGATCTTCGCCGCCCTCGCCGGTGTTCGACTTGCCGCCGATGCGGTTCATCGCGATCGCCAGCGTGGCGTGGGCCTCGGTGCTGATCGAGCCGAGCGACATCGCGCCGGTGGCGAAGCGCTTGACGATGTCCTTGGCCGGCTCGACTTCATCGAGCGGGATCGCCTTGCTCGGGTCGAGCTTGAACTCGAACAGGCCGCGCAGGGTCAGGTGGCGGCGGCTCTGGTCGTTGATGATCTGCGCGTATTCCTTGTAGCTCGAGAAGTTGTTGGCGCGGGTCGCGTGCTGCAGCTTGGCGATCGCGTCCGGCGTCCACATGTGTTCCTCGCCGCGCACGCGGTAGGCGTACTCGCCGCCGGCGTCGAGCGCGTCGGCCAGCAGCGGATCGTTGCCGAAGGCGAGGTGGTGCAGGCGCAGCGCTTCCTCCGCCACTTCGAACACGCCGATGCCTTCGACATTGGACGAGGTGCCGCGGAAGTATTTGTCGACCAGCGACTTGTTCAGGCCGATGACTTCGAAGATCTGCGCGCCGCAATACGACATGTAGGTCGAGATGCCCATCTTCGACATCACCTTCATCAGGCCCTTGCCGATCGCCTTGGTGTAGTTGTAGATCGCGGTCTCGCCCGACAGCTCGCCGTGCAGGCCCTGGGCCAGTTCGACCAGGGTTTCCATCGCGAGGTAGGGATGGACCGCTTCCGCGCCGTAGCCGGCCAGCAGCGCGAAGTGGTGGGTCTCGCGCGCCGAGCCGGTCTCGACCACGAGGCCGGTGGAGGCGCGCAGGCCGCGGCCCACCAGGTGCTGGTGGATCGCCGAGCAGGCCAGCAAGGCCGGGATCGCGACCTGGTCGGCGCAGACCTTGCGGTCCGACACGATCAGGATGTTGTGGCCCGACTTGACGGCGTCGACCGCTTCCGCGCACAGCGAGGCGAGCGAGGCTTCGATGCCTTCCTTGCCCCAGGCCAGCGGATAGCAGATGTTCAGCTCATACGATTTGAACTTGCCGCCGGTATGCAGGCTGATGCTGCGCAGGCGCGCCATGTCGTTGAAACCGAGGATGGGCTGCGACACTTCGAGGCGCATCGGCGGGTTCACGTTGTTGGTGTCGAGCAGGTTCGGCTTGGGACCGATGAAGGACACCAGCGACATCACCATCGCCTCGCGGATCGGGTCGATCGGCGGGTTGGTCACTTGCGCGAACAACTGCTTGAAGTAGTTGTACAGCGGCTTGAGCTTGTTCGACATGACCGCCAGCGGCGAGTCGTTGCCCATCGAACCGGTGGCTTCCTCGGCCAGCACGGCCATCGGCGCCATCAGGAATTTCAGGTCTTCCTGGGTGTAGCCGAAGGCTTGCTGGCGGTCCAGCACGGACGGCGCGGCGCGCTCGCCCTCGGCGGGCGCGCCATGGCGCGCCCCGTCCTTCGCGCGGTTGTGCGCCAGCTGGCTCTCGGACAGCTTGATTTCGCCGAGCTTGATGCGCACCGAATTGATCCAGGCCTTGTAGGGCTTGGCGTTGGCGTACATGTCCTTGAGTTCCTTGTCGTCGATGATGCGGCCGGCCTCGAGGTCGATCAGGAACATCTTGCCCGGCTGCAGGCGCCATTTCTGGATGATCTTCGACTCGGGGATCGGCAGCACGCCCGATTCCGAGGCCATCACCACCAGGTCGTCGTCGGTGACGATGTAGCGCGCCGGACGCAGGCCGTTGCGGTCCAGGGTGCCGCCGATGTGGCGGCCGTCGGTGAAGGCCATCGCGGCCGGGCCGTCCCACGGTTCCATCATCGCCGCGTGGTATTCGTAGAAAGCGCGCCGGTTGTCGTCCATCATGCCGTGGTTTTCCCAGGCTTCGGGAATCATCATCATCATCGCCTGGGCGATCGGATAGCCGGACATCAAGAGCAGCTCGAGCGCGTTGTCGAAGCAGGCGGTGTCGGACTGGCCCTCGTAAATCAGCGGGAACAGCTTGTGCAGGTCGTCGCCGAGGACGGCCGACTTCATCACGCCTTCGCGCGCACGCATCCAGTTGAAGTTGCCCTTGACCGTATTGATCTCGCCGCTGTG
>Ga0193702_1000450_pt1 | contig 13804 bp, 8 predicted proteins | sample U3a1metaG_FD_143060 | JGI IMG/M metagenome (GOLD analysis project Ga0193702, IMG submission 143060) | Soil microbial communities from a riparian zone of the East river system, Colorado, United States - U3a1 | ecosystem: Environmental > Terrestrial > Soil > Riparian zone | place: USA: East River... | reverse complement strand
AACATAAGCCTGGGGGATAAACGGTTTTTTATTGACGAAAAACTACGGCAAGTGTGGATACCCGAACAGCCATACCAACAAGGTAGTTGGGGATACGTTGGCGGCAAGGTATTTATGACACCTAATCAAGCGCGGCAAGGGTTTGGGTCTGATAAAGCGATCTATGGTTCCGACCTTGATGCGGTTTATCAAACACAGCGTATAGGTATTACCGCATTTAAATTTGATGTGGCTGACGGGGTATATGACATAACCGTTGGATTTGCCGAATTGGAAGGTAAACCCGCAGGGCCGGCGCTGGTTTACAATTTAGGAACCAGCGGTACGGCAGTGTTAAATCAAAGATCATTTGACGTATTGGTTAATGGAAATATTTTGATGAGCTCATTAGGTACACAAAATTACCTGCAGGCACAACGGGAATTTACAACCACAACCCGTGTTACGGTAAAAAACAATACCGGCATAACGGTTGACTTTAAACTAATAAAAGGCGAAACGATATTAAATGCGATCCAACTGAAACGGGTATTTTAAAAGAAGGCTTTAAAACTTTTGGTTACTTTATAATTTGCATTTTTTAAGTGCGATTTAGCGCATCGTAAAGCAAAAAACCGCTATAAACCTTTGCAGTTGTTTAAGCGCAATAACAAATAACAGGCTGTGTTCACAGTCAATTAATAATCAATGTATTAACTCTTGGTGCGTTTGCTATTAAAGCGTATAAAAACATTGCAACTATCTATAAATCAATAAATTATAAATTTAATTATTTGATTTTCCGGATTTTTATAATGTATATTTACGTACCAGTTTAAACTACTTCAAACCACTTGTTTTTTAAATTACCATTAAACCAGTAAGTATTAGCTGCGTTTAATGGTCTTGAATAGCTAACCAAATACCTCATGAGAAAAAGATCACTTTTACTTAAACTAATTATCCTGTTTAATTTTACTGCCACATTTGTTTTTGCACAAGCGCCCGCCCCTGGTAATATTAACCAACTTATAACAAAAATAGGTACCTATAACAGTTCAATGCCTGTTGAAAAAGTGTTTTTACAGTTTGATAAACCGTACTACGCTACCGGCGATACGATATGGTTCAAAGGGTATTTAATGAGCGAATCCATTAAATATTCAACATTAAGCAGCCGTTTGTATGTAGAGTTGTTGAATGACAGTAACGCAGTGGTTAAACGCTTCGTTTTCCCGGCATCGCTCGGCCTGACATGGGGAAGCATACCCTTAAGCAGGGATTATGTTCATGAAGGTACTTATACCATTCGCGCCTATACTAACTGGATGCGTAATTTTGGTGAGGATTATTTTTTTAAACAAAGTTTCTATATCAACAACCAGGGCGATAATACCTGGCTTGTAAACGTACAACCAACCATAACCGCTAACAATGTTAAACTGGCGGTGAAGCTTTCGGGAATTGATGGTAAAACCATGGTTAACGACCTGCAATTAAAAATAGTAAATAATAAGAAAGTGCTTTTGCGCGATGCATCGCAAACGGGGCCTGATGGTATTATGAACGTGAATTTTACGGTGCCTGCTCAAACTGATTTAAAAAATTTAAATGTTGTTGTACAGGATAAAAATGATAAAACACGCACTGCTTTAATACCAATAAATGTTAACCGGCCGCAGGATGTTGACCTACAGTTTATGCCCGAAAGCGGCCCTATTGTAGCCGGCATACCTGCGCATATCGGCTTTAAAGCAATTGGTGAGGATGGTAAAGGTGTTGCCATACAAGGCACAGTTTATGATAACGATCATAACGAATTGACACATATAGGCACCCTGCGCTATGGCATGGGTACATTTGATATTGCACCACAACCCGGTAAAACTTACACTGCCGAGATCACTTTACCTAATGGCGACAAAAAAACGGTGCCATTGCCATTGCCCCTTAAAACGGGGAGTATTTTAAGCGTCCGTAATTCGATGGATAGGGATACAATGACCGTATCAGCCTATAATACAGCCGAACAAGGCACCGGCAATAAATACTTTTTGGTTGGCATATCAAGAGGGGTTGTATGTTATGGCGCATCATTTGCTTTTAGCAGCAACCATTTTTCGGCCAGGGTGCCAAAAGCGCTTTTTCCAACGGGAGTGGCCCATTTTATCCTGCTAAACGCTGCGGAGCAGCCTTTAAACGAAAGGCTTACTTATATAGACCATGCTGATAATTTAAAAATAGAGCTTAAAACAGATGCGCAGACTTTTGCATCAAGGGATAGTATCCCCGTGCATATTACAGTTAAGGACGGGGCGGGGCAGCCTGTAGTGGGCAGCTTTTCGATGGCGGTAACGGACGATAGCCAGGTAAAGGCTGAAAGTGCGGTATCTGGTAATATTATATCCAATTTATTGCTGGCCTCAGACCTGAAAGGTTATGTGGAAGATCCTGCTTATTATCTGCAACATACAGACCAGTCATGGAAAGCCCTGGATGCTTTACTGCTGACACAAGGTTGGGTTGGATATGACTTGAAAAAGATAAGCCAGCCTGTAAAACCTTTATATGAACCCGAAGTGGAATTTAACGTAAGGGGAACAGTTACCAATTTATTTAATAAGCCGGTAAGTAACTCGAAGGTATTGTTGCTATCAACAGGCGAACAAAAATTTGAAAAGGATACTATTGCAGATAAACTGGGCCAATTTGAATTTAATAATTTCCCGAGGATAGGAAAATCAACTTTTACAATTTCTGCCCGAAATGACAAGGGTAAAATAATTAACGGAGGTATCAGCATCGATGAAAAAAACCGGGCACCGGCAAGTTCGGGTACAATGAAGCCTTTAGCCCCCTGGAATGTAAATACAGATACCGTAGTTTTAAATTACGTACGGTCCAATAAAAACTACCAGCAAAGCCTTGATAAATCAATGTATGATGCCAATGGCAAACTGCTCAGAACGGTTGATATAAAAGACAAAGCAACCGTAAGAAACTCGCAAAATTTAAATGGCCCGGGCGAGGCCGACCAGGTTATTACCGAAGATGTGATGGTAAATGCCGGAAAAGCCAGTCTGCTGGATGTGCTTATGGAAAAGGTAAAGAACTTTCACACCTCTTTTTATAAGGATAGCGGGAAGAAAACAAATATGGAATACTTCATCAAAGATAAAAGGGTGCATTTTGTGTTTGACAGGGTAGATGTTGACAAAATTTATCAACCCATTACGGGCCAGCAAAATGAACATTTTGAGTTTCAAAAGCAATATTTGGATTATGTATCTGCCGAGGATGTATTAGGCGTAGAGGTGAATTATACCCGCAACGGGCGTTATAATGAACAAAATTTAAGTATAGGCGATCAGTTAGCCGCTGATCCTACCACCGGGTATGGGGCCGATTTTGCGTACATTGAAATAACCACGCGCGGCGGCACGGGGCCATTTGTTCAACGGGCTACAGGCATATATATTTACAAGCCGCTGCCGCTTGCCGAATACAAGCAATTTTATCGCCCCCGCTACCCGGTTAAGGGTAATATTACCGGTAAGGACCAGCGCTCAACTATACATTGGTCGCCCAATATTATTACCGATAAGAATGGCATGTCAACCATATCATTCTATGCTGCCGATAAGCCAACCAAATACACTATCATATGCGAAGGTGGCGATATGAACGGAAAGGTAGGCGTACAAACAACCAGTATTACTATAGGCAAAAAATAACCACGCTTCTGGTCAGGAAATAGAACAGCTTAAATACGTGAAACGCCCTTAATTATATTGTTAAGGGCGTTTTTATTAAAAATACTTTTAAAATTAAGGGCAAATATTATAGCGTAATAACAATTTGCCCTCATAATTTATAGTAATTTAATAATCAACCTATTAGGCAAAATTGTATTGTTATCAAAGCGTATAAAAAATTATTCAACTATCTATAAATCAATAAATTACGAATTTTATTATTTGATTTTGTGAATCTTTATCACTTATATTTACAAACCGAAGTAAACTAAGCCAATTTAGTAAATCTTTATTAACCTGTAATATATAAGTATGTTAAATAAACTACCATTCATGCAATGCCTGTATGTTATTTTGATAGCCGCAAGTTTTAATGCTTTTGCGCAAAACGGCAGCCACGGATTTTTACTACAGAACGAGCAGCAGTTATCTGCCTTAAAAACGCAATATAAAGCAGGCGACGCTGCTATCACTGCATCTATTAATACGTTGATCGCCGATGCAGATAAAGCATTAACCGCCGGGCCGTTTTCGGTTACATTACATAAAACTAAAATGGCGCCAAGCGGTAACCCGCATGATTATATGAGCCAGGCGCCCTATTGGTGGGCCGACCCATCAAAACCCGACGGCAAGCCTTATATCCGCAAAGATGGCGAGCGCAACCCCGAAATATACCTGCTTCATGATGATTCGCAAATGGGCGAATTATGCCAGGCTGTTAAGAAATTGGGTTTTGCCTACTACTTTACGGGTAAAGAGCAATATGCCCAAAAAGCAGCAAGTTTAATGAGCGTATGGTTTATTAATGCCGATACAAAAATGGCGCCCAACCTGAACTATGCCCAGTACGTCCCCGGCGTTAATGATGGGCGGGGCACAGGCATAATAGAAAGCCGCGGATTGGTAGATATACCCGATGCAGTGGCAATGATGCAGGATAGCAAAAGCATAACAACCGATTTGAAAAGCGGTGTTAAACAATGGTTTGCCGAGTACTTGAAATGGCTGCAAACCAGTAAAAACGGCAAAGATGAAAAAGCGGCAAAAAATAACCACGGTACATTTTGTGATGTGCAGGTGGTTGACTTTGCCCTGTTCAGCGGGGATGATAAACTGGCTCGCGAGGTGATACAAAAGGAAACGATGGCCCGTATGGAAACGCAATTTACCGTAGATGGAATGCAGCCGTTAGAATTGGAGCGTACAAAATCATGGGGATATTCAAACATGAACCTGGATGGTTGGTGCAGGCTGGCGGTATTGGCCGGTGATTTGAATATTGACCTTTGGCATACCGAAAAGGATGGCCGCAGCATAAAAAAATGTATTGAATGGCTGATGCCCTTTTTGCTAAAACAAAAAGAGTGGACGTACAAGCAAATAGAGCCAATAGGTTATGGCGAAACGTTAACGATCTGCCGCTTTGCTGATGGCAAATATCCGGATATCGATTTTCAAAAAGTTTTTAAAATGTATCATCAGCCGCTGCCATGGATGTAATAGTATTAATTGATAACCGTTTCCCAACCCTCTTTCCGCGCAGCGAAGAGAGGGTCGAACAGCGTAGCGCATTCGGGGTGAGTAATCGCCGCCCGACAATGATTTACAAATAGCACCGGATGAAGAAACGTATACTTTCCATAATCATTTCGGTTATATCTTATTCAGCCAACGCACAACAAAGTGCCCGTTTAAACACCGGCTGGGAATTTGTAAAAGGCGATTTAGGCACTATATGGGAAGCTGTTCGCCCAATATTAATTAAGGATGGCCCCGAGAATTATCCTATTTGGGAAAAGATAAACTTACCACATTGCTTTAATGCCCGCGATGCTGTTGACCCGGATGTAAATTATTACCAGGGCCCCGGCTGGTACCGAACGAAGCTAAATATTAATAATCCATACAAAGACGGCCACACAATATTGCACTTTGAAGGCGCGGGCCAAAAAACCGAAGTTTATGTTTATACCACCAAAGTTGGTGCACACGTTGGCGGTTATGACGAGTGGTTTGTTGACATTACCCAGGCGGTTGAAGATTTTAAAAAAAACCCGGCTTTTACCAAACAGTTTAAAGGAAAGGTCCCTGTTGAGATCCGTTGCGATAACTCGCGCGATGCGGAAAGCATCCCATCCCAATTATCAGATTTTAATGTTTATGGCGGTATTTACCGTTACCTCAATTTGGTTTATCAGCCAAACATCGTTATTGATAATTTATATGCAAGCGCCGCTTTAGGTAAGGATTATAAAACCGGCTCCATTGATGTAAAAGCCAATTTTTATAACCCCGAACATTTAAAACAAATAAGCGGGGAAGTTAAGGTATCAGATGCAGCCGGTAAACCTGTCGCGGCAGCAAATTATAATTACTATGATATTGATGGCGATAAAACCTATTCCATTAATAAATTTAATATCAGCAATCCCCATTTGTGGTCGCCAACCGATCCTTATTTATATACCGTAGAAATTACCGCCGGTAATTACACACGAAAAGAGAAGGTAGGTTTCCGCGATTTTTTATTTTCGGATACCGGCCCGTTCTTGTTAAATAGCAAACGGCTTTTACTTCGGGGTACCCACCGACACGAAGACGCTGCTGGGGTAGCGGCAGCCATGACAGATACCACGATGCGGCAGGAAATGCAATTGATAAAGGATATGGGCGCTAACTTTATAAGGTTGGGGCATTACCAGCAATCGCGCATTATATTAAACCTATGCGATAGCCTGGGCATATTGGTATGGGAAGAAGAGCCCTGGTGCCGTGGTGGTATAGGTGGCGATGTTTATAAAGAACAGGCCCGCAGGATGCTGACCAATATGATCCATCAGCATTATAACCATCCATCTATTATACTTTGGGGACTGGGAAACGAAAATGATTGGGAAAGTGATTTTGCAGATTTTGATAAAGCAAAAATAAAGGCCTTTATGACCGAGCAAAACGACCTGGCGCATCGGCTTGATCCATCGCGCAAAACGGTGATACGGCGTTGCGATTTTTGTAAGGATATCCCCGATATATATTCTCCCACAATTTGGGCCGGTTGGTATAACGGCGAGTACACGCAATACAAACAAAAAACCGAACAAGAGTTTAAAAAAGTTAAGTACGCTTTCCATGCCGAATGGGGAGGTGATAGCCACTCGGGACGAAATTCTGAACAGGCAGACAAGGCCCTGGAAAATATTCGCAATAGCGCCGGGGTGATCGATACGGCGCTTTTCAATAAATCAGCAAAACTTTTAAAAGACGGCGACTGGAGCGAAAACGCAACCTGTAACCTGTTCGATTGGACATTAAAAGAGCAGGAAACTATGCCCTGGCTAAGTGGTACAGCATTTTGGGCCTTTAAAGATTTTTCTACACCAATCAGGTTTGATAACCCGCTGCCTTATATGAACCAGAAAGGGGTAGTGGAGCGTGATCTTACCAAAAAAGAAATTTATTATGTGGTGCAGTCCTATTGGGCGGATAAACCGATGGCGCATATTTACGGGCATAACTGGCCGGTACGCTGGGGCGATGAAGGTGAATTGAAAATGGTAAAAGCCTATTCAAACTGCGATGAAGCCGAACTATTTGTGAACGGCAAAAGCTATGGCGTTAAAAAACGCAATAGCCAGGATTTTCCTGCTGCAGGTTTACGGTGGATGATAAAATTTGCAAGAGGCAAAAATGAGCTGATACTAAAAGCCCATAAGGGAAATATTGCGGTTAACGATACGATATCGCAAATATACCAAACCGATAAATGGGGCAAGCCTGCCCAGCTGCATTTAGAAAAGATTGCAGATAAAAACGGAACAACAACTATACAGGCAACCTTATTGGATAGCAAAGGCATATTATGTGCCGATGCGGTTAACTGGGTAAATTTTTCATTAACCGGCGATGGTACTTTACTGGATGACCTGGGCACGTCAAAAGGGTCGCGCAAATTGCAGGTTTTTAATGGCCGGGCAGTTATCAGCGTAAAAACCAATAAGGGCAAAAGTGTAGTAGGTGTGCAATCGCCTGGAATACAGACCGTATTTTTAAATTTATAGATGAAAATGAAAAATAAGATATTATACTTATTAATTTTTATAGCTGTATTAACGTTAGGCAGGGGGGCAGGCTATGCCCAATCAATAACCAAACAGGTTACAGAAACTTTGCGCCCCTACATTATGAACGAGGCAGTATGGGCGTTAAAACAACAGCCTGTTACGGTTACTGCAGAAACTTGCAGCCGTAGCGCTGGTGGCAAACATGATTTTTATTCAGAGGGCGATTATTGGTGGCCCAATCCCAAAAGCCCTGATAGCCCTTATGTGCAAAAGGACGGATTGACAAACCCAAAAAACTTTATAGCGCACCGGTTGGCAATGATACGTTTTAGCCGTGTTATGGGCGCATTGGCAACTGCTTATAAAATTACAGGGGATAAAAAATATGTTAACGAAGCCGAACTGCATTTAAACGCCTGGTTTATCAACCCCGAAACGATGATGAACCCAAACCTGCTATATGCACAGGCTATTAAAGGAGTGGCAACCGGGCGCGGAATTGGTATTATTGATGCCATTCAATTAATGGAAGTTGTGCAGGGAACCGAGGCCATGAAAAATGTATTAAACAAACAAACGGTGGATGGTACAAAAGCTTGGTTTGCCAAATATTTAACCTGGGTAACTACCCATAAATATGGTTTGGACGAAATGAATGCAAAAAATAACCACGGCACCTGTTGGGTAATGCAGGTAGCATGTTTTGCCAAATTCACCAATAATACAGCGTTGTTAACCCTATGCCGCGACCGTTACAAACAAATATTGCTGCCTGGCCAGATGGCTGCTGAAGGCAGTTTTCCATTGGAGCTGAAACGTACCAAACCTTATGGTTATTCTATATTTGATTTGGATGCTATGTGTACCATTTGCCAGTTATTAAGCACCAAAGAAGATAACCTATGGGCGTTTGAAACTGCAGACGGAAGATCCATTGCAAAAGGGATAGCTTTTTTATATCCTTATCTTAAAGATAAAAGCAAATGGCCCTACGCTCATGATGTAATGCATTGGGAAGACTGGCCCGTTGCACAGCCATCATTGGTGTTTGGCGCTGCGGCATTAAATAATACGGATTGGTTAAATGCCTGGAAAGCATTAAACCATGCCCCCGAAAATGAAGAAGTGATAAGGAACCTGCCGGTAAGGCATCCGTTAATTTGGCTTAACTAAATAACGCAAAAACGGCATGAGAAAAATATTAGTAATAGTAATTTTAATATTTAGTGTTTCTCTATCCGTACGGTCGCAAATAACCCCGCGCTTCAAAGCATTGGTTTTATATGAAAACGGCGGCCATCATATAGCTTATTCTAAAACAGCTAAGATATGGCTGGATAAATTAGCTGCCGACAGTAATTTCCGGGTAGATTATGTCATCAATACCGACAGCATTAATGATGCTTTTCTTGCAAACTACCAGCTTTTCATTCAATTGGATTATGCGCCCTATGCCTGGAAACCCGCCGCAGCGCTGGCTTTTCAAAAATATATTGAACAGGGCAAAGGCGGGTGGATTGGTTTTCATCATGCTACTTTATTAGGATTGTTTGACGGTTACCCTATGTGGGATTGGTTCTCAAAATTTATGGGGGATATTGAATACAAAAACTACATTCCAACTTTTGTAAAGGGAAAGGTAAATGTAGAAGACAGGCGGCAGCCGGTCATGAAAAATATTCCGCCATCTTTTATCATCAAAGCAGAAGAGTGGTATACTTATAATAAAAGCCCGCGTAACAAGGTACACGTAATAGCAAGTGTTGATGAATCGTCCTATCAGCCAAATTCGGATATTAAAATGGGCGACCATCCTGTAATATGGACCAACCTGCACTACAAAGCACGCAACATTTACATATTTATGGGCCACTCGCCGGCGTTGTTTGATAATGAAAGCTATAAAGCAATTTTTAGCAATGCCATATTTTGGGCGGCGGGCGTAAACCACGGTTTATGAAGATGATCAAATCAATAGCTGCCTTTATTATCCTGGCGTTTGCCACAAATGGTTATGCTACGCCTGTTATTTATATAAACCAGGTTGGCTTTAACAGTCATGATGCAAAAATTGCGGTGGTTAGTTCTGATGTTGCTCTTGCTGCAAAATGCCGGTTCATGTTAATAAATACCAAAAATTTAAAAGCGGCATTTACCGGTTACCTTACCAGTTCCGGGCCTATCAATGAGTGGATGCCCGGCAAGCTATTATACCGGGCAGTATTTTCAACTTTTACTACACCGGGTTCCTACAGGCTAAAGGTCAGCATAAACGGAAAAACGTATAATTCAGAACCTTTTTTAATTGGCGATAATGCGCTGGCGAAACTCACTATCCCCGCTATTTTGCATTATTATCGCAAACAACGGGCAAACACATCGCAGGAGTTAGCAGCCGATAGCCACATAACCCTGTTCGGCAGCACTAAAACCGTTGATTTGCGCGGTGGCTGGTGCGATGCATCGGGCGATGTAAGCAAATATTTCTCGCACCTGGCCTATGCAAATTTTATGTCGCCGCAGCAAATACCACTGGTAACCTGGTCGCTCATAAATACTACCGAAAGCATACCCCGGCTGCTGGTTCAATATGGTGTAAAAGATTCTGTAACCGATGAAGCGATCTACGGTGCCGATTATTTAATGCGGTCGCTATCAAAAGAGGATTATTTTTATATGACCGTTTTTAGCTATTTTAATAAAGACCCCAATGCCCGCCGGGTAGTGGGGTTACATGCTAATAGCGTTACCACAACAGAATACCAGTCGGCATTTCGCGAAGGCGGTGGAATGGCCATAGCCGCGCTGGCCCGTATATCGCGCTGGAAAAAGAACGGCGCCTTTACGTCAGCCCAATATTTGGATGCGGCAAAACGCGCATTTGCACATTTAATGGTAAACAATACCAAATATGATGATGATGGCAAGGAAAATATTATTGATGATTATTGCGCACTGATGGCCGCTACGGAATTATGGATTGCTACCGACAGTTCGTTTTACCGCGACCAGGCGCGCAGCCGGGCACATAACTTAACAGCGCGCATGTCACGCCAGGGCTATTTTATTGCAGATGATGATGACCGCCCGTACTGGCATGCTTCCGATGCAGGGCTACCCATTATAGCGTTATGCCGGTACTTAAAAAAGGAAAATAAGTTAGCTTATCGCGACAGCGCGTTAAAAACCATTAAAAAAGCGTTGAACTATAATTTGCGCGTCACCAACTCGGTTAATAACCCGTTTGGTTATGCCCGGCAAACGTTTAAACACAATGGTGATATAAAAGAGGGGTTCTTCATCCCCCATGAAAATGAAACCGGCTGGTGGTGGCAGGGCGAAAATGCCCGGTTAGCATCATTAGCTACAGCCGCTATTGTTGGTGGCAGGTTAGTTTATCCAAATGGAAGCAACCCAAAAGCAATGGACTCACTCAAAGTTTTTGCATCACAGCAATTGGACTGGATACTGGGTTGTAATCCGTATTCAATGTGTTTTATGTACAAATTTGGTAAAAATAATGTGCCTTACATGCACTCTAATTTTGGACATGGGAGCGAGCGGGGTGGTATATCAAATGGCATTACGGGTAAAGATGGTAACCCGGATGGAAGTGGCATAGACTTTAAAACCAGCGCGGATGGAAACGAATGGCGCTGGACAGAACAATGGATACCCCATGCCGCCTGGTTTTTACAGGCCGTTACCGCATTATCGCAATAGCTGTTAAATAATTAGCGAATTGCAAAAAAACTGGTTAATTTGCTGTGATCAAAGTATAAACCGGCTTTTTAATTATTTCGCGGAAAAATTTAGGCTAATTAAAAGGCAGCAGCTTATTGTTGCCGGCTTTTTATAGGTGTTTAAACAATAATTAAGAGCTAAAATTGTAGGTGATATTTAGCATGTTAAGAGGGTTGGGATGTTTTTATAAAGGAAAGGCTTTTCTGAAAGCTGTTTTTGCAGCAATTATATTAAGTATAGTTTGCGGGCATACTATGGCCCAGGACGTAGTAAAGATCGATGACAAGGTGCCGCAGCACATGTTCTCTTATGGAGAAATTGAATCGCTGCCTGATCCCGGCAATACCATCACTTTTGCTGATGTTTTGAAACCGGAATTTGCTGCTAAATTCAAAAAATCAACAACCTTTACTCCTAAGTATTATAATATCAAATCCTATTTCTGGTATAAATTTAAGATCAAAGAATCTTCAAAATCAAAACGGCGCTGGCTGTTAGAGTTTTTCGACCAAACCATTAATGATATTGTACTCTACGTTCCCGATACAAATCATACTTATCGCAGTTATAAATATGGCTATAAATATGATTTTGTGCAACGCGAGTACAAACACAAAAACTTTACACTCGATCTAACTAACAATTCTGATACCGTTACAACTTACTATGTAAAAATAAGGGCAACACAGGCCGCCAATATCCTTATTGTGCTGCGGGATGTGCATTGGTTTATTGAGTATGCATTAAGCGAGTACCTCATTTTTGGGTTATTTTTTGGAATGATCCTGATATTTAGCCTGTACAACTTTTTAATGTTTTTGGCCATCAGGCAAAGCCGTTACCTATATTATGTATTGTATAATTTAAGTGTCGGGTTTTATGAAATGTGCCAGGATGGTGTTGCATTCCAGTACTTATGGCCCAATACCCCTTTTCTAAATCAATACTCTGTAGGTACAGCTATATTTTTAAGCAGCATTTTTGGCTTGCTGTTTACGTCAAACTTTCTTTATTTAAAAACTAAGTCGCCGCGGCTTTATAAAATAACTATCGCATTGGTGGTGCTGCGGTGTTTGTACTATATAGCCTGTTTATTTGATCAGCAACTATTCACCTTTAAGATTTTAGAGTTTATACCACTTTTATTTGCTTTTTATGCCGGCTGCTATATTTTAAACAGGGGATTTAAGGCCGCGCGCTTTTTTGTGGTCGGCTATGCGTTTTTGCTGGTTGGTTTTACCGTTAGGATATTACTTTTTCTTGATGTTTTATGGATACCATACGGCGTTTTGACGCATTATAGCCTTAGTTTTTGCTTTGTGGTCGAAATGGTGTTGGTATCATTTGCAATAGGCGACAGTATAAGGCATTTGCGGCTTAAAAAAGATAATGTGCATAAGCGCATGATAAAACAGCTGCAAATAAATCACGAACTTAAGGACACCTTGAACAATGAGCTAAGCAACCTGGTAGAGCAACGAACCAAAGAACTGCATGAAATGAATATTTTATTGCAGGAACAGGCCGAAAATATTTCAAAACTTAACAGTCTGCTCGAATTGGACAACCAGGAGTTACAGGTTAATATTGAAAAAGTAACAAGGGCCCGCGTTATGTCGCTGGATGTAGATTTTACCGAGTTCAGTAAGATATATCCTGACAGGGAAACCTGCTTTAAATATTTATCCGAGTTAAAGTGGGCACATGGTTATGCCTGCCGTAAATGCGGCAATACCAATTACCTATCGGGGCACCTGCCATACAGCAGGCGGTGTACCAAATGCCGGTATGAAGAATCTGTAATAGCTTATACAATTTTTCAAAACACCAAGATCCCCATCACCAAAAGCTTCTATATGTTGTTCCTTATTTACTCCTCAAAAGGGGGTATTACCTCTAATAAGCTGTCAGAAATACTCGATATCAGGCAAAGTACCTGCTGGTCATACCGCGATAAGATCAAAAAAGTAATGGAAGACCGTAAAAAAGAGCTAAAAAATGCCGGATCTGAGGGCTGGAGTAAGCTTGTTATGGAATAATTGCACCTTGCTAACTGCCTGATTACAAATGTAAATATAACAATTATCGCGCCTTTTGCGGCTATTTATTGCCTGTTTCGCTTTTTATGGCATCCTGCAAAAAAAAAGTGAAAAAAAGTGAAAAAAAAATGATTGCGATGTAAGCGTATAGATAATCTTCCCGCATTGCGCCTGTTAATGCCATTATGCTTCATTAGTGTACACTAAGTTCATAAATCACCAT
>Ga0193702_1000449_pt1 | contig 13814 bp, 14 predicted proteins | sample U3a1metaG_FD_143060 | JGI IMG/M metagenome (GOLD analysis project Ga0193702, IMG submission 143060) | Soil microbial communities from a riparian zone of the East river system, Colorado, United States - U3a1 | ecosystem: Environmental > Terrestrial > Soil > Riparian zone | place: USA: East River... | reverse complement strand
CCCTGCAAAGCCAGTAAAGGGTTATTGACCGGCTGTTTCTCTATATCTGCTGCGGTCACGGTCGAAACGGCGCCTACACTAAAACGCTTCGATTCTGTGCCATAGGCAATTACCTGTACCTGATCGAGTTTTGAAGTGCTCTGGTGCAGGATGAACGCCTGTACCATGGTCGTTTCGGTGGTGCTGATGGTGGCTTCGGCCTTTTCATATCCGATATAACTCACCACGATGGTGTACTTACCCTGCGCCAGGTTGGCGAAATCGAAATTGCCCTTGCTGTCCGTTTGTGTGCTGATATTTGTTCCTTTAATAACAACCGTTGCTCCCGCGATTGGCCTGCCAAGGGTATCGGTTACCCGCCCGCCTATATCGGCAGGTGTTTTAAGAACACTTTTAATTTGGGCAGATAGCTGGTCCAAAAAGGATTTTTCTTTTTTAGATACCACAACAGATCTTTCGGATACGGAATAATCCAGGGGTTGTCCCTCGAATATCTTTTTTAATACATCCCTTAGCTCCGCATTTTTGACGTCTATGCTCACAGGCTTTGCATCTTCCAATGTCGCTGAGGTAAACGCGAAGTCGTATCCTGTCTGGAACCTGATCTGGTTAAAAACTTCTACCAGCGGCGCATTCTTTGTAGTTAACGTGATCTTTTGGGCAAAGGTGCTTGCGCTTGCCTGCAAGATAGCCAGGAACAACAAAAAAGCAGTTATCTTCATGGTCAACAAGACTTTTTTTATTGTACGGCCAGGCGGCTGTACATTCAATTTTGAGTAAAAATTGTACATTTGTTCGGTTGGGTTTAATGCGAGGGGCCTTTTCATTGATCAAGATGTGGCAGGCACTTCGCGGTTTAGTCTGATAGTTTAGTTTAAATTATGAGCGTAACCCAATCCTTGGGCCATCCCGACGCCAATCAGGATGGCTTTTTTATTGAATTACCGTTTTTAAATAAATCATTTATTGCATAACGGTAACCCTCCTTCCCTCGATCTTGAAATGAACACCTTTTGTTTTTTGTAGCAGGTTGAGCACCTCGCTGATATTTTTAGAACGCGAGCTTGTGGCGTAGAATTTTTCTGTTGTGATCGCTCCGTCGTACGCCACATCAATGTTGTACCAACGGGAAAGCTTAAGCATGATGCTTTGAATATCCTCGTTGTTGAAGCGGAAATAGCCGTTTTTCCAGGCCATGCTTTCCTCTACATCAGCATTAGCTAACTGGAGTGTGCTTCCATTTAAAACGGCTTGCTGGCCGGGTTTAAGCAGCACACCTGCCGGAGCTGCCGGAACAATAACTTTCACAGCTCCTTCCAGCAAGGTGGTCGTAATGGCCTTGTCATCATCGAAAGCGCTGATATTAAAATGCGTGCCGATATCCTCAACTGTTTGGTTTTTAACGATAACTTTGAACGGGCGGGCATTGTCATGAAAAACCTCGAAATAAGCCTCACCGGTTATTTTCACGACCCTTTGCTTCCCGCTAAAGGCAACGGGAAAAGTGATGGACGATCTGGCATCAAGCCATACCTTCGATCCGTCGGCCAGGATCAACGGATACGGCGATTGCTCCCCGGTTGCGGTTGATAACGTGTTGTAGGCGATAGTCCCGGTATTTCCTGTTGAGGTATAAGTAATTGCACTTTGGCCGTTTATGCCGATGGATGTTTTAGCCTGTTGTGCCAACTGCCCGGATAATCCCTTGGTGAGGATAATCTTTTTACCGTCGGCCAAAGTGAGTGTAGCCCGGTTATGGGCAGGGGAGATGTCGTTTTTGAAATAGGCAGTTTGTGATTCGGGATGCCGATCTAAAAGGAAATAACCCCCAAACGATGCAACCGCGATAATTGAAGCCGCAACGGCAAACTTCCATATTTTCCGGCCAGGCTTGTAAATAGGCTTGTGATCGGCGAATCCGATATGGTTTTGCAGGCGGTCATAAACCCGGTCAAGCGCAACGTGGTCGGCGTCGGCAGGCTGGTTATCATGCTGGTCAATGGCGAAACCATCCATGATCAGTTTCATCAGCTGATCTTCTGATTCGGTATGAAAATGGGAGAACAGCCAGCGCACCTCTTCAGGGCTGGCTTTATTTTCTACAAATTTTTGCAGTATCTGCGTTAAGGACTGAGTTTCCAATTCCTGGTGATTTTATTGCTATGACGCAGCACGGCAAAAAACCATCGGCTCAAAGTTTAAAAAAAAATTAAAATAAATTTTAGGTTAAAGACATATCAAAACTTTATAACGCAGGCCGCAATAAGCGCAATGGCAATGTCGCCCGAAAGCCCGATGTGTTTCTGAATGGATTTGGTTGCCTTAACAATATGATCGTTAATGGTAGTTGCAGAGATCCCTAATAATTTACTAACCTCATCGTATGACCTGCCTTCTATTTTACAAAGTGTATATATCTTTTTTCGTTGGGGGGGCAGACTTTCAATACCGCCGTGAATCGTTTTTTCTCTTCTTTTAAGATATAATCGTCATGAAGATCGGCACTGAATTCCGTGGAGGCTTTGATAAGTTTTTCGATCAATTGCTGATCGCGGGCCGCCTTTCGAAAAAAATCCCGTACCAGGTTTTCTGATATCCGGTACAGATAAGCTCTAAAGGAAATTTCATAGGTCCGTTGTTCCCTTTTCTCCCATATTTTCATAAAAACGTCCTGCAAAAACTCTTCGGCCAACGCCTCGTCTTTCAGCAATCTGCGAAGATTGACATAAATACGCGGACTAAACCGGCGATACAAAGTGGCAAAAGCCTCCGCGTCGCCTTGCTTAAGCAAAACGGCCAGTTTGTTATCATCAAAATTGACGTATAGGGACTTCAAAAAAATTAATAAACCTCTAATTTAAGAAATTAAAAAGAAATTCTGAAAAAGAAGCTTAAAAGCCGTTCCCTACAGTGCGGTTATTTATCGTAAGATGACGCGGTAACGATTTGATCAGGTGGCGCTATCGACACTGCTATTTATGCAGTAGCATCGGTTGATCAACCAAACTATTCGGCTGCAACAATCCTGTTATCCATTAATAATTTGTATGGCCATGAATAAATCTGCAGGGATATCCTAAGTTTTGTTGTCAATGCCAGCCAGAAGTTCATAGGTTTCTTATTGCGTTAAAACAACGGCTTAAGCTCACACGCGCTGTACATAAGCCTTGTGATTACACCGATGCTTTGGTAAACTTTTGAAAACAGGTGCCGCCTTTACGGTTTCCCGTAATTCCTGAGCATTTCCGGAAATTACATTTAGCATTATTTAAAAATTTTGAAGAAAAATGTTTGAAGACTATGCATCGACGGTGCTAAGTGGCTATGAAGAAAAACGAGTGCACGGGACGCTTTCGACCAATTTGATGCATCCCACACCCGCCAAACTGAAACGTGAATGCCTGATCGCTTTTGACCAGCGATTTTCAAAAAAAGATGAATTTGCTTTAAGTTCCTTCTTTGAGCCGCGGGAAAGTAAAGAGACTTGCCGGCTGGCAGTCAAAAAACATGAGGTCGATAAATTTAGACCATTGAACACGGTCTTAAGAAGCGGGGCAAGAAAAACGGATGAGAAGAATATCGAATTGCTGGCTTGGCTGATCGATCATCAGCCCAGACCCTATATACGATGGGCCGAGGCCAATACGGGCCCGAAAAATACCGACATGATCGTTAAGCCGCCCGAAGTGTCAGGGGACCAAGCCAATGGCTCAACGGAACCTGCTGAGAAAACAGTGAAGGTCAAGGGGCCGCCGTACAAAAAAATGGCGGTAGCGCTGTTGGTCATTATTACGCTTACTATGACAATTTATTTGGCGTGGCCGCTGCCATCGCAGGTCATGAACTCGATGATCGCCTTAATCAGCCGCCATGGTAAATGTATGTATTGGGCCGGAGACCATTTTAAAATAGGGTCCTATGAAGAGCTGCATCATGATACTCCTGGAATGCCAATAGACACCGTGAAGTTGAATTATTTTAGAAAAATAACGGATTGGAACACTTTAGGAGAGAACGCGGTTGGCAAGGTTTGGTACGCCAAGATCCGGGGACAATTGGAGATCTTTACCATGCCGGGTTTTCACCCGGTGGATACGAACAGGAGCTTATTGCCGCTAAGCGAGTATATGTTGAGAAAATACATTCGTCCCGGGCCGGAACTGGTCAATGTGATGAACCAATATTTCACAGTACATTCGTCCGGCAATATGTTGGTCAATACCAACAGCAATACCCGTAATATCATCGAGGTGCAATTACCCGCCAAAAGTATTGGCTACGTCTATCGGGTGACAACTACTGAAAAGGCCTTCGATAGTGCTGAACACAGGTTGTCAGACCTGTTAAGAGGGGTCGCTTCTGAAAAACTTGTTTTTGAAGCTGAACTGGCCGAATTTACCATTGACCATGCGGATAGCGGGGCCATCGACGTGTTCGCGTTCAACAACGATGCAGATGCTAACCATTTCTTACTCAAACAGGATACTGACTGGCAATCCTGCTGGCAACATTTGGGAGTCATCAGTACTTGTGCCGCTACTCAAAAATGCCTGGCTTTCGGAATAACAACATCGCTACCCCGGTAAATGTGCATCTGGAAGTCGTGGCTTTGGTGGATAGCACGGTCAACTGATGACCATTCCTTTTATAATTTTATTGGCAAAGACTTGTCCTTTACGGATTCCCGTAAAATGCGGTCAAAGCGAGTTCCTAATTTTATGGGAAATTAGAGAATATGATGAAGACCTTACTCACACTATTAACTGTTTTTCTTTTTGCTTCTAACGTTGCCTTCGCGCAGGAAAAACTGACTTTGTATTACGATGCCGATGGCAAGGGGCTGGACACCAAAAAAAAGGCGGTCTTCTACCGGCTGGCCAACTTTGACGATATGAATCGGCCTACAGGGATTGTCCATGATTTTTACATGAATGACAAGCCGTTAGCGGAAGGCCAGTTAGCCAATCTGGATAAATTTGACCATAACAAAAGCCGCTGGAAAGGGAGCGTTACAACGTATTCCGACAAAGGCAAGTTATCCGGCCATTGGAATTATGACGAAAATGGCTTTTTGGATGGCACGCAGACCTTGCTGAATGCGGACGGGCGGAAAGAACAGGAATTAGAATATCAGCACGGCAACCCGGCAAAAGACCATTATCTCTTCTATGATAAGAAAGGGAATGCGATACGTTATTCCTATTTGACCCATTTGCCGATGACCCTGTCGACCACGGATAAGGACATTGTTCCTTTTTCAAACCGACAGACGATATTCGAAGATGGCCAGCGTATGCAGTTTTATTCCCTGGACGGTGTTACGGTGTCCGTAAAATTATCAACAAAGAAATTGTACGGCAACTACTATGAAGCGTTTATCACGATAGAGAATGGCTCCAATCCGCAGTTTGACTTTGATCCGGCCGGCATCACTGCTTCCTTAGAAAGTGGCGGAGTGGCGCAGGAAGGCGAGGTATTAACTTATGATGATTATATGAAAAAAGTTAAACGCAGGCAAGGCCTGGCTACAGCGTTCACTGCTTTAGTCGAAACCGCAAACGTGGCTTCGTCCGCCTACTCTTCTTCCACAACGACGGTGAGCGCTAAAACATCGTCCGGGAGAACTGCCACCTTAAAAGCAAAAACTACGTCGTATGATGGCGCAGCGGCGTCTGCAGCCGCACAGCAAGCGGGCAACGACCTGAACCAAATGGCCGGGCAGCAGTCGGCAGCTAAGCAAACAATCAGCGAAGGCTATCTGAAGGTCAATACTATCTTTCCGAACTCCAGAATCGTGGGCTTTGTAAATATCAAACACCTGGACGCAGATCATATTTACTTGAATATCCCGGTAAACGGGAAAGTTTATCATTTTGAATTTTAATGAAATATGGCACTAGAAATATATAATAGCAAGCATGATTTCCTGCCGCAAGGCAGGTTACTCAACTATTGGACCTCCCTTCCGCAATCGGGCACCGAGGTCAACGGCAAACCGATCCCCAGCTTATATGGTAACCTGAAAAGCATATTGATCCCCACCCTCATGGTTTGTCTGCTGATCTTACTGGAGATTGGGCTTGCTTATGAAATGAACGACCAGGGGCTCGATCCTTTGATCCTCATCTCGCTGTCGGTCTTTGATTTTGCAATAGCCATTTTTCCCATCTTTTTTCTTGGTAAGAAAAAACAGCTGGCCAAAATCCGGTCGCAGATTTTTATTTTTCAGACCAAGCAAACCATCTGCGGCACCATCGAAACGGATAATATTAGTGAGGAACTGAAAGAAAAGAATAAAATTAAATCTATCAAATACATTATTAATACAGCAATCATCGCGCTGGCGGTATGGAAGTTTGTTAATTATTATAATGTGCTGGGAGGTGACATTTTTTCAGAGCCGATCGGCCGCTTTACCATTCTGACGATTATAGTGGGTGTAGGGACCCACATTTATTTTACAAAGGACTGGTTCGTCTATTGGTTTCAATTCCGCCCTGTATTAAAAAATTCACTCAAAAAGTGGCGGGGGGGCGAAGCTTATAAATTGCATGGCGGATATGCGGAAAAACTGCTCGATTATCCTGTCGATTATACCCCGGCTGGCGCCGGCCGCCAGTTCATCGGCGAAAAAGTAGACACCTGGGATAAACAAAAAGACGTAATCCGCACAGTCGAACAGGCGAATAACTGTAAAACGAATTTCAGGGTGAACCGATTCGAAGATCAAACCCGTATCTACCTGGTTCATTCCGGTTTGCTGATAGACGCAGAGATCAACGAACTTTTTATCGCCCAGCGCTCTGACCCGGCCAAAGAAGCCGTCGTCGCCCTATGTAAGGAAATACAACTTAGCAGAGATTAATAATTATGAAATACTTATCATTCTATACCGTACTGTTTTTGCTGTTAGTTTTGACTGGTTGCGAACCTGACGTCCAAAGTTTTGCAGTTGATGTGGTGCTGGCCGGTCCACCTCCGGCCGATGAAAAAAGCAGCATGTACCCGCAGGATTTGAAAATGCTGGTGCAACCGATTGAAAACGCAGGAGCGCATAAAACGAACATCGCCCTGTACCCGCTCACCTTAAAAAGGGTCGATATCGGTAAAAACCAGGTGATGGATTATGAGGGCAACCACGCGACCAATTTCAAAAAAATAAAAGCCGTTGAGCGGGGCTGGAAAACTTTTTTTGACAGCAGTACTCCGCCGGCATGGTTGTTTTCGCCACAAAAGCCGGATTACGATCTAAAAGAATACATCAGCCAAAATAAATCGTCCGGTAACATTTTCCTGTTTTCCGAAGAGGCGCAGACAATCCCCGACGTACAAACCTTTAACAATATACAGGATTTACGTATAGCGCTGGCGGAATTTGCCTCCAGACCTGATAAAAAGACCTCAAAAGCCATCATTATCTACAAACCAGCTACTGGTGTCCCGGGTATCGCAGCTGAGTCGCCGGCGGATAAAAAACGGGATAGCGTGCCCATTTCAGTCGAACCAACAGTCGCTGCGACCCACACGACAAAACCCGTTCCTACCGGACAAACAGCTACCCCGACCCGCACCAAAACGCCGGCCGGCCATTTGGTGTCCTCGTCCGATCTCCAGCAAAACATGCAGCAGTTAACCGGCGGTTCGCTGAACGGGGAAGAAAAAGAAGTTTTGAAGCAAGGTATCCTTAAAAAATTCGAGCCCGATGCAAAGGTCTTTCTGTGCAAGGGGGGCCAGGTAACCAGCACCAAGGCAATTCAAACTTACCTGGAAAGCCTGATCGTTACGCAAAGGAATATCAACCGGATTATAACCATTGACAGTGTTAAAAAATTTGAAGATGCTAAAATATATGATATCTATATCCATGAGACAGCAACTGAGATTCAGTAAATACTGCTGGTTTTTTATTATTCCCGCAATGTTGGCTAACGCCGGCATGGCCCGGGCACAAACGACGACGGTGGAGGATCGACTTCATTTGACCCCTGCAGACCTGGAAGGCTTCGAAAAGCAGGCAAAAGAAGATGTGATGGACTTCGGCGGTCATGTAGAACACATCGCCAGCAAGAACTACTCGGCTTTTTTACGGAAAAAATATATCGCGAACGCCCTTGCACTTTTTGCTGACCCTGATGAAAACACCATACAAGTAAGCAGTATCGGCATTACCGCTGATTTCAGAACCGAGTCAATCCGCATTTATCTGAATAACCTGCTGAGACTTTCTTATGCGACGGTCGATATCACGTGGTACGATTACAAGATCACGCAGTTCGTCAAGGGCGCAGACGGAAATTACTATGCGACTGCTACCGTATTCCAGGAATTTTCGGCCATTACCGGCAACACTGAAGTAAAACAGTCGAGGCGTGATCTGGTAAAGAGAGAGATACAGGTGGAGTTAATCAAGTTGGAAGACTACAAAGGCGCGAAGCCCGTGCCCTGGTGGGAACTCAAACTGGGAGATATCAAGATCAAACAAAAGTCCCTATCCCAATGATCATGCGTTACTGTTTGCTTTTTTTATTGCTATGCTACACCGCTATAAGTGATGCGCAGAACGTCGTTATAACTGACGAACAATTTTTAAGAGATGTCGCCCATTTTCAGGTGAAAGATGTTGCGCAATTTATGGACCGATTCAATGACCAGGAGCAGGTCGTATTCAAAAATGACACGGCACCGGACCGCTATAAAAACTTGCTTGGGCTTTTGAATCTCAGAGATACCGCGCTGCGCCGGGACACGAATACAATCGCCTTTATCAATGAGGTGTTCGGGCAAAAAGATAAAAAACAGCTCACCGTTACCGATTCCGATCTGTATGCTGCCGTACAATGTGTTTTTGTTTATCACGGGAAGGAAAAAGTGTTCACTGTGTGGTTAAAGCCCGAAGCAGCAGAAAACGGCGGCCACTATTGGGGCCTGATCGGTGTACAGAGCGATCTGTTCTCTCTACCAAATGACCCGAAATCCGCCCGGCATTTGATCAACCCGATGAACCATGAGGTGGGCTTTTCCGAATTGTCAAAAGGGCTTACTCATAAAAAGGATATTTATGAATATATGCCGGCGGACTACCATCCAGAACACCTCTCTGCCTTTTTAGCCTATGTTCACAATGGCGATCTGCAGTTTAAAAACATCCGGTCCGTTGACTTTGATTTTTTGCAAATTAATGGCTGGTTGTTCACCGTAAAGGAATTTTTCCGGGTGGACCTGAATTCAGGATGGTTGATTGCTGACATCAAACGAATGAACGAGGAGCAAAAAAAACATTTTCTAAAAGATCATTTTATCGAATAAGGCTATGAAAAAATATTTGCTGCTGTTCACCCTTTTGTTATGCTGCGCATGGAAGCGTCTTGATTTACCGCCGCTAACTGAAGCCACTGTAAACGATAAAAAAGAACAGTGCAAAATGCAGCTGGATGCGATGTTCTATGATTATAATATCGTGCTCAACAGTAGGAATAAAGAAGAACAACGTTTTGGAACAATCGACGAAATGCCACAGAACTATTTTACGGATAATGCGCTGATTGATGGCAATACCGATATCTCCTCTTTGCACAAAGAAAAATATGAAGTTAAAGTGTATTTCAGCAACCTGCAGGAAGCGCTTTCCCAATTGAATGCTTCGTTGAAAACGGATGTAAAGAGTATCAGCGAGATCCATTTTGACGAGCAAAAGAACCGTTATTTTATCGTGGTCAATGTAGACAAAAAGATGGTGCCCCACCCCGGTTTTGTAATGAACAGCGCCGATACCGTTACCCGTTCAGTTGATATTTATTTTGGATTCACGCTGGAAGATCGTAAACCGAAGATCTACAGTGTTCAGCAACACCGTGAAGACGCGCTCCAGGGATTTTCAGCTTTGCCGGTGGTCCCTGACCAGGCTGCCGACAGCACTCTCTCCGAATCCAAATCTTATCTCGTGTTTAACGTTACTCCGAATGATGCGCAGGTACTCATTGACGGTCAACCAACTTTTTACAGCAACGGGCAGCAATTGGAGGTTGCTCCCGGAACGCACCAGATCAGTATTAGTTCCAATAATTACATAAAACAGGATTTTTCTGTTACCATCGAAAAAACCTCCACAACCGCTATTGAAAAGGACCTGGATCCGCAGGGCGGCTTCCTGAATGTGAATGCCAACGCCGCCAGCGATTTTGGCGCTGCCATCTACATCAACGACATCCAGATCGGAAATGTTCCCGTGAATAATTATCCGCTGGCCACCGGCCGTTATAACATCAGGATAGCCAAAGACAGCTACGAAAAATTAGGGGTTGTGGGTATCGCAGCGAACCGTAGTGTGACCGTCAGCGCTTCCCTCACCTCGGGACAGTTCCTGTCCGGCGTAATCGAAAGCGGTTACCGGCCTGTGACCGTCGTTCTGTTGCCGCGCTATTATTTTACAGCACCGATCTTACACACGTTCAGGGGCGCCATCGTTGACCCCTATTACACCAACGGAAAGATATATAGGGCCCGAACCGTTCCGAATATTTTGCACTATACGAACCACTTGATCTGGCGCCGGCAAAGCCAGCTATTTCACCCCCAGGCTGGTTATAGGTTCTCAGCCTCGCGAAGCAATTTTAGACCGGGCATCGTACCCAATACGGTACGTGCACCGAGAGCGCCTTACAGGTTCACAGACCCGAGGAACAATTTCAGGCCGGCCACTGCACCCAATCCGGTACGCGCACCGAAAGCGCCTTACAGGTTCACAGCCCCGCGGAACAATTTTAGGCCGGCCACCGTACCCAATCCGGTACGCGCGCCGAGAGCGCCCGACGTACCGAGCAGAACATCGAACGGCGCGCCGAAAACGATGCTAAGAAAACCCGTGAAGGCGACTGAGAAAACAAAATATTGAGGCTTCTTTGAAAGAATAGCTATACTGTAGAGAGGGTAGTATCATCCGTTCCTACTAGCCCGATAATTTAACCTATCAGGCCGAAAAGTCCGAACCATCCGGATCAATAATATTGTCTATGTAAAATATTTGATTAACAATGAGTTACGGGATAAAAAAGGACAAAATCAATAAATCTCGATTTTGCCCTCTATGGTGGGAGTTACTGTTTCCGAACCTTGTATATCAATCAGTTGATTATAAATGCAATAACTGCGTCTGTTCAATGCTGGTACTCAGATTGGTACTCTGCTTGTTTGATATCCAATATAGTGAAATGTGTGTTTTGGGTAAAATAATATTTGAATTATTTTGATGTAAAATGCGGTTTTGTTTTAGATAACGGAGGGAATCGAACCCCTGCTAAGCAAATCAAAATTGGGTTAAAGTTTTTAGTTGTCTGGCTAAATGGTTCGAATTCTGCCCATAATGTGGATGGTTAAATTAGCCACGAAAACTAAAGTTTAAACTGGCATCGCACAGTGCACCAAAAACTTATTTCAGGAGATTGATCTTTCTGCGTTTTAATAGCCGGTGCCGTCAAACCGTCAGCTAACCTGCCTGACCGAAGACGACGATATCCCGCCGGTTTAACGCAAAATAACTCTGGTGCCGGCTTTTGACAACAGTTGTCGCCGTTACGGTTTCCCGTAAAAAACACGTTGGGCGCTCGCCTATTTTTGTTGTGTAAACAATAAAAATAAGTCAACATGGAAACACCTGTACAAACCGAAGTCATGTTTTACCAGGACGGAGCGGTCACCGTTTCCCAGGCAAGGTTCATCACGAATTCAAAAACGTATGCGATGCGGAACATCTCCTCCGTCCACATCTTTGAAATAGTGAAAAGCCGCAAGCTTCCGGTCATTATGATCATTATTGGTTTTTTTATGCTTTTCTCGGATGACGTCCGAATTGCGGGTACGGTCACCATCGCCCTCGGCGTTCTTCTTTTATTATTCATAAAAAATGAATTTGCCGTTAGGATCAGTACCAATTCAGGCGAAGCCAACAGTATCGTATCAAAAGATAAAACCTATATCCAGACTATCGTCAATGCGCTGAATGCGGCCATAATACACCGGGGGTAATTTCAGCCTATCACATAATCAAATTCAAAAGCAAATGCCATTTACAAAAACAAATCTACTGTATACCTATAGTTGGGTGCACACGGAAGAAGACGATCCTAAACTGAAAGGGGAGCCGGACAGCAGCCTGCTGAATCGCAGTGAGGGCTACGAGGTCCTTTATATGATTAAGAAAATCATGTCGGCCCGTGGTTTGGACAGCATCGAATCGGGTTGGAAAATTGAAAGGATGATCAAAGCCCATCCCGGCGATTTGAGGAGCCAGGTGCGTGTTAAAGAATGGATCAATGCCAATTGGAACAGCTATTAACCGGTAAGCATGAAACTTAAACCTTATTACCTAATGGAGTTGACCTGTCAATATAGCGGGGATCGATGCTGGTTTAGCAGAACCCGATGAATTCAAAGTAATCCGCTATGCAGCAATATCGTTATACCGACATTCCGCAGACACATCAAAAACCGCTTAGCCGTTATATCCGTGATGAGCCGGAAGCTCAGCCAATAGAAAACCGGCAAGGACCGGATGCGCCTGCTCATGGAAGTTACGGCGGTCTCTTGTTTGATCCGCGCTGGAAATCCAAACGGGCCGAGATCATCGCCCGCGATAATGGCTGCTGCGTAATTTGCACGGGCAGGGAGGAACTATTGGTCCATCACCGCCAGTATCATTTTATAAAAATCGCAAATGCATTTAAAGTGCCCTGGGATTATCCTGCGGAACTTTTGATCACCCTTTGCAAAAGCTGCCACCAGCGGGGGCACAGTAAATTTAAAGTACCGATATTATACATTTAACAGCTATGTTCAACTTTTTTAAAAGCGCCGGTCGGAACGGCAACACTACTGAAAATCTGAACGGGCACAGCCCGGTGGCGGCCCCGCCCTCGCCGGAGATTGAGGAGCGGGTATTTATTGAATCCGCCGGCGCTCCGGCAGCACCCCCAATAGGTAATTTTACCGACAAGGCGCCCGTTCCGGCAGATCACAATATCGGCGTGCTGTTTGCTTTTCTGGACCGGAATCACGAAGCGAAAGGTTACGACGACGCTTTACTAAACCCAGACAGCAGCCATTTGGATCAGAACCGGGAGGCGCTGAAAAACGAACTGGGCCGTACCATCAACAAAGTGAAAACTTTCTACGAGGATTTTATACAGGAAACCGAATTCCATATCCTGAGCCGGGGACGGAGCGGGATGGTCGATATGGTGGAAGAGCTGGAGATGAAAAAGAAAATCGCGCTGGGGCATGTGGAAAAAGTCCGGGAGGTCGAAGAAAGCCTCGGTCACGAAGACGGCGATTGCAAAGGGATCCTGATCAGTTATACACGGGGCTTTAAAAATGGCCTGGCCGCAATTTCCCATCACCATATTTTGACTAGGAGGTTCTGATGATGAAAGACTGGTGGATTAAAACAGGTTGTTTCCTGACGGGTTATAAGTATGCCATCTTAACCGGGTGCAGCGAGGTTGCCCAGCGCGCCGTAAAGCGCTATACCTCGGCGCTGCTGATCATCTGCATCCTGTGGGCCTTCATCGGCTATTCGTTTGTCAGCAAGTATCTGAAGGGCGAGTGGTATGTAAGTCTGGTGGGTGCGGCACTTTTTATCCTCATTATTTTGCAGGTCGAGCGCCAGATTATCCTGTCTGACTCGAAAGGACAAGTGAAATATTGGATCAGGGGCCTGATCGCTGCCATCATGGCGATCATCGGTTCAATTGTGATTGACCAGATGATCTTCCGGGAAGATATTGCGCACAGGGAACTCTTCGAGCTGAATACCCAGGTGG
>Ga0193702_1000448_pt1 | contig 13853 bp, 10 predicted proteins | sample U3a1metaG_FD_143060 | JGI IMG/M metagenome (GOLD analysis project Ga0193702, IMG submission 143060) | Soil microbial communities from a riparian zone of the East river system, Colorado, United States - U3a1 | ecosystem: Environmental > Terrestrial > Soil > Riparian zone | place: USA: East River... | reverse complement strand
ATTGGCAGCAGCGTATACGGCTGGCAATTTGTCGGTTCCGAGGTCGACCTGATCGCGCTGGCATCTGCAAAAAATATCGTTGCTTTAAATACGCAGCTTAAAGATAAAATAGAGATCCGCCGACAAGCAAGTAAGACGAACATTTTTAATGGTATAATTAGGCCGGGCGAACTGTTTGATGTAAGCATCTGCAACCCGCCTTTCCATTCATCTGCCCTGGAGGCAAAGTCGGCGACCGATACAAAGTGGAAGAAACTTGGCATTAATCCGAAACAAAATAACGCCCTCAATTTTGGCGGACAAAAAACCGAACTATGGTACCACGGCGGCGAAGCGGCATTTATTACCCGGATGATTGAGGAAAGTGCACTGATACCGCATAGCTGTAAATGGTTTACAACGCTGGTTTCAAAAAAAGAGACACTGCCCGTAGTTTATAAAGCTTTAACCAGGGTAAAAGCACTTGACGTTAAGACCATTAATATGTCGCAGGGGCAAAAGATCAGCCGCGTTGTATGCTGGACGTTTTTGGGGTGATAGGGAAAGAATATTTCAATCATTAATAGTTAAAATACAAAAGGATGTGACAATACTGATCTTACATTTGGCATCAGCATCCCCACCCTCATAGTTTTTTGATTTTTTAATCATTTTAAGATCCTCAAGTATTTTTTTGGGCAGTATTTTGTCTTTGTTCACGCCAGTTGTAGTGCTGCCTTTCTTCTTAGCTTCATTGGTAAGCGAATCTATTTTTTTATTGACATTTAATGAAGGATAAGGGTTTATTTCTTTCAGTTTTAAGCCAGACAAGTTGTTGAATTTTGATAAAATGGCGTGAATCCTGTAAAAGGCCGTAACACTATTTACACCCGTAATATTCATCCGGCGGATATTATCTGATTTAAATACAAGCCCTCCCAGGTTTTTGGTTAATTTTATATCCACAAGATCGCCTGATGAAAACCCACCGGATAGCATATCTGAAACATTGTCTACTATAACATGTCCAAAGCCCCTGGCAATCAATTCGCCCCCGTGCAGCTGTAAAATATTTATATTGCCCTGTTCCACACTAAGTCTGCCCGCCGCCTGCAAACGTCCTGCTGTAAAATCACCGAATTTCTCATTTACATTCAGAGGGCCGACATAATCGCCCACCTTAATATTCCCAAATTGATTTTTAAGATACAGCTTCAAATCCTTCGGCACATATACCAGGTAATTGATGGTACTCATCATTTTTGATATTTTCTTCAATGCCCTGGTTTCAACAACCGAATCAATAATGGTTTGACAGGTGATGGTTCCTTTGTTTCTATCGGATAAGACATGTACCCTACTCCCTAATTTCGCCTCCTGTACTGTTTTTGCCTGCGACGAAATGGTTATATAAATTAAAACCTCTCTTTTCTCCCACGTTTTTATTTCTACATTTCCATATTGGTTATCAATCAGCAGGGCATCATTTTTTGATACTTTATAGGTTTTGGTGATAGCTTTTTTTACGGGCAATACCGCGGTTTGCGCCCAGGCAATAACCGGCAGACCTATTAAACAAAGCAAAATACCCAGCCTATATTCCTTTATCAGATTTTTCATGATTGCTTTGATTGGGTGATTGCATCTCCCTGATGAGCTGCAATTGATTAGTCAATATTTCCTCCTGCATCTGCAGGTTTTTGATCATTAGTTTGAGTACTTTTTGCTGATTGATGCTTCCGGGCAATTGTTTTTTAAGCTGATCATACATACTATTTAAGCCATCAATAGCATTTTGAGATTCTTTATACAGATCAGGATCAGTGCCGCGTAACGGCCATAGTTGTTTTTGCTTATTGGCCACCTGGCGTGTATAGTAATTTAAGGATTGTGGATATTCATCATTTGTCAATTCGTAGGCGCTTTCTTTTTGAGAGTGGGCAGCCTGTGCAGATACTTGAAGACCTTTTTTTAATTTTAGGCTGTCGGTATTTACCCGCCCTGAAGCTGTACCGGCAGCAGGGTGCTTTGGAGAAGCTGCAAGTCCGGCTTTCATCGATTTGATAGGTTGCTGCGCGTTTTTAAAAAGAAGGATGCCAATCGAGATGAAAAAAAGCAATCCCGCCGCAACTCCCAAACCCACGCGCCTCATTTTTACAATGCTGGCCTTTTTTTGATGATGCATGATCAGTTGATCCTGCAATTGCTGCCACACTTTTGGCGAAGGCGCCCCTTTTTCAAACTGCTCCTTATTTCGCTCAATATATTTTTCAAATTCGCTTTCCATATCTTTAAATTTTATGGGCAATGCTATTTAAAATCCTTTGCCGTCCACGTAAATACTGGCTTCTGGTAGTTGATGAAGGGACTTCTAAAACCCGGGCTATTTCCTCAAAGCTCATTCCTTCAAACACATGAAGGTTAATCACAACCCTGTATTTGTCGGGCAATAAATTTAACGCTTCGGTAACCGCGTCTACCTTTTGGCGAAATGCATCTTCATCTATAGACCCATCATCCGGTAAATTATCCAATTCAGCTTCGTCAATCTCAAGCCAGGTATTTTTATTTTTTTTAAGGTGATTTAAAGACTTATTAATAACCGTCCTTTTTAGCCAGCCTGCAAAAGCGTCAATGTTTTTTAACTTGTTGAGGTTGGTAAAGGCTTCCATAAAAGCATCCTGCAAAAGATCTTCAGCATCAGCCACATTGATAACCATACGCAGGCAGGTATGATACATGGCCCGGCTGTACCTATTGTACAACAGCTCGTAGCTTTTTATATCACCCCTTTTGCAATGGTTTATTAGTTCGGCTTCCTCTTTACTCAACTGGCTTTAATGTTCCTTTTTAATCGCTCATTATTAAGTAAACAGATGTGCAAAATCGTTGCATGATTCCTGAAAATTATTTGCAATAAAAAATGCAACGGAAATATGATCCGGTTTACCTGATATAAAATTATGATTAAATCCCCATGAAAAAGCTATCGTTTACTGTCCTGTTTATTACTCTTATCAACTTTATAGCCAACGCACAAACCGGAAAGGAAGTACGGGGACTTATAATTGATTCAACCAAAACATATATCGCAGGCGCAAGTATCAAGCTGATTTCGGAGAAGGGTGATTCTGCATTAACAGCGTCAGATAGTAAAGGGAGTTTTCTATTTCGTTCTGTAAAAGGGAACAAACTCACGCTTACATTTTCAGCATTGGGTTACCAGGGGCTTATCAAACATTATTCTTTGGATAATAACTCGGTTTTGTTAGATCCGGTTGTATTAAAGCCGCAATCAAATATGCTGAGCCAGGTTAATATTGTTGGAGTAAACCCGGTAACCTTTAAAGAAGATACCATAGAATATAAAGCAAGCGCCTATAAAGTGCGCGATAATGCCCCTGTGGAAGACCTGGTACGAAAGCTTCCGGGGGTTGATGTAGATGTAAATGGCAACGTAACAGCGCAGGGCAAACCTGTGACCAAAGTGCGGGTAAACGGCAAGGATTTTTTTAACGGCGATGTACAGTCGGCTACCAGGAACCTGCCGGCCGATATTGTGGAAAACATCCAGATAATAGATGATTACGGCGACCAGGCTAACTTAACAGGCGTAAAAACAGGTGACCCCGCGAAAATTATGAATATCACTATTAGAAAGGATAAGGATTTTGGCTATACCGGGCAGGCAACAATTGGTGACGGGGCCGATGCACTCCCAAAAAATAGTGTCGTAAATAATTGCAACCGTTACATAGGTTTGGCTAATGCGTTTAAATTTAATGGGGACCAGCAAATTTCGTTATTGGGAAATATCAACAACACCAATGTAAATACATTTTCATTTGGTTCTCCTTCCGGCCCATCCGCGTCAGGTTCGGCAATTATGAATAAAAAATTGGCAGCTGATGCCGCTATGTCAGGTAAAGTAACAGCCGGCGGGGGTAATTTTACAAGCCAGGCAGGGGCGCAAAATGGTATTACAAACACCCATGCACTTGGCGCAAATTTCAGGGATAAATGGGGTAAGAGCCTTTCTGTATATGGCAGCTACAGCTTTGCCGACAATACCGTTTTTACGGAAACAAACACGCTGCAGCAAAATACTTCTCTAACTAATAGGGGCTCAAGCAGTCAGGATAATTCAGAAACCAATAAAAATATTAATCACCGTTTAAACTGGAATATGGAGTACCAGCCTAACGCAGCTAATTATTTAAAAGTCAGTCCATCCTTTTCTTATTCAAGTGTCGACGCAAATATATTGGGCGATGTAAATGTTACCAGAGATGGTGCTATAGATTATGCCTATAAATCGACCATCAATTCAAAACTAACATCTCCTGATTATGGATTAAATATTTTGTTTAATCACCGTTTTAAAAAACAGGGGCGGAATTTTAGTGTAAATGTTACTTTAGCCTCCACAAAAGCTAACCAATATCAAAACCCTGTTTATAGTTATATTGCGGGGCAGGGAGGCGCTCCGGCTAACCAGCAAATTAATGCAGACAACCACACCCGGAGCTATGGTACAACAGTATCCTATCTTGAACCGCTGGGCCAATATTCATACCTGGAGTTCAATTATGCATTTAACAGGGCAAACACATCCAATAACAAAGAAACTGATGTTTTGGATACCACTCAACAGGTTTTTTATCGCGACAGCTCATTAAGCAATAAATACAATTACAGCTTTACTACCCATAGATTTGGCTTAAATTATCGTTACGTGCAGAAAGGCAAATACAACTATACCATAGGATTTGCAGTGGAGCCGTCAACGCTTGACGGAAATTCGCCGCTTGCAGATCTTAAAACACATAACAATGCATTTAATATTTCCCCTACAGCGCACCTTGTGTATAATTTTTCAAGAAGCCGGACATTCAGCTTTAACTATAGCGGATCATCAAATCAGCCCAATTTTACCCAATTACAGCCCGTTACTGATTTTTCGAACGCGTTGTATCCCGTAGAAGGCAACCCCGACCTGAAACCTTCGTTTGTCAATAATCTTTCATTACAATACAACCAGTTTAATTTTGAAACCGGGCATATCCTGTTCACCAATTTTAATTTTTCGCAGGTACAAAACCAGGTAGTGCCCAACACTATCAGCTACCCGGCTGTTTATAAACCCGACCCGCGGTTGGCAGGCACCTATCTCACAAAGTATTTAAATGCTGATGGTTTTTATACTGCCTCCGGTTTTTTCAGTTATGCCAGGCCGTGGAATAACCGGAAATATACCCTGCTTTTTAACGGAACAATTGCTTACATAAATAACATAGGCTTCTTAACCAATATCGCGCCGGAAACTTATGCAGCAGCAATGCAAAAAAACACAGCGAAAAATTTGGTGCTAACTCCCGGAATCAGGTTCAGGGTTGACCTGCCGGAAGTGGTAGATGCCCAGGTTTTAACTACATATGCAATTAACAAAACGGATAATTCCATTAAAAACGACCTTACCAACGCCACTGCCGATGTACGGACATGGAACATAGGCCTTAGCGGAAAAAACTATTTCCACGATTGGACCTTCAGCTATGATTACAGTAAGGGCTTTAATTATGGCTATGCACAAAGCGTTCATTCAACCAATCCGAATTTGTTGAATATGTACCTGGAGCGCAGGTTTTTAAAGGATCACCGGGCTACGTTAAGGGTGGCGGCATTTGATCTGTTTAATCAAAATACAGGTTTCTCAACTGCGACAACAGCCAGCGCTGTTATTCAAACCAACACCAACAGGCTTGGGCGTTACTACATGGCAAGTTTAACTTTAAGGCTGCAAAAATTTGCCGGAAGGAAAATTAATTGATGCCACGGAACTGGTCATTTTGCCTTCAATACCGCCACTCCTTTTTCTTTAAAAAGCGCAAGCTCAGCTCCGTCATAATCAGTAATTATAGTGTCGATCAAACTTAACTCCGCAAATTTCAGGTAAGTTTCCTTCCCTATTTTGGCCGCATCGCAAAGGATATAGGTTTGCTTGCTGTTGATTGCCAGTGCCAGGGTAATTGAGGCTTCATTTTCACTTTGGGCAAACAGGCCGTTTATGGAGATGCCGTCAACTCCCAAAAATGCTTTTGTTGCCCGGTACCTGCTGATATGGTCTTCGGCTATTTTGCCGTGGATGGCTTGCCGGTCGCGGTCCACTTCGCCGCCAATTAAATTTAGTGAAACCTGGCTGTTTTGTAATTCATAAACCACGGGTAACGAATTGGTAATTACTTTGATCTTTTTATTCCGGATAAACTGGCATAACCTGTAAACGGTGCTGCCGCAATCCATAAAAATTATATCGCCATCCTGTATTTCATCAGCCGCCCGGCGGCAGATCTCATCCTTGGCTTTTACATTTACCGCCACTTTATTTTCAAATGCCTTTGCGCCCATCAAAGGGTCTATTTTGGTAGCGCCGCCGTGGGTACGGTAAAGCATGCCATCAGCAGCCATTCGGTTCAAATCACGGCGTACAGTGATCTCTGAGGTACCCAACTCAACAGCCAGCTGGTGGATATCAGCCTCGCCTGTTTGTTCCAGTATTTGAAGGATTTTTTGTTTTCTTTTTTGAAATAGCATTAAAATTCCGTTATTTGATCAAAAATAATCAAAACATATCAATTATGAGCAATATTAAAATATTGAATACCGAAATTCTTTCTGATAACTGGTACACATTGAAAAAGGTAACTTACGAAATAGAGCATAACGGTATGGTGCTTAAACAAAATCGTGAAGCGTACGACAGAGGGAACGGCGCCACTATTTTATTATACAATAAAAATGCCGGTACCGTGGTTTTAACCCGCCAATTCCGGATGCCTACCTATATAAACGGCAATGCCAGCGGTTATTTAATTGAAGCCTGTGCAGGGTTATTGGATGCCGATAATGCCGAAGATTGCATCAGGCGCGAAACAGAAGAGGAAACCGGTTTTAAAGTAACGCACGTTGAGAAGATCTTCGAAGCCTATATGTCGCCCGGCTCAGTAACAGAAATCCTGTATTTTTTTATTGCAGAATACACTAAAGAAATGAAAGTGACTGAAGGCGGAGGGCTCAGCGAGGAAGAAGAAAATATTGAAGTGCTGGAAATTCCTTTTAGCGAAGCATTGGCAATGATAAAAACCGGGGGGATTAAAGATGCCAAAACCATTATGCTGCTGCAATATGCGGCATTAAACAAGCTAATGGATCTTTAGGTCCTGCCTCCTCAGAAAGATCTTTTCTATTTTAATGCAGCGCTTGCGTTTAAATCAATTTGTTCTGTCTTTTCAGATATACTTCTTATGATGTTGTCTAACTCATAAGTGCATGTTAAGAGGTGCTCCAACAACTGATCTTCTTCGGCATTATTTTTTGGAAAATCTTTGATCAGGTCAACAAGCCCCATGATTTTCGTAAGCGGAGAACGCACTATGTGCGATTGCATCCAGGCTATTTCAAGCAGTTTTTTATTTTGTTTTTCAATGGCTGTAATATAATTCAACCGTTCCGTAATGTCTCTTATCACGCCAATCATCCTTATCCCGTTACCTGCTTCATCTCTTATAATATATCCGTTACCTTCAACATTCGCATAACTGCCATCTGCTTTTTTAAAACGATATTCGCCGCTCCAATTGCCCTGGGCGGTGTCCTTGATAGCGTCCTGCAGGCTGTCCCTAATTCCATGTATATCATCCGGATGTACCTGTAAAGCCCATTTTTCAAAGGTGTAGTTTTCGTTGCTATCAAATCCAAACAGTCTGAAAAACCCGTTACCCCATTTTACGGCGCCGGTTAATATGTTCCAGTCTAAAATGGCATCGTTAGTAGCTTTATTAACATATTCATACCGTTCATTGCTTCTTTTTAACGCAGTTTCTGCATTTTTAAGATCGGTAACATCCAAGCCGATGCACTGGATCTCAACTACTTCTCCTTTAATATTTGTCAGCCCGACAAAATGCCAGAAAGTTGGCCTGGGACCGCCACCGCGCTGTAACTTATCAAACTCAACCTGGAATACTTTATTGGGGGTTTCAATGCACTTTGCCATTATCTCTTTTACAAGCTGATGATGGTATGACTGAACGGTAACAGTGGCAGATGTGTCGGCGATGTTTTTGTCTTTTAAAACCCACCCGAAATCCTCCATATACTTTTTGTTGTGATAGGTGTATTTACCATCTAGTCCAATGCGGATAACATAATTGGTTTGAGAATCTGAAAGGGTACTTAACCGCGACTCGCTCGACTGTAATTCTTCTTCTGTTTTCTTGCTTTCGGTTATATCCAAACAGGCGCCAATCATTTCCAGCGGCATCCCGCTTGCATCGCATTTTAATTTACCCCATGATTTTAAATATCGCAGTTCTCCGGTCGGCCTGATTATCCTTTCTTCAAACTCAACATCTTCCTTGGTTTTTAATACATTCGAGATAATGTTGTAAACCTTTTCCCGGTCATCCGGGTGAAGCATTTCCTGGTATCCTTCAAACGTGGCTTTAAATTCAACTTTGCTTAACCCATATATTTCATACAAACTATCGCTCCAGCTCACTATATTATTTTGCACATCCCAGCGCCAGTTTCCAAAATGCGCCAGATCCTGGCTTTGGGTCATCAAAATGCGTGCGTCTTCAATTATTTCGGCTTTTTGCCGGTTTTCTAAAATAATCTTCAAAAGGGCAGTTACCCTTTCAATAACTTTCAGCTCTTCTTCATTCGGCTTTTTAATTTCTGTGTAATACATGCCTAAAGTTGCAATTACATCGCCTTCCGAAGTAACAACCGGGTATGACCAGCAGGCACGCAACCCATATTTCAAGGCTATATGTTTATAATCAGCCCATCTCGTATCGTTTGCGATGTCGCTTACAATTACTCTTTTTCTTAAAAAAGCAGCTGTTCCGCATGACCCGCCATTTTCACTGACAGGCAGGTTTTCTATAGCTTCTATATAGGCTATCGGCAGCGATGGGGATGCCCAGTCATTTAGCCGGTTATTTTTAACCCGCAGGATAGAACATTGCATTTTGGGAAACAGCGCCTCTATTCCCTTTAGATAATAAGATAGGATCTCCTGCACGGGTACCTGGCTCTTAGAGTTTAATTCCAAAACATTTTTCTCTAAGTTTTCAAGGTTGTTCAGCCGTTTTATTGATGTTATATCCAGCATCAGTCCCCTGAGCCATTTCGGCTTGCCCCCCTCCTTAATAACCGAAACAATATCTTTTATCCATACCGTATTGCCGTCAGCCCTTATCATCCGGTATTCAAACACATAGCTTTTAGCGGGCCGCGACTTTAAATTGTAGTAATTTAAAACTTCTTCCCTGTCGCCGGGATGGATATGGTTTTCCCAAAAACGGGGTTCAGTCAGCCATTCTTTTGTTGAAAAACCCAGGATCTGCTTCACATGGTCACTTACAAAGTTAAACCTTAAAGTGTCTGCATCAGCCTCCCAAACTATCCCTTCAATACTTTGTAACAATGAATAAATTTGATTGCGGGATTCTGTTAAAGCCTGTTCTGTACTTTTCGTGGCAATAGTATCATGTGTATGATCGGTAATTGAGCGAATAATAAATATCACTTTATTATCATCATCAAGGATGGGGATATTATCTATCTCCCAATATCTTATTTTCTTGTCAAGGGTCCCTGCAACAGACACTTCATATTTTTGAGTTGGTATTTTATCGGGTTTCTTTTGAGCCAGAACTTTCTCCAGCGATTCCAGCCACCCTGGGATCTCATAATAGGTGCTGCTATAAAAAACCTCAAAAAAGCCTTTTCCTATTGAATCCGCCCTGGTAAATTCATTTAATTTCAGATAAGCGTCATTTACATCAACTATTGAAAAATGGGGGGCATCAGGTCGCAGGATCATCATTGGTGATGGTGATGACTTGAATATTTTACCGAGATGGTTTTCACTTATCATACACTTTTCAGATTCAGGTATTATTTAACGTTGTGATAGTAAGCCTTTTGATATGGTAATAAAACTTTAACGATAACCAGGACTTTAAACCCGGCCTTCATTACTTTCCAGTACGAATAACCGACAGCACCGTTAAGGTAAGATTTATAATTGATTAATAAAAATACTTAATTGTCTGCCAAACTGCACATTCACCTCTCCAAATAGTGATTTGTTTTTATATTTAACCAGTAGTTTTAATTCCATAAACCATTATCTGTCTTAATGACGAATTTTTCAACGAGGATCAGATTGATCTATGTTCCCTTTTTAATACTTTCCATTAGCTTTATTTTTAGCTATTCCTTTTTGCACTGGCTACTTGTTATGCAATTTCAACTGCCCATAAATGAGGATCTTGTGCATATTTGGCTGGCTGCCTGTTTGCCCTGGATACCGATATATATCTGGTTGAGGCCAAGAGTAAAATTGCTTATTCTCAAAGATAAAAAAGGTAATCTGCCATATTTGTATTTGTTTATTGCCGGCTTTACAATTATCATTACTACCGTTATTGCACAGAACTATCTAAGCACAGCAGCTGGGCAGCTCACAACATTATCCCATATAGGCGCCATTAATAAAAGTCCGCTCACAAAATATTATAAACTAAAATATTATTTTATTGATAAACAGCATTCTGCGGCACAAAGGCGAAGTGAGGTAAGCGGCAGAAACAATGAGTATTTGAGCTTTTATATCGACGTTGCCTGTCCTATCCTGGACCAATCACCTCAAATCGAAAAGGACAGTTCACAAGCCCTTTCAATACCTGGTGGTAAAAAGGCACTCCTTGTTGTTAATGGTAAAGTATTAAGCAATGATACGATAATAAATATACTAAAAGCAAATGACATAAAAACTATTTCTGTTTTAAAGGGCGCAGCAGCCTCAGCTCTTTATGGTAACCAAGCGCCTAATGGAGTAATATTAATTACTACAAAAACACTGCAGGAGATAAGATCTGAATATTTTGCACATCGAATTCCAAGTGCATGGTTAGGCGTTGAGTTTAGCAAAAGTGTCAGTAATCATGAAAGCGATAGTGCAAAGGAAAGTGATTACAAAGAATTTATTTCAAGTGTGGAAAATGAATTTACGCAAAAAGACCTTGGTGGCTTTGTTTATCTTGATCGTATTGGAAATAATAGCAGGCACAAAGGATATCTCAAGGCCATTGAAAAGGATATTAGTAATCTAAAGGCTCCTATAATTTTCGAGTCAAAAAACGAAGCTTTTGAAGCCAGGAATGGTAAAAGTCTTGAATGGACATTCGGTTCATTTGGTATTGGAATAGCTGTTTGGTTACTAATGATACTTACTCCTAAATTAAATAATAAGGAAATAGAAAAATTCTCAGATCCAGGTAAAAAATCTGAGTGGGATTCCTTTTATACCTCATTACTTAAACTTAGGATAGATAAAAACAGCAATTTTAAAGCAACGGCAATAATTATTGGGTTAAATTTATTGGTATTTATTATTATGGCTTTTGCCGGGTTAGGTTTTATTTCTTTTGAAGCATCTGATCTGTTTGCTTGGGGTGCAAATTATCGTCCTGCAGTTATAGATGGTCAATGGTGGCGTTTATTAACAAGCATTTTTTTATATGGTGGCCTAATGCACCTGCTTAATAACATGTATGGGCTTTTCTTTGCAGCCATATTTTTAGAACCCGTATTGCGAAGCTTAAAATATATGCTGGCTTATCTATTTTGTGGACTTGCAGGCAGCCTGGCCAGCATATGGTGGCATCCCGCAACAATAGGCGTAGGGGCCTCCGGTGCAATATTTGGATTATATGGTATCCTTATTGTTTTGCTAATAACTAACAGGGTCAATCAATCGGGTAAAAAGTTTTTGCTGATAAACTGTTTAATATTTACGGGGATAAACCTCTTAATTGGCTTAACTGGTGGAATTGATAACGCGGCACATATTGGCGGCCTGATATCGGGATTGTTTTTGGGCATCATATTTTATTTTTTCACAGATCCGCCTAAACAAAAAAGGAAATACACTAAAAGGGTAAAACCCGAAATGACACTGAATGATGAATCAACGGAGAGCCATAAAAGTGCAATTGGTGAGGTATAAATGTTACCATATTAATTAAAAAACAATTTTCCCGCTTTCATTTTTATTCGCATTTTTACGCTTCGTCAAAACTAAAAACCAACACATTAAGTAATAAATAAAACAATGGGTAAAGTAATTCTAGTAACCGGTGCTTCATCCGGGATAGGTTTGGCCTGTGCTACGGCGCTCCAGGCAAAAGGGCATACGGTTTACGGTTCATCCCGCGATCTAAAACGCATTAAATCAGTATCATTTAAACCTATTGAGCTGGATGTTACCGATGACGCATCGGTAAATGCCGCCATTGATAAAATTATTAAAACCGAAGGCCGCATTGATGTGCTGGTAAATAATGCCGGTAATGGCGTTACAGGTCCGGCTTATGCCATGCCGGTGGAAAGCGCTAAAAAACAATTTGAGGTTAACTTTTTTGGTGTGGTGCGGGTTAGCAGCGCCGTGTTGCCGCATATGATAGCGGTTAAAAACGGCCTTGTTGTAAACATCAGCTCGCTTGCCGGCTTGTTTGGCTTGCCTTACCAGAGCATGTACAGTGCATCAAAATATGCCATTGAAGGCTATTCTCAAAGCCTCCGGATGGAGCTGCGCAATACCGGCGTTAAAGTTACGCTGATTAACCCCGGCGACTTTAAATCAGACTTTACCCAAAACCGCGATAAGGTTCCTTTCCCGATAAAAAATGAAATGCTGGAGAAAGAATATAATGCCGCAGTTGCCGCTATGGAAAAGGACGAAAGCATTGGCGACAATCCCGACGTGATCGGGAAGAAGCTAGTGCAGATAGTTGATTCGTCAAGCCCGGCGCACCGTTATTTGGTGGGCGCATTCGGACAAACAATTGCCAAAACTTTAAAACACGTATTGCCTGGTGGTTTGTTTGAAAAACTGATGAACGACCATTACGGAATAAAATAGTTTATAATACTATCCTGATCAGACTTACGAAATTTTGAAAATTTCGTAAGTTTTTTTTTTGCCTTTTTTATAAAAACGGCATCTCTTCATTCCTCTCAAAAAAAATTCTTAAATTCTGCTAAGTTTTCCTGATACTGTGCGACTAATTGCATAAACAACAATTTTTTGAAAGATCAATTTCTTAAACTCATTGCCGAAAACCAGGGCCTCGTCTTTAAAGTTTGCAATATGTATTGCAATAACAAGGAGGATAAGGAAGATCTTTTCCAGGATATTGTGTTGCAGCTTTGGCGCTCTTATCCAGCCTTTAAGGGCGATTCGAAAGTATCAACCTGGATGTACCGCATTGCCATAAACAATGCCATTACCCGGCTAAGAAAGGAAACTAAACGGGAGAAATTCGCCGGCCTTGATGAGGAAGCTTTCCGCGTGGCGGCGAGGGCGCATGATAGCATTGATGAAAATATAACACAAATGTATGAGGCCATAAAAAAGCTATCAGAAGTGGAGCGGGCATTAACCATGCTGTATATGGACGATTGCAGCTATCGGGAAATTGCCGAGATCCTGGGCCTTTCAGAATCAAATGTGGGATTTAAGCTGAATAAGGTAAAGGCAAAATTAAGGACACTTATAAATATTGGATAATATGGAACTGGACGATTTTAAAGCGCACTGGAACACTATCCAGCAACAAGAATTTAAACAACAAAAACATACACCTGAAACATTAAACAATATAATTATGAACGCAACAAACACCTTAGGCCAGCTGCACGAAAAAAATGTTTACTGGGGCAAACTTGGTAAAGTAATCTGCACAATGCTAATCGTACTTCTTTTAATGATCCTGCCTGGACACTACTTCTTTCCGGAT
>Ga0193702_1000447_pt1 | contig 13880 bp, 11 predicted proteins | sample U3a1metaG_FD_143060 | JGI IMG/M metagenome (GOLD analysis project Ga0193702, IMG submission 143060) | Soil microbial communities from a riparian zone of the East river system, Colorado, United States - U3a1 | ecosystem: Environmental > Terrestrial > Soil > Riparian zone | place: USA: East River... | reverse complement strand
CTTTTGCTTTGCCGCCTATCACCCTGATTTCTGATACCCCGTCAACCTGCGATAAAAAAGGTTTTACCGTGTAGGTGGCAAGCTGCCGCAGCTCAATGGGCGACCGGCTATGGCTCTCCAGCGTATAACCGCTTACCGGCAATATAGAGGGGTTCATTTTTTGAACCGAAATGTTCACGTCGGCAGGCAGGTCATTCTTTATCTGGTCAATACCTGCCTGTACTTTTTGCAGGCTTACGTCAATGTCGGCATTCCAATCCATATAGGCCGAGATCTCGCAACTGCCACGGCTGGTAGTGCTGCGTACCGTTTGCAGGCCGGGCACTTGTTTAATGGCATTTTCAAGCGGTTTGGTTACCGTTACCATCATCTTATTTACCGGCTGCAGGCCTTCATCAGCTATAACCTTAATTTTAGGAAAAGTAATTTCAGGGAACAACGATGTTTGCAGCTTTGAATAGGCAAACAAGCCAGCCAAAATTATGATGGCTAAAACCAGGCTCACAGGTTTTTTATGAGCTAAAAAAGTATCCTTTATGGGCTTCATGGCTCAATAATTTTAACTTTTGCGGTATCAGGTAAACCATAATTACCGCTGATGATTATTTTATCCTGTTTGGTGAAAGCAGGCGACAGGATCTCTACCCGGTCGCCCGATTGGATGCCTTCTTTAACTATTACTTTTACCGCGGTGGTTGGGTTTATCAGTTTCATTACCCAAAATTCAGTTTGCGTTTCATTGGCAAGTATGGCCGATTTTGGCAGCGATACCGTATTGGTTTTTGTCGATTTTACTATCCGTGCTTTAGCTATCAAATTCTCAGGGATCTGCTGCCCTGAGCTTATCCTTAACACCACGCCCTGTGTTTGCGCAACTGTATCAACCGATGGCATGAACGAACTTACCGCTGCACCTACCTTTGTGCCTCCCGGCAGGGTAAGATCAACAGTTTGCCCCATTTTTACGTACTGGCGTAGCTCATACGGAAGCTGCATTAAAAATACAAAGCTGCTGCGGTCGCTTATTACAGCCAGGGGTTCGCCATCTGCCACGTAATCGCCTTTTTGGTGGCTTAGCTGTGAAATATAGCCTGATGAGGCCGCCTTTATTTTGTTAATACCCGAAAATTTAAAAGTGGTATCCAATACATTAATGCTGTTACCTATGCTTTGCGCCTCCTTGGTTTTAATGGTGAAAAGTAACTGCCCTTTACCCACATTTTGGCCAAGCTGCGTATTTACCAGCTCCACATAACCATTGGCATTTGATTTTACATAGTTTTTTTGGAGGATGGTTGAAGTAGCATTAAGGTCGATATAATCGGTTAAGGTACTGTCATTAACGGTGGTTACTGTAACCGGTGTTTGCGATACCACTTTGGCATCCTCATCACCGGCGGCCTGTTCTTTGCCGTGGCATGAAAAAAGCAGCGCAGCAAGGCCCAAAACCAAATACATTTGTTTTATATGGGGATATTTAATAGTAAATGTTTTCATGTTATCTGTTCCAGTAATTTAGCTGATTGATAAGCTGTAGCTTATTAATATTGGTAGTGGCTCTTAGGTTTTTAACGGTAAGATAATTATTTACAGCCAATATCAGGTCGGCAATCCGGAGGTCGCCTGTTTGTAACAATTGGGTATCAACCTTTATCAGGCTTTCATTGTATTTAAGCTGATCATCGATTTGTTTTAACAGGTTTTCATTTTCGCTGATCTGCTGTTTAAGCTGTGCTATTTGCTGGCGGTATTGCACATCAAAAAATGCCTTATAGTTTTGCCGGGTTTCTTCCTCCAGCGAGAGTTTATGGTATTGCATCTTCCGCTGGCCGCCATCATAAAGCGGCAGCGTAAAACTAAAGCCGGCGCTAACGCCAAAGTTTTTATAAGCCTGGCCCATAAAGTCAGAATTGTAGCCACCGTCTGCCATTATGCTGGCTTTGGGTTTGTAACTAAAATCAACCAGCTGGCGGTTGTTCACCAGTTTAAGGCTATCCAGTTTATATTGAGCAAAAAATATGCTGCTGCCTGCGTCAGGTAAAATAGCCCGCTGAATATTGGGCTCCTGCAGTTCAATCATGCTGGTATCGGCTATGCCTGCTAAATAATTAAGCGTAGTATAATCGTTTTTATATTGCAGCCGAGATTGTGCAAGGGCTAGCTGCTGCTGTTTCAGGGTAACTAAAAAAGTGAGGTAATCGCTTTGGCGGTACACATTGTTACGGGTAAGCTTTTTAAGCAGATCTTCCTCTTTATTAAGCAGGTCAATAACCTCCTGGTTAAATTTTAGTTGCTGCAGGCTGCCGTAAGCGGTAATGTACTGTGCTGTAATTGCTTTTTTCAGATCCTGCTCAGATATTTTTGCCGCATTGCCAACAGACTGTGATTGCAGGGTGATGGCTTGCAACTGTGCATCAACATTTTTTTTACCAACAATGCTTTGGTTTACGCCAACTAAGGCATTCAGTGTATGCTCATTAGTTATAGCCGAGGCATAGCCGTATCCGCTAACAACAGGAGCGTACAAACCGCCGCTGTTTAAATTAACCTGTGGCCTGAGCCCGGCACGTAACCGTAAACTGTCAACCTGGTTAGACGAGATCTGGTTACGGAGATCCTTTAAAAGGGGGCTATTGCTTTTGGCAGTTTCCAGGAAATGATCGAGCGTATTCGACTGCCCAAAGGAAACAGAACAAACAAACAGGCATAAAATAACGCTTAAAAGCAACTTCATTTAAGGTATCAGTAAGGATGTTTAGTTAGCTAAATTATGATATAATTCTGAATTAATTTGGGACGGGGCGACTGTAATGAGTTTGTTGCGTCCCTGTAAATTTTGTAGTGGATAATCCACGCGTCATTAATGACGCTGCCTTTATGATTCACTAAAATTATTAATTGAAACTTACTGTGAAAATATGATAGTCACTTTCAAACTGATATTCCAGCGTAAATCCAAAATTCTCGCAAATTTGCCTCGAAATAGTCAATCCCAGTCCGCTGCCTTCAGATCCTGAGGATTTATGAAAACGGGTGAAGATCTTTTCATCAGGCAGGGCTTCATTATCACCGGTGTTTTGAATGGTAAGGCTTTCAGCATCCAAATTAATAATGATCTCGCCGCCGCGCTGATTATGCCGGATAGCATTACTGATGAGGTTACTCAGCAGGATCTCGGCCAAATACCGGCTTGCGTAAATTTCTTTATCAGCAAGCCTATAGGTTACTTTTAAGTCCTTATCATTAAAGATCTCTTCAAACTGAATGATCATTTCATCAACCAACTCCCGCAGGTTTATCTGTTGTTTATCATGGACTAAACGATTTTCAATTTTTACAAGTAACAACAAAGATTGATTTAAGCGGTTAAGCCTCGATACAGCACCATAGAGGTCATTCAATAGCTTACTTTGCCTGTCGCTAAAGTTTTCGGTTTGGATCAGGGTATCCAGCTTTGAGTTGATAACGGCAATGGGGGTAAGCAACTCGTGCGAGGCATTTTCAGTAAATGTTTTCAGGTCATGATAATCAAGCTTTGCCTTCGCTGCCATTTCAACAACGGTATGGTTTAGCTCGTTAAACTCATCAATAGAGCTTTTTAACTTTGGGATCTCGTGTGTATCGGCTATGTTAAACAGCCGCAGTTCGTTCATTATATTATAAAATGGTTGCCATAGCCGGTTTAATATCAACCTGTTTATAATCAGTAATACCAATAGCAAAAGCAGGATAACACCAACAGTAATGGAGAAAATAATGCGGATAAGATCTTCAGTTTCAACCTTTGATACGATGATAAGGATCTTGTAATATTTGTTGCCAACGGTAACAGAACTGATCAGCCCGCGGCCCGATTCATATTCGCCACCGGCTTTGTGCCGCTTATGCCCTTCATCTTTTTCAAAATATTCGGTATTAATAAACTCCCGCTGTACCGAGCCCGGCCTCGCCGGTGTAAAAGTTATCTGCTGATCGTTTGATTCAAAAGTTTGCGGTAATTCGTGATTCAGCTTTACGTAATCAAAAACTTCCTGCTCCTCAACAACCAGGTCCTTATCTTTTTGTCCTGTTAAAATATAGCTGATAGCCTGGTAGTAAATTATGCCCGTAATCAGCATCACTATTACCGTGGTAATTAAATTTACCCGGTTGTATTTAGTTAAAAGTTTCATTAAGCGGTAAACTTATATCCCATACCATAGGCTGCCTGGATGTAATCATTACAACCGGCTTCCATTAATTTTTTACGGATATTTTTAATGTGCGAGTAGATAAAATCAAAGTTATTGGCCATGTCAATCCCATCGCCCCATAAGTGTTCGGCAATGGCGTTTTTTGAAACTACCTTGCCTTTATTGGCTATAAAATAAAGCAGTAAAGCATATTCTTTACGGGTTAATTTTACAGGTGTTGTGCCAACTTTTATCTCTTTTGCCAGCAAGTCAATCGTGATCTCGTTAAACACAAGCAGGTTACTGCCGTTATAGCTTTTACGCCTGATGATAGCGGTTACCCGTGCTTTTAATTCAGATAAGTGAAATGGCTTTACCAGGTAATCATCAGCACCAATGTTTAGCCCTTCCAGGCGGTCATCCAGCGAGTTTTTGGCGGAGATGATCAGCACACCATCAGGATGATTGTTATCCTTTAAGCTTTTCAGAATATCGAGGCCATTACCACCGGGCAGGGTAATATCAAGCAGGATGCAATCATACCTGTAAAGGCTTACCTTGCTTAATGCATTCTGATAGCTGTTTGCGGTTTCGCAAATATTGCCTGCTTCGGTAAAATATTCTTCAATACTTTCCCGCAGGCCCTCCTCATCTTCAACTATTAATATTTTCAATATTGTTTTTTTGTTAAAGTTAACTGCTGATTTTGGATGATTTTAGGATTTCGCTGATTTTTTTATCGCTGATCTTAATTGATTAAACTGATGACACAGATTTTGGATCGCTGATCTTAACTGATGAATGGATTAAGTTGATTTATACCTTAAGCCAGTTTTTATACAGGTTTAACAACTAACTTAGCATTTTGCTGATTTAAGGTAATGCGAAACCCTATCAGCGAAATCAGTTTAATCAATTAACATCTGTGATCAAAATCCTGGTTCTATGTGGTGGATCTATGCATTACTCTCGGCATTTTTTGCAGCCTTAACTGCAATATTTGCAAAAGTTGGTATTAAAGGAGTTGATACCGACCTGGCAACGGCTATTCGTACGGTGGTGATTTTACTTATTGCCTGGGCAATAGTAGTTTTTAAAGGCGGTGCCAATTCAATTGGGGGCCTAACCCGCCAAAACTGGACCTTCCTGATACTTTCGGGCTGCGCCACAGGTTTATCATGGATCTGTTATTTCAAAGCCTTGCAGCTGGGAAAGGTGTCGCAGGTTGCACCTATTGATAAGCTGAGCGTGGCATTGGCCATTATTTTGGCGGTTGTATTTTTAAAGGAATCCGTCAGCATCCCGCAGGCTATTGGCGCTTTAATGATCATCGGCGGGAGTGTGGTGCTGATATTTGCCTGAAATCAGCTGAAATTATATTGTATTTTATTGTTTCGCAACGCGCTGACTAAAAGGGCTTTTGAACAAACGTTTAAAACTATTGTGCCTCATTTCTGACAAAAGGTTGACATATGTAAATAAATCTAATATCTTGCGGCCAGTAAATGAGGAAAAATTTATCAACCCTAATTATCCTTTTATCTCTGACTGCAGCATTGCCTTGTGCTGCGCGCGCCAAAAAGTCGGGCAAAAACCATAAGGCAAGTCATCACAAAATATCACGCGAAACATTTTATAAGCCGGTTTATCAAACCTCTTTTGGTACCGACAGTGTTACAGCTGATACCCTGTTAAATTTTGCACAAAGCTTAATCGGAACCCGTTACCGCTCCGCAACATCCGACCCATCGCGGGGTTTTGATTGCTCGGGCTTTGTAAGTTATGTTTTTAAGAGCTTTAATTTTGATGTGCCCCGTTCCTCTCCCGAATTTATAAACGTAGGCGAAAAAGTAAGCTTTGAAGATGCACGCCCTGGCGATATCATCATATTTACCAGCCCCACAAACAGGCATAGGATCGGGCATGTTGGCATTGTGTTAAGTAACACGGGCGATGAATTTAAATTTATCCATTCCACATCGGGTAAAGAACATGGCGTTACCATAACCACTATGGATGCCACCTATAAACGCCGCTTTGTTCAGGTAGTGCGCCTGCTGAAACAAAATGATGCAATGCTGGCGAGCCGGTAAACATTCCTTAATTCTTTTTGTTATCTTTTCAAGAGCAGTTCTACACTCAGATTCTGTTGTATTTTACTTCTTTCCGTAACAATTGTACAGCCCTTTTTAAAATTCAGTATTAATACAAAGTTAACTTACAATTTTGCCCATATTAATTATTGGATGCGCCTGATGAAAAATTTCGTTCTGTTTTTATTACTAATTATTTGTTCATTGTATGGTAATGCTCAAAGTGGCGTCTCAAATGATAAGGGTAAAATAAGCGGTAAGGTTACTGATGCGGTTACAAAAGCTCCGGTTGATTATGCAACTGTGAGCATTTACAAGCAAGGCAATACATCGCCATTTAACGGGGCAAGCACAGACATTAAAGGGAACTTTAAAATTGATAATATCGCACCCGGTGAGTATACTATTACAGTTGATTTTTTAGGGTATAAACGGCTTACAACTGAACATCTCGTTATTAGTAGTACGGCTAAGAATTTAACATTGGGCAACATTGTGCTATCACCGGTTCAAAGCCAGCTAAAAGGTGTGGTGATCAGCGCCAGTGCCCCCACAGTTGAAAATAAAATTGATAAGCTGGTTTATAACCCTGCAAATGATTTGACCGCCCAGGGTGGCGTAGCCCTTGACGTGTTAAAGAAAGTACCGATGGTTACCGTGGATATTGATGGTAATGTTGAATTAATGGGCAACGCTAATATCCGCTTTTTAATAAATGGCAAACCATCCAGTATTTTCGGGGCTAGCCTTACAGACGCCTTACAGGCTATCCCGGCAAGCCAGATCAAAAACATTGAAGTAATTACAAGTCCCGGCGCGAAATACGATGCGGAGGGAACGGGCGGTATTATTAATATTATTTTAAAAGACAGCAGGGTTCAGGGCATTAACGGCAGCGTGAACCTTTCGGCTGGTACCCGGTTGGAAAATGGCTCGTTCAATTTAAACGCACGTAAAGGGAACTTTGGCGTAACCGCCTTTTTTAGTGGCAATGAACAATTGAACAGTACAGCAATTAATACCACCAACCGTACCTCGTACAGTACTACCAGGGATACGGTTACCCGCCTGTATCAAAAAGGTAGCAGTGCGTTTAAAAGGAGTGGTTATCAATCCGGCTTCAGTTTAAACTGGAGCATTACCTCTAAAGATGAATTGACGGCAGCTATAAACTTCAATCATTTTGGTAACCATGGCGGTGGTTTAACCAACCAGGACCAAAGCACGTTTTCAGCTTTAAACAATTTAACAGTTGATACTTTAAGCTTAAACAACTCAAACAGCCGTTTCAGCGCTAACTCAACCGATTACAGCATCGCCTACAAAAAAACTTTTAGTAAAGAGGGCCAGGAGCTTGATGTATTATACAATGTAAGCCATGGCAGTAATACAAACAATTATTCGCTTGAGCAGGACTACTTAACGGCCGGTATTCCAACCACCGGATCCCTAAGCAACAATCCGGGTAAAGACAAAGAAACCGATATATCAGTTGATTACTCACAGCCGGTAACTAAAGATATTACCATTGAAACAGGCGCCAAAGCTGTGATTGAAAACCTGGACAATAATGTTGTTAGTGAAACATTGAGCAATGGCGTTTATGTGCCCAATCCATTTCAAACTTACGGGTTTAACTATAAGCGTAATATTTTTGCTTATTACCTGTCGTCGTCATTTGCCCTGTTCAATAATTTTATAACCGGCAAAGCAGGGTTAAGATATGAGCACACCAGCTCAAGTTCCGATTTCCCCAATACCAATATTCCTTCCTACGGCATTTTTGCGCCATCATTTGTGTTGTCGCATAAATTAGATAAAATGCAGTCGATAAAATTTAGCTACAGCTACAGGCTCGAACGCCCTGAGTATCGTGATCTGAACCCATTTTACAACATCAGCGACCCGCATAACATCAGTACAGGTAACCCAAACTTAAAACCAGAGTTAGGGCATAATTTTGAGCTGGGCTACAATAAATCATTTGATAAAGGCGCAAATATTTATGTGGCTGGGTTTTACAGGTATAATACAGATGATATCCAATCGTTCACTACTTTTTATCCCTCAATAAAAATTGGCGATTCAACGTATTCAAATGTTTCATTAAATCAACGCTACAATATTGGGCGTGAAACAACAACGGGTATAAACATTTATGGCTCCCTACCTGTTACAGGTAAATTAAGCTTACGCTCCAACATGTTTTTTGCCGACAGGATAACAAATAACCCGGGTAGCCCGCAGGTAAGCGGTTTTACATACCGCATTAACCTTAACGGCAGCTACCAGTTTGCTGATGATTTGGCAGCCGAGTTTTTTGTAAATTATCGCTCATCGCAAAAAGGCATCCAGGGTACAAATCCTGCATTTGCATTTTATAATCTTGCTGTTCGTAAGCAATTCATGAATAAAAAAGCGAGTATTGGTTTAACGGCAGCAAATCCGTTTAATCAGTATGTTAACCAGCATTCAACAACATTTGGATCAAACTTTAATCAGACCAGTATCAGGCAGGTACCTTTCCGTTCATTCGGAATAAGCTTAAGCTATAAGTTCGGCAAGCTTGAATTTAAAAAGGATAAAGAAAAGGATGATAACAACGTGCCCTCTGATAATGGTGGAAATTAGGATGAAGAATATTTATACAACATGTTTACAGAATGTTACTGTAACTATATAAAAAATTAAAGCCATGAAACCAATTTTGAGATCGCTTTTTGTTGTACTGATCAGTGCAGCTTTTATTGCTCCGGCACATGTATTTGCCCAGAAAAAAACCGGGTTTAAAGTTTTAGCTAAATTCCCCATCAAAAGTACCGGGGGCTGGGATTATATTACTATTGATGGTGTAAACAAACTAATTTACTCATCGCACGGCAACCAGGTAAATATTTTAAATGTGGCCACAGGCGATTCAGTTGGGATAATTCCTGACACCAAAGGGGTACACGGCATAGCTTTAGCTTCAGATCTGAATAAAGGCTACACAAGCAACGGCAGGGCAAATACTGTTACTGTTTTTGATTTAAAAACCAACCAGGTTTTAAAACAGATTGCTGCTGGGACTAATCCTGACGCTATTTTTTATGACGAGTTTTCCAGGAAAGTTTATGCATTTAACGGCCGCAGCAAAGATGCTACAGTAATTGACGCAGCAAGTGATATGGTGGTTGCTACCATCCCTTTAGGCGGTAAGCCTGAAACAGGGGTATCTGACGGTAAAGGGAAAGTTTTTGTTAATATTGAAGATACCAATGAAGAGGTTGAAATTGATGCAACAACGTATAAAATATTAAACAGGTGGAAACTGGATGGCGGTGAAGAACCTTCAGGCCTGGCAATTGACCGCAAAACAAACCGTCTTTTTATAGGTTGCGGCGGCAATAAAACCATGATTGTGATGAATGCTGCCAATGGTAAAATATTGGGTAAATTCCCAATTGGCGGCTGTGACGGCGTTGCCTTTGACCCTGAATTAAAACAAGCTTATGCCTCAAACGGCGAGGGTACCATTTCTGTAATCCGGGAGTTAAGCGCTGATAAATTTGAATTTGTCGAGAACATCCCAACAGAAAGAGGTGCAAGGACAATAGGTATTGATGTGCTTACCCATAAGCTATATTTACCTACAGCCCAAATGAAACCTGTTGAGCCAACGGCTGAAAATGCGCATCCAAGGCCACAGCAAGTTTCGGGTACTTTTCATATAGTTGTAGTAGGGAAATAGCCCTTAAAGGTTTAATACTTAAAGATACTCCCCGCGGGCTGTGTCCTCACAGCCCGCCATAGGACAGGAAACAATCTGATTTAAACTCCGGGCATCAACTAACTTTGACTTTTTTTAATAATCTACATTTTTAATTATCTGTTAAACCAAACTTGTATTTTAGCGCTTGCTAAATATTTAAGTGAACGAACAAGCTATCAACATAAAAACACCCGGCCAATATCGGATAGCTTGTGCCATATTTTATTTTATTTCGGGGTTTGGCTACTCAACCTGGGCATCACGGATTCCAACCATAAAACATCAGCTGAATTTAAACGAGGCACAATTAGGCACTGTATTGTTTGCCTTGCCTGTAGGGCTAATGTTAACCATGCCGGTTACCAATGCTTTATTAACCAAATATACCAGCAGGAGCGTTATGCTTTTTGGTTCGGTATTTTTATGCATCCTCCTGGTGCTTATAGGCATTACAAACAATATGTGGCAGCTGATAGTGGTGCTGTTTTTCTTTGGCTCGGCCCGTAACCTCATGACGCTTTCAATAAATACACAGGGCGTTGCTGTGCAGCAGCTTTATACGAAGTCGATAATGGCCACCTTTCATGGCATCTGGAGCCTGGCAGGGTTTGCGGGGGCCGCTGTCGGCTATTTAATGGTGGCTTTTAATATAGGTGTGCCGTATCATTTTTTGTTTGCAGGCATCGCCCTTTTTGTGATCACGTTTTACTTTATTAAAGATACCATTGATCAAAAACCGATCCCGCAAAGCCGCAAGCCCATATTCTCATTACCTGATAAATACCTTCTCAAATTCTCACTCATCTGCTTTGCCAGTATGGCCTGTGAAAATGCAATGTATGATTGGAGCGCTATCTACTTCCAAAAGGCAGTTCACGCCGAAAAAGCAACCGCAACCGCTGCTTTTGTAATGTACATGGTAGCCATGACAACAGGGCGCTTTGTAGGCGACAGGCTGGTAACCCGCCTCGGCATAAAAACGGTGCTAAGGTTTAGCGGCATTTTTATTTTTTGCGGATTACTGCTGGCCGTAATTCTGCCATATCCCGTTACCGCCATGCTTGGGTTTATATTGGTGGGGCTTGGTGTATCATGCGTGGTGCCGATGATATTCAGCCTGGCGGGTAAATCAAAAACAATGAGCAGCTCATCTGCGCTGGCATCTATTTCAACCATTGGGTACATCGGCTTTTTGGTGGTGCCGCCGTTTGTGGGTTATATTGCACATGCCTCAAGCATCCGCCTGTCGTTTGGCATTATAGCTTTGTTTGGCGCTATAATAGTATTGCTGGTATCAAAAATAAAAGAGGATAGCAGGCAGCATGAAGAAGCAACAGCGATTTTGCCCGAAAATTAGTTTAACTAAAATATAAGTTATTCAATTTTATTGCGTTATCACAACTTATGCGCACGCTTAAGCTTATCGCAAGATTTTACCGCGGAATATTTTTAGCTAATTTTTTGGTTACCCTTAGCTGCATTGGTATCGTAGGCTATTATGGCAGCCACGCTCATAAACTAATGGGATTCTTATTTTGGTTTAAGGTTATTACCCTGGGCATGATATTTTCAACAGCCATTTATTATCAAAAGAAAGAGATGTATTACTACCAAAACCTGGGTGTATCAAAGCTCAAGTTAGGTATAACGACTTCGGTGTTTGATTTTTTGATATGGCTTTTCATCATCATAATAGCTTACCAATGATCCACACCCTTGAAGCAGACGGCGTCCAGCTTGATTTCGGTTTGAGGCGCATCCTTTCTGATGTTTACTTAAAGTGTGAGACCGGTAAAATCTCCGGCCTGTTGGGGCGTAACGGGCAGGGTAAAACTTGTTTAATGAACATCATACTGGGTACATTAAATTCGTCCAGCAATTCAATCAGGTTTGATGGTAATGTTACTCATAAAGTAAGCAAGCGGCCCGATCTGTTATTATACCTGCCCCAGTTTAATTTTATCCCAAAAGAACTAACAGTTAAAAAGGTATTGGATGATTTTAAGCTCCATGTTGCAGACCTGGAAAACCGTTTCCCTGAGTTTAAGGGAAGATCTGACCTGAAAGTAAATCAGCTCTCTGGCGGCCAATGGCGTACGCTTGAGCTGTACATTGTTGTAAAAACACCATCGCTGTTTGCCATGCTGGATGAACCTTTTACGCACCTGAACCCTATCCAGATTGAAAATATAAAACAGTTTTTGCTGGAAGAAAAAGCAAATAAAGGCTTTTTAATAACCGACCATATGTACACCCACCTGCTTGATATAAGCGATACGGTATATTTATTAAAAGATGGCCGCACCCACCTCACCAAAACAGTGGAGGATCTTGAAGAGCTGGGGTATATCAGGATTGGGTATTGATGTGGATGACAACCCGTGCAGCCGGGTTTATAGCTATCGACGAAGTAGAGATATTTATAAAATAAAGCATCTAAATTGCTTTAATGATGCTTTTTTAATAGTTTTATAAGTAATGAAATGCCTAACCCATATCCTTTTATTTATCTTACTTTCTTTGAGCAGTTTTGCGCAAATAAGCGTCAAGGGGCGGGTAATAAATCAAACAGATACCAAGCCTGTCGCTAATGCCAGTGTATTTTTAAGCAATGCTACTATAGGCGACAAAACAGCTGATAATGGTACTTTCACACTCGGGCATATAAAGCCGGGTAAGTATGATCTGGTAGTATCGATCATTGGTTTTGATACGTTCAAACAAAATATAACAATTAGTGATGCCGATATTACCCTGCCTGATATCACCATATCTCCAAAAACTACAGACTTAAACGAGGTAACTGTAAAAGCAGAAAGAAGTGACCCTGAACGGCAAGGATATTATGAAAAATTTAAAAAAGAATTTTTAGGCAGAACAACACTTACGGCCGATTGCAGGATCTTAAACCCCGAACTGCTCGATTTTCATTTTAAGGCTGATAGCAATACGCTTACAGCATCGTCTGTTGATTTTTTAGAAATACAAAACGATGCGCTGGGCTATAAAATAAAATACCTGCTGAATGATTTTATGCTCAACCTTAGCGATGACGGCCTAAAAACGCTGAGCTATACCGGATCAGATCTGTTTGAAGAACTTAAGGGAACACCATCGCAGGAAAGGATGTGGCACAGGCAAAGAGCGGAAGCCTATGAAGGCGCTGTTATGCATTTTTTTCGCGCGGCAATTGCCGATCGCCTTGAAGAGCAGGGATTCCGTGTGGCGCACTTGCAGTTAAATTCCAAAAAACCGGCAGACAGCATTATAAATGTCCATATTAAATTATATCAAAATTTAAAGGCTGATCCCCAATATAAAGATTCGCTGGCGCACTGGCTCAAGGTGCAAAAAATGCCCAGGTACACTAACAGCTTAGACCCCATACCATTAAGCAGAAAAGATTTAATTGGCGGCCCAGATAACAATGGGGTTTATGCACTTACCAGTAATTATGGAATGCTTTATATCTGCTACAATAAATACCATCGTTTCAATAAAAGCATTATCATGCTTGGGGGGGCGTCAGCTAATGGCAATACTTTAATAGCCTTTAACAAGGGAGATGTTTTATTTGACCACAATGGGGTTATTGCAGACCCGCGCAGCCTAACTTACGATGGTGCCTGGGGCCGTACAGGAGTAGCAAACCTGCTGCCTGTTGATTATGAAGATGGTGAACAAAAAAGCAGCAATACTGCCGGCACACAAATAAATACCATTAGTAACAAATTAAAGACTTTTGCCGATAGTCAAAAGGTAGAGAAGGCATATTTGCAGTTTGACAAACCTTTTTATGCAGCAGGCGATACCATTTACTTTAAAGCCTATGTAGTGCAGGGCGCACTACATCAACCAACACAA
>Ga0193702_1000446_pt1 | contig 13917 bp, 13 predicted proteins | sample U3a1metaG_FD_143060 | JGI IMG/M metagenome (GOLD analysis project Ga0193702, IMG submission 143060) | Soil microbial communities from a riparian zone of the East river system, Colorado, United States - U3a1 | ecosystem: Environmental > Terrestrial > Soil > Riparian zone | place: USA: East River... | reverse complement strand
GCACTACTTCGGGGTCGTAAATCTTTAATTAAGTGTGACTAATTACAACCCCAACACAACCATAAAGGTTGTTTTTTTGAGATGTAATTTCCGATGGTTATTAGTGATAAAATCTCACAGTCGGAAATTGCAACCAAATCATTTTGTATTTACACCATCTAAAATAATAATAAAATCAATATAAAGTGATGCAATTTCCGAAGAACCAGTGGAATTTCCGGGGGTTTTGGGTATGAAAAAACATTGATTTATAGCGTAAATAATGGGGGGAATTCTCTTAAAGTCCGGTGGAATTTCCGGAGAACCAGTGGAATTTCCGGGGGTTTTGGATATGAAAAAACATTGATTTATAGTGTAAATAATGGGGGGAATTCTCTTAAAGTCCGGTGGAATTTCCGGTGTGTTTAGATATGTAAAAAACCATTGCTTTTTAATGTGGAATTTCCAGGTATTTAGATGAAAAAAAAACAACAATTTATAGGAGGAAAACCGATGGAATTACTATATGTTTAGGTATAAAAAAAAGTACCTAAAGGTGGTCAATTCTTTCTAGTCTTCCTTTTTGGAAGTGCACTTCTCGTCAATCGGGTGGCCGCCTGGCTCCCGCCGCTATCGTTTTTCGTCCTCTTTGCTCTATTTGTGATCGCTGGTTCATCGTGTTGGGACGCGTTCAACTTTCTCTTCGTTCCGGCCCCATCCTTTCTCTTGTTGTCCTTCCCTCCGGGTTTGATATGGCTGCCGTTGGTATTCCCGCCGTTCCCGTCCTCGTCCTCGTCCTCCTCGCTGCCTTTGCCACCCCTGCCCTCCTCGTCATCCTCGCTGCCTTTGCCGCCCCTGCCCTCCTCGTCCTCCTCGCTGCCTTTGCCGTCCCCGCCCTCCTCGCCCTCCTCGCTGCCTTTGCTCTTATACGCCGTGTACATATCGTCCCAATCGCTGCCGCCATTTCCGAGTCCGCCATTGTTTCCATCATTGCCGCTCTTGTTTCCATCATCGTCGCTCTTATTTCCGTTGTCATCGTTGTCGCCATTGTTTCCGTTGTCATCCTCGTCATCCTCGTCATCCTCACCCTCACTCTCTTCTTTCTTTACCAATCCTTGCTCTTCATCCAACGATCCGATCCGATTTCTGTACGTGCGCCGGTTTTTCAATAAGGTCTTCATGATTTCGATAGTCGCCCAGTTCCCTTCGTAGTGTTGTAGCTGCTTGCACCTAGAACCTGCCTTTGAAACGTGTAGTAAGGTACAGTTAACAAATAATTAAATTAAACTTACTACTTTAACGACTTTCGCTATGAGTACAGCGTCTAGATTTCGCCAATCGCCACGAAATGACAGTCCTGAATGTGCCACGACATCTCGAACAACTGACTATATAAAATGTTAACCATATAGTGAGGAAAGGGAAAAAAAAGGAACTTACGCGGCAAAAAGAGTAAAGTTTCTTATCGTCCGCTAGACCCATAGCGATTTGAAGGGACGTCATTTTCGTGGGCCGTGGAATCTCCTCCATTTTCTTTTCAACTGGTTTGGCGGCTTGAGCCTTTTTCAATTGGTCAATCTCCGCTGAACAAAAAAATGAGTCATATGCGTTAATTAAATTAAAAAAAATTTCACCTCGTAGACTTGCCACCAATGCAGCCGTCTCCGCATCCTTTGTACCGTTAGAAGTAGAGGGCTGCGCCCGGAGAGGCTTTGAGGCTAATTTCGGTTTGGTAGCTTTGGATGAGCGTTGCTGGGAGTTTTCCTTATTAGACGAAGCGGTTTTGACCATGTTGGCGCGAAACTGAAGTGAGGGATTGTATGTAACACTTGGGTGTTTAAATAGAAAGAGACTTATCTAATATCATATGGTCCGGTGAAGAATTCGATGCTTTTTGAGATAACACTATGCTTACGGACTGAACAAATCAATATCATATGGTCCGGTGAAGAATTTGATGCTTTTTGAGATAACACTATGCTTATGGACTGAACAAATCAATAGCCAAGTGTAAAAAGAAGATTAACGAAAAAAATGACTTACAGAATTAATCAATACAAAGAGCGATGTACTGTCAAAAATTGTCATCATCGGATCAGCATCATAGAGTAGTGTACTGTCAAAAATTGTCAAAGTCGGATCAATATCATAGAGCAGTGTACTGTCGGAAACTGTCAAAGTCGGATCGGCGTCATAGAGCGCGGTGTACTGTCAAAAAAGGAAAAAATCGGATCAACATCATACTAGATGGAACATAAGACAAGTAACTTATACCCATCGGATCCTGCTAGCAACATTCAAAGTCCAATAACGGAAATATGATATGGTAAAACATAATCGGATCCTGCGCAGCTGCTAGTCATCACGAAACGTTTTTTCAAGCCCGAGCGCAAAACCAGAGAAGCATACCTATTTGAAAGAGCCAAGTCGGATCTTGCTAGAAATATCATCTGTGCGTCAATCACTATGCCTTTACTTTAAAAGGGACAACTTTCACCTATAGAAGATACATCAGCGGCTTACCCCATTTCTACATAATGTCTTCGCCTATGGATTTCTCCTTCATGCACGAGTCTTCACCCGAACCTACGATGTGCGACTGTCAGAATCAGCTTGGGCACTTCGACTGGAGCGGCCTTCCACTTGAAAACTTACCGGATTTATGCAAACGAACCATGGGTATCAGTGTTGAAAATATGCCAAAAGATGGTAAGTAAAAGTCTAAAATATTTGATGGTAAAAATTAAAAACCTTGTTAGTTTCGGCTACTGACCCAGATTCTGAGTGGGAACAAGGTAAGGCCAGCCAAATTGAATATACGAGGACCTGAAGAGGCTTTGTATAGTCATCCTTAAACGGGCGCGACGGAAGGACTTCATCACAAATGCGGGTGAAAATGTAGAAGGCACTAACACCAATAGGGAGGTCGCTGTGGACAAAGGTGATGTGGGAGATCTGACCTGCACAAAGGGCCGTAAACGTAGGGAAAACGCAAGTACCCGGACAGGCAAAAAGAGCCATGTAAGTTTTCCAATGAGAATGAATGGCAGCTTCACTTACAGCTCATATTTAGAAAGGAAAGGACTTCCATTTCAAAATTCATATTGAGAAAAAACGGTCAACAGTGAAGATATCTGTAAAGGTTAACTAGCTATAGGCCATCAGTAAATAGACAAAAGGATGTATTCGCCATTTTGCGGGTGATTCCACGACGCGTGTTGTTTCAACTATTACATGTGATTAAGATTACTATAAGTTTTTTTTAAAAAAAAAGCAGAGATGATGCACCATCTGACACTTCCTCCTCTTCATTGGCAGGGAGCGAATGCAATGGGGGTCAGCAGTATCTTCAAGAGTAAATTTCATCCTGTGGGACCAAGATCGTTCGTAAATTCCGGCCAAAAAATCATCTAATTTTGCAGGCTATTCCACGACTTATGTTGTTGGGTCTTCGACCCACTTGCGATTGGTGTTCGATCATCAATAAAATCAACTATCAGATGTGATTAAGATTACTATAGATTTTTAAAAAAAGCAGAGATGACGCACTATCTGACAACTCCTCCTCTTCATCCGCCGAGTGTTCATTGCTCGCAACAGCTTCAAGGTCCAAAGATTGACTAACAGCAGCCTAGACGAAACAATGAGATCAGACAATTGTATGGGATTTTTAATCAAAATATACAACGTTCATCATATCGAAAGGTTTTTTTAATAGCAAATAACGCTGAAAACCGTATCAGAAGGGAGTACATATGGCATTGTTATCTAGCAATGGCCTGCCGCCTGCATGGCCTGCCGCTTGCATGCACCACCCTTATGTTTTTGTTCATTTCTTTTATCTTTTTTTGTTTTTGTTTTTGTTTTGTTTTGCTTTCCATTCCTTTCGTTTATTTCTTACATGTTCGTTCTTTTATATTTTATTCTACGTATACTATATACTGGTGATTTAACAACTTACTTGGCAGTGTACTTAGGCAGTGAGAGCAGCGTCGATGAGCCAGCAACGATGAGCAAGGGGGATGGTGATAGTTAGGGAGCAAGAGGGAAGGCGTGCGAAGGTGCTGGTGCCCGATCATTGGAATCTTCCGTCTGCTATCACACGGGCACCAGCACCTTCGCACGCCTTCCCTCTTGCTCCCTAACTATCACCATCCCCCTTGCTCATCATTGCTGGCTCATCGACGCTGCTCTCACTCAAGTAAGTTGTTTAGTCACAATTGCCAGTATATAGTATATGTAGAATAAAAAATAAAAGAACGAACATATAAGAAATAAATGAAAGGAATAGAAAACAAAAACAAAAAACAAAAACATAAAAGAAATGAAACAAAAACATAAGGGTGGTGCATGCAAGCGGCAGGCCATGCAGGCGGCAGGCCATTGCTAGATAACAATGCCATATGTACTCCCTTCTGATACGGTCTTCCAGCGTCATTTCTATTAAAAAAAACCCTTTCAATATGATGAGCGTTGTATATTTTGATTAGAAATCCCATACAGTTGTCTGATCTCATTGTTTCATCTAGGCTGCTGTTAGTCAATTTTTGGACCTTGAAGCTGTTGCGAGCGATGAACACTCGGCGGATGAAGAGGAGGAGTTGTCAGATAGTGCGTCATCTCTGCTTTTTTTGAAAAATCTATAGTAATCTTAATCATATCTGATAGTTGATTTTATTGATGATCGAACACCAATCGCAAGTGGGTCGAAGACCCAACAACATAAGTCATGGAATAGCCTGCAAAATGGGGAAGAATTAGATGATTTCTTGGCCGGAATTTATGAACGATCTCGGTCCCACAGGACGCGACCTACTATCGGGGATACTACTGACCCCCATGATTGCATTCGCTCCCTGCCAGGATCTGAAGATTTCCCCCTCTGGCGTATTGGATGCAGGGTATTTTTATCATTCGGGGTTCTGAAAAAAAATATGCAATAATTCTATTAGGTGGGCCTTGAGGAAGAGGCCGTCTTTTCGCTCCTCCAGAGAGTGACCGACAATCATCAAATTCGTTCAGCCTTCACCCGTGGTTCATTCCGAGGCTCGATCTATGTTGAAGGTGTTTTGGATGCTAATACGACCTCCCTTCTCAGTTCCACACCTGGGATTATTCGGACGCGTTCTGGCCTTGTGCAGCATACGATTAACCCTTCCGATTGGGTGAAGCTATTGACTATGAGGGATCCCATGACGGTGGTGAGAAGACTCCAGTGGATACGGATTCTTAAGGGAGCATACAAGGGGGAACTTGGTTTTGTAATGCGTGTAGAAGCCTGGGGAGCCCGAGTCTTAGTGGTCCCCCGCCTCAAGCCACCGACAGCACGGACAGCTACCTCGTTGAAAAGAAAACGAACGCGCATTAAGCCAGAACCCAGTCTATTCGACCCCGCTACCTTCTCGACTACGTTCCGACGCGAGCCTAAACTTCAATGTGATGGAAGGTACACCTCTCGTGGACTCGTTTTCCACCATGGACTACTCGAATTATATTTAGACCTCCATTCAATCTCTCTTAACTCTGCAAGAATTCCTAGTCAGATATTAGGGTTATTTAAACTCTCTTCACATCCTACCCTCGTTGGATCCAGCTTTCCCCCCCCCGAAGAGTGGATTTTTGAAGAAGGCGAGCGGGTTTCTCTAGTCTCCTCAGGGAAGGAGGCGACAATAGCAGCGGTCGAATACACCCACTTAGAAGTTGACCTCACCACGAATGAGGGTACAGAGCTGGTTTCTTGGTATAGTGTCCGCAAGGTCCTCTCTGCTGGGGACTTTGTCAGTGTCACTAGCGGTCCGTTAAGAGGAACGATGGGTTGGGTTGAGTACATCGCAGGTGATACTGTCTATCTCCATGAATACAAGGAGAAGGGCAATGTCTCAACTTCCAGCAATGATATCAAGGTAAATTTTTCCTGTTGCCAGTTGATATATACTGATCCATTGATTTGGCTTACAGCGGCATGAATTTCATGTCAATTGGTTGAAATTGACAACAGTTCCTTTTTTACATACATCTACATCATCAACAACCGACAATTCTTTATCAAACACAGACTGTGTGCCATGGATTGGTACACATGTCATTATTACGAAGCTTGGAAACCCTTTTAAGGGATATGTGGGTGTTGTTAAAGATGTCTTGCGTGGCCAAGAGACAGCTAGTGGTCTGAAGGTTGCTATTCAGCTAACGCGTCTCGATCCATCGTCCCCTTTCCGGAAAACAGTTGTTGATTATGATGACGTTGTCGAACAAACGTAAGTTAATGATCTTCGCTTATAAGACTCAATACTTAATATGCCTACTTCAAGGACTGGATCTCCCCTTTTAGAGTATGCACCGCCCCGAAGTGCTCTCTTCCAACCTTCAAAGACGTATATGAAGTCTGCGCGCCGGTTTTTCGGACTTCCACCGCAGGTGCTGATACCTGAGGTATCAACTTCTGGTGGAGCCACCCCAATGCCTGACCAGACTTCTTCATCGACGCCTGCTTGGGATCCATCATCTCGCACTCCAGGGTATTCCTATTCACATTTCGGTTGACCAATACTTACTGCTTATGAAATTATAGGACCGTAGACCCATCGTCTCTAACTCCTGCCTGGAATCCTACTGCAGGTCTGCCTCTTGCAGCTGAGAGCTCTGCTACCACTAGCCAGATTGCTAGCAACCAGCCAGTCAGGCCACAGTACCGTCTCCTGGATGAGCGACTTGTTGGCGCACAACTAAAAGTAGTTGTAAATGACGGCGAGACTTACAAGAACAGAGAAATCACCGTTTCGATTGAGAAAGTGGAAGGGGTTGTCACTATACGGCATTATACCCATAAAACTGCAAAAGGCTTGGCCGCTCCATGGGTGTCGTCAAGAAGTCCTAATCCCCTACGCGACAATGGTCTTCTCGTGGTGGTTGAAGGTGAACACTGTGGTAAATATGTTAGACGGGTTCACCACAGATACTACGAGGAGAATGGTAACAAGCAAGTGCTCATCTTGCTGGCAGTCGTCGAGAAGGTGAATGGTGCTCCAGACATTCTAACAGGAGAACGACTCGAACTCGGCTCTGATTCACTCTGCCTGGCCTCCGAAACGAACGAGGAGAAAAAGTTGAATGCGAATTTAATGAATTCACTTCGCGAAATTGCTCGCAAACGTAGATAGGTAAGTAAGACATTTAATTTATATTTTACAAAGTACTGAAAATAATCAAAAGCTGGATGGTTTACATGGCCTCCATCAAAGGCGTTTCTGTAGTCCTCCCAGATCTCGCCTATCTCCAATTTGCCAACTTATCTACAAGTCCGATGCATACTTCTCCGTAACCTTAGATACTCACAACCCGCCTTCCTTACCTCCAACCTTCCGAAAAATAATAAAATCATACCCATTTGTAACCCATAAAAAGAACGGGTTGGAAGGATATTTTCATCACCATTTGCAACATCTGAAAGGACAGTACAGTCATCCCTCGACAACCTGGCTTGTTCCCGCTTGCTCGCACGTCAACGATCTCAAGCTACAGCCTATCCCTCTGGATCATTCCCCTCAAAGTACATTCGCAACATCCGAAAGCGCACTACGGTCATCCCTCGACACTGGCTTGTTCTCACTCACACGTCAATCATCCCAAGTTCCGGCTTGTCCCTCCGGATCATCCCTTTCTGTCTGCATAAAGGTCCATTAAATTTATTGACCGATGATCTGATTCCCCAGGCTAATCTTCTACATGACAGGTCGGATTCCTTGCACATGCGGCTGTGGGCTTGAAGTGACATATGCCACTAAACGAAATCATTTAAATTCCCAGGGGAAGACTTTTCTTCGAGCCAAAGTGTTGACAAGAACCAAACCATTGAAGAGAAATACCCCGCAGCAACAGAAACCAACTTCAGTCCTGCAGAAGGGACCCAAAAAACGGCCTTCCTCTAACCCTGACCAGGATGGTAACCGTAAACGACGCAAGGCAGCTCACCTCACGGAGAAGCAATTGAACACAGACCTGGTAGAGGATTTGCTCCCTCCAGTAGCGACAGATACAGATCGGCAGAGCAGGTTTATAGAGAAATCCCGGGGCGTGATGGAGATGCGCTGGGTGACTAGTAAACGAGATGGTGGTTCCCATTTTAATGGCAGGGATGATGATGATGATGAAGATGGGGGCAGGGACAAGGATGAGGAGGATGAGAACGAGGATGAGGAGGACGAGGACGAGGACGAGGATGAGGAGGAGGAGGAGGAGGAGGACAAGGATGAGGAGGACGAGGATGAGGAGGTCGAGGATGAGGAGGTCGAGGATGAGGAGGTCGAGGATGAGGAGGTCGAGGAGCAGGAAGACGAGGATGAGGACGAGCCTTCTTTGGATGACTCTGAAATACCAGGTATCTCTCGTTGGGACTTGCTTGGTGAAGACTTCGAGCGTGAAGCTGCAGCGTCAGGTTTGTACTCCTCATTTGAATTACCTACCCAGCTAACAACATTTTAGGTGGAAAATCTCTGGGAGAATCAGACATTAAACTACTTCTCGGATATACACTCAAAGTGGAGGACCATCTATCAGATCGTACATACAGTCGACTCGCCAAGGCTTTTCCAAGCTCGAATCAGGATAGCCTGAAAATGGTCAAGAAACGTGTTCGATCTCTCGCCGGATTTCAGCCTGTACGTTACAGCTGTTGTATCAACAGCTGTGTTTGCTTTGTTGGACCGTACGAGGACCTCACCAGTTGCCCTAACTGCAAGGAACCACGATTCAAAGCCAATGGAAAGCCGCGCAAGTACTTCGACTACATCCCTGTCATACCTCGGCTTCAATCTATGTCAGCGAACTCTGTACATGCAGAGAAGATGCGTTATCGAGCAAATTATGTACATGAGCCTGGGGCTATCAAAGATGTTTTCGATGGTTCCCATTATCAGTCTTTACTCAACACCATCGTTCCCGATAGTGAGGACCATCCCTTTTTTTACTTTTCCGATGAACGTGACATTGCGCTTGGTCTTTCAACGGACGGTTTTGCTCCATTCAAGAAACGCGATAAGACGTGTTGGCCCATCATCCTTTTCAACTATAACCTCCCTCCCGAAGTACGTTTTCAAAAGAAATATTGCATTCACGTTGCCACAGTCCCAGGCCCCAAAAAGCCTTGGGATTGGGACTCATTTTGCTGGCCACTTGTTCAAGAACTAATTCAACTAGAGCTGGGTATCAAGGCTTTTGACGCAATTAGCCAGGCTTTATTCTTACTTCACGCCTATCTCATCCTAGCATTTGGTGACATCCCCGCTATGGCTCTGATCATGCGCATGAAGGGGCAAAACGGTATCAGGCCTTGTCGAATATGCAACATCAAAGGTGTTCGCTGCGACACTCGTACGAACTATGTCCCTCTGCGACGAGACAAAATTTCTGGAGCCACACCCCGCCGATACCTACCTTCTGATCTTCCCATCCGCACTCATGAGGACTTAATGAATCAAGCACGCAACATTGAAATGGCGCCCAACAATGCCACACATGAACGGCTAGCTAAAGAACATGGAATCAAGGGCATACCATTGTTGAGCTCGCTATCCTCTATTTCCTTTCCTTCCTCATTCCCATTCGATTTCATGCATCTCATCTGGGAGAATCTAATCCCCAACCTCATTGAATTCTGGACTGGCAAGTTCAAAGATTTGGATCACGAAGACGAAGGCTACATTATCGAGCCACCCATTTGGAATGAAATCGGAGCTGCTACAGCGGCATGCAAGGCGACGATTCCCTCAACTTTTGGAGCCCCGGTACCTAATATTGCAACAAAGCAGTACCAAATGAGCGCCGAAATGATTTCTAATTGGACGTTGTATATTGCTCCAATTGTGTTACGTGGGAGGTTTAAAAGTGATCAATATTACCGACACTTCATGCAGCTTGTTCAACTTCTCAAGCTTTGTTTGGCATTTGAGATGTCGGAAGCAATCTTGAATCAAATTGACGAGGGTTTCCAGTTGTGGGTGGAGAAGTATGAAAAGTGAGCCCTCTTCTTTCCACTCGCCTACCACACTGAAATATATATAGGCTGTACTACAAACACGATCCCACTCGACTCTCCGCATGTCCTTTGACCATCCATGCCCTCCTTCATATTGCATGGGGTATCAGGGTAGCCGGACCTGTCTGGACATACTGGGCATACCCCATGGAACGACATTGCAACACCTTACTCCAATCGATCAGAAGCAGACGCCATCCATACGCATCTATGAGTTCATTTGTCACCGCAACTGCACAGCTCGATCAAATCCGATTATTATATGACCTACATAAAACACTTCGCCTGGATCCTGATGAAAAGGAAAACACTAAGCTTGTACATGACTTGTGTAGGTTCGGTTAATTACTCGTTACTGGTCACTCATGCGAAATGTAAACAGATCCGGACTACATACTTGCTGCCCCCAGACGATGTGAAATCCTGCCCCTAGCAATACGAAACAAGGTTTTTGCTTGTTTAGCCACGCGCCTCGAAGTCCAGAAGAGCGTCATTCAATCAGTCATCAAACTGGATCGGCCAATTGTGCAGTATGGCAGAGTCAGTCTTGAGGGAGGTGATCTTATGGTTGGCTGTGACTTTGTCAAACAAACAGCTGAAGACAGCCGGGATGCATCTTTTATTCGAGTGAGTCTTGCCTTCTTTCCATTGTAAATTTTTGAAATCCCTTCTCCAGTATACTCAACTAGTGGATCGACATGCTCGCCGTCGTAGAAAAACACCGGACTTCGAGTTGCAAAATTTCTTCGGGCAACTTAAACGTATTCTTATTTTGGAGTTACCTTCAGCACAACGACTTAACTTAGATGAGCCAACAACGATCATTTTAGCGCTAATTCGAGAAGTTAAAGCGACTTTAAGGAACGGCTTCTACTACTACAAAGATTTTGGTGTTGAGGAGGTTGTTGATCTGAGTAATCTACAGTGTGTTGTCGGAAGGATACGGGACAGAGACGAGTGGGCGATCATTGATCGGAGCGACAATGTGGACATTCAGGTGGACTAGAGCGAGATGTCGAGCATGGCTTTCCGCATGGGCTCTTCCAACAATGTCCTCAAAGGGAGTTTTTAGACTTCAATATCTATTAGCCACACCGTACAAACACTGAATTAATAACAACTTCCTCGTTCCTCTTCGACGGAAGACCGAATCAAGACAGCCGAAAATAGCATTTTTGCACACCAATTGAAAAGGCTATACCAAGAAATCACAAACCTCAAAACTAAAGTCGAGCAGGAGGATTCCATGGACGACACCGACGATGTCATGAGCAGCAGAGTCGTGCTCAAGGGAAAGGAAGTCGAAAACGATGACCTTGAAAAAGAAAAATGGAAGAAACAATTGAGTGATCATAAAACGTTCGTATTCTTTCTTACACTTCGGAATATTTCTTATCTTAAACGGAAATAATTTCAGTTTGGCTGAAAGCATCCATAATGAACCAGAACAACCGCTACCAACGACAATGGTCATAGTTCATACCGTCGTACTGGCATATGGTCAACGAAATGGATGGAGACCTACATCGACGGAGGATTTCGGTGCGTATCCAATGCTCATATCCTTTTTTTACTCGTCTGAATTCAGCTCTCAGGTGATGGCGGTGCATACCCCGAATGTCATATTGCACAACACCCTTTAGGCATGGGCACAAAGAAGGTGTGTGGTACAACTTGTGTCCAAGGGAACCTGTATTCAAACTACTTTAGGCATCTTCTAGCAATACTCTAGCCCTACAAGTCGACAGTGAGGGAAACGTTCGCTATGACATTTGCTCGAAATCTCCTTATCACCCCCCATTCTGCCATCTCTGCGAATCATCCCTACCAAGTATAACATCATCGTTCGCTTATGGACCTACGCTTTCCACAAATTGCTTGAATCCCTCCGCTGCGTCACTTTTGCTTCCCCGCTAGCTTTGGAACATCTCCAAGACTTCATATACTATGCCTACATATTTTATACAAATCTTCTCGAAGAACCCACACTCGTTCCCTTTAAATCAGGATGGCTTGAGGCTCTTGGCGATCTAGCTTGGTATCGGATGGCAGTAGCAGCAATGGTTAATGACGACGAGGCAGTAGTCAAGGTGGCCTTACCATAAAGGCGGCATTGGAAGCGGCCGCCGAGTCTTCCAGAGACAAACAAGATGATTCTTGTTCTACGAAATCAGCCAGCGACGCCCCTGCTGCAAGGATCGATGATAGTCCCTCCCCGAGCATCGGGCTAGCAGCTGCTCGTTTGTTGGAAGTGGCTGTTACGTGAAGCTCCTGGAGCGGAGTATATGAAGCAGCTTAGGGAGCGTGGATTGTCTGCTGGGTTCGTCAGTGTCACTGAGCGAAAACATGTCACAGATTGGCTAGAGGGCAAAATTTCCGATAATGAAAGTATTGCGCCGCTTTCTTGTGAGTTATATACCTTCATATCCCTGCACAAAACTTACAGTTGGCTAGCCAAATCAACTACTCCACCCGGAACACCTCCCCGAGCTACAACGACTGGCCAAGGGTCACTGGTAACTCCACGGACGCGTGCTACTGATGCCAATACATCGTCACCGTCAAAAGACGATATGTAGCAGATGCTCAAGACGCTGAGGTTGTTAAAAAGATCAAATTGAACGAGGTTGAGCTCAGAGATCACCCCCCACCCACCAGAGAAGGATTGATGGAGGAATATTGCTAGGGATTGGTATGCCGCTGGGATAGCTGAGAAACCTGGTACGGGCAAACTGCATCATCACTAGGGTCTGCTGTCGAGGGAAGTGGAAGGCGAAGACTTGCGGGGAGTGTCATTTCGTTAAAAGGTATTCCAGAATCGATCCCTTTGATCCTTGGTCGGCGCTGATTTTTTTTCTTACTCCCTGTTTAGCATGACAACTCTGTTTCCATTTCTAACACACAAAACAGGTGGGCGAGACGTCAACCTACCCAAGCTCTTCACCACTGCTAAGTACCTCCGCACACTATTCTGTTTTATTGCTGAAACCGGCCATTTCCACAACAACTTAGATCTTATACCGTTCCTACAAGAGAACCCACAGTAATCAAACCATCCAGGAAATGAACCAATACACTGGCAGACACCAACGGCGTTCGACCCAGAAGAAAAAACTGGGCATGCTGCACCCCGATCTTGGCCTTTCTTGACAGACGCCCACCGTTGCGTTCCGTTATGAAAAGAGCCCTAGGTATGTTTTTTTTAGTTTCTTTTTGTAATCTAACTAATATTTTTTATTTTTTAGATGGCAAACGAAACTGGGGAATGAAGGAGAGGGCAGGAGAAGGACACGACACAGAAAGGTGAAGGAGTGGGGTTCTTTTTTATTTCTTTACTAACATTTATTATTTACAGGCTACGCACCACCGCTACCACCATACCACCACATGACGCATCAAAACTTGAATGGGTCCACCACCACCTCAATGCCTACAAACGCGACCACCACCACCTTGACACTGTAGCAACCGACAGCCACAATGACGACAATGACAACTAGGGACTCAGACGGGGCTCGAGACTCGGACGCGTACACGTCTCGAGTCTCACTGAAACGGCAGCAGCAGACGACGATGACGTCGACAAGGGACAGGGCTTGAGATGTGTATGCGTCTCAAGCCTTGGGGTTTTTCTTTTTTCTTTTCTTTTGTTGTACTATGGCCACAACCTGTACGCCAATTTAGGTCGTAATTTACTATTATGATTTTTGCTATAAATATATATGTTAATTGGTGGAATTTCCTCCTACTCAAAAGTGGTGACATTGAGTTGTAAATCCCTTCGAAATTTTATGACGTTTAAAGTTGGAATTTTATTCAAATTTTTTTGTTACATATTTTACCATAAAAGTCTACTCTAAGTGGTGGAATTTCTTTTACCATGCAAAAAGTGGTAAATACCGCAA
>Ga0193702_1000445_pt1 | contig 13971 bp, 7 predicted proteins | sample U3a1metaG_FD_143060 | JGI IMG/M metagenome (GOLD analysis project Ga0193702, IMG submission 143060) | Soil microbial communities from a riparian zone of the East river system, Colorado, United States - U3a1 | ecosystem: Environmental > Terrestrial > Soil > Riparian zone | place: USA: East River... | reverse complement strand
GGCCGATCCGCCATTCATCAGGTTGGGTAACCAGGCGCATCATTTGCAGTTTGCATTTGGTTATTTGTGTTTCTAAAAACAACCCGGGATATAGCGTTTCAAAATCAGCCCCGCTGCAAACAAAAATCTCGTCAGCTTCCCAGGTACGGTTGCCTGAGATAACTTTTGGATGATCTATCTGGCTGATGGCGGTGTTCCAGTAAAACTCCACATCATATTTTTCTGCAAGGTATTTGGCAACCTGCCCAACAGCAACCCTTGATTCCACTATCATTTCCTCGCCGCTCCATAATGCCCCTTTAAGGCCATCCGGATTTACAGCCGGCGATTTTTGTAAAGCTTGTTCGGGCGATAATAAACTACAATCGCGAAAGTGTTGGTTTACTTCAACATATTCTTTTATTACCTGCAGCTCATCATCGTGATAAGCCAGGTGCATGGAGCCAACTTCGTCATGCCAGATGTTGGCCTCTTCACAGATCTCTTTCCAAATGCTGCGTGAAAGCATAGCTCGCTCAAACAGCGGCCCTGTTGCCTGCCCGATAGGCCAGATCATCCCAAAATTACGGATGGATGCGCCAACCGCACGTTCGTTACGCTCAAATATCGTTACTTTATAGCCACGCAAAGCAAGCGCCCGTGCAGTTGCAAGCCCCACAATACCCGCCCCTATTATTATGGCAGAGCCCCCCGTCCCCCTGAAGGGGGTGTTTGTTGAAGATGTTTGTTTCATACAGATTGTATATTTAGTTCAGCTTGCATCTCTTCGCTTTTATTGTTTTTTCGGGCGCTTTGTAAAAAATAAAAAAGAGATAATACAGCACATATGCCGCCTACTATGCCTACTACTAAAACGCCTTCTTTAAAAAAAGTTGCCCAGCTAATAGATGGGCGCCCCAGCTCCTTAACAAGCAATATAGTTACACTCCCCAAATACCCCATTGAATCTGAAACATAGATGAGGAAACCCACATTGCTGCGGTAATGGAAGGAGGCTATCATCCGCTCAAAGAAAATGGCATTATAGGGTACATAACCTAAATAAAGGCCCAGCCCTGCAAGCGTCATCCATTCCATCGGGCCAATAAGTTTCAGCTCAAAAAGTATGGTGCCTGCAGCTATGAGCACGCATCCGCTTATGATCATTAAATGGATGATGCTAAACGCCCTCAGGTTCTTTTTAACCAATATCAGCAGGCTCATGGCTACCAGTACGATAACCGAAATAATGGTATCAATTTTAGCGTAAATAGTATTGTCCTTATTGCCCAGGCTGGCCCAGATCTCCACTTCAAAGTTATCCCTGATGTCACGCATTATGGTGAGCAGTACATAAATTATCAGCGTAAGGATTATGCCCGGTAAAAATCGTTTTAAAAACAACTGGCGTTCAGCTGCATTCATTGGTGCGCGTTCGGTACGCAGTTTAATGTCTTCTTCAGTTGGCGGGGGCATTAGCTCAAGACAAAAAACAAAAAATATGAGCGGGAGCACAAATAAGGCGCCCGTAATAAAAGGCATGGTATATTCGCTGATATGCAATGTGTCACGCATAGTGCGTGCTATGGTTTTTACAAAACCCGAAGCAAAAATAAGGCTGATAGATAATACCGCAGCCATAAACTCCGTAGACCTGCGGCCTTCCAGGTAGCTGAAAACTAGTCCCCAGATCATCCCAAGCGGGAAGCCGTTAAGGAAAAGGCAAATAATATTATAAGGTGCCGGGATTACTGCAAAAAGAAGCAGGGCAACCCAGGCGGCCCCAATCAGAACGAAAATACTTTTGGCACGCTGGCCGGGCTTTAGTTCGGCAATAAATTTAATACCATAAAATTTACTTAGCGTATATCCAACAACCTGTGCTATTACCAGCCATACCTTGTAATCCACATGAAAATATTGCTCGCCGGTAAAAGTACCTGCAGCAAAGCCTTTTCTGAAAGCATACATTGAAGTGTAGGTGCCAAACGCCGAGATTGCTGCCAATACGGATATGAGCGAATAAGGCCATTTGGCAACCTTAACCCGCAGGCGATCCATTACACTCATAGCTATTTGCTGATGATGGTTAATACCTCCGCTATATCATCAATAATGTGGGTGGGGTTATAAGGCTCAAGTTCCTGGCGGGTAAAAATACCGGTGGTTACACCAATTACATATTTACAGCCCGCATTCTGGCCTTCGCGTACATCAACTTCAGTATCGCCAACCTTGGCAACTTCCCTTGGCCGGTCAATTTTACCATCGATCATCATTTTTTGGATCATGTAGGGATGCGGGCGGCCCAGCTCAACTTCATCAGAGCCTACAACATGGTCTATCAATTCCTTTTCAAACCATTGCAGGCGGTTTACTATGGTATCGGCTATATCGCGCGAAAACCCGGTGTTTATACCAACCTGAACACCTTTTGCACGTAGGGCGGCAAACGTTTCTTCTACATTTGGTAAGGGTTCAATGCCCGGGGCTGTTTTATAATGAGTAATCATTTGATACACAAATTCTTTATGGATCTTGCTTACCAGGTCAGTAGTTATTTTGGCATCGTTATGCTCGTGCAGGCGCAGGATTTGCTTTATGGCAAGGTTTTTTTCATAACCCATCAACGGGTTAATAAGGTCAAGGGGTACTTCATACCCCGATTTTAGTAATGCAGCCCGGAAAGCCTTGCTTACGTCATGATCGTCTTTAACCGTTGTTCCGGCTATATCGAATACTACTAATTTTATGGACATAATTGCTCAATGATTGTTGAGCAATACTAAACATAGTTTATTAAAACTAAACTAAATTAGTGTTAAGATTTGATTAAGAGATTAGAGACCAGAGGTTAGAGATTAGTTGTTTAAGGTGATCAGAGATCTGTTAAAATGCGCGGGTAAGAATTGCAAACGCCTTCCTCCTAATCTCTAGCCTCTGGTCTCCAGTCTCATTTTCCATCTAATCTCTGGTCTCTAACCTCTAATCACTTCCCTCACTTCTTCTCCTCAAAAAAATAGATTACCAGCATGCTGGCAGTTGTTGTGCCGAGGTTTTTTGGGGTATGGGGGATGCGCCCGTCAAATAGCATGGAGTCGCCTTGTTTAAGGGCGATCTTTTCTTCATTAAACTGGTATTCTATTTCGCCTGCCAATACGTACTTATATTCAAAAGCATCAGTTTCAACTAAAGGACGGGAAGCATCAGGTTCCAGCTCAAGGATAACAATATCAATGGTTGACGGGTTGATGGATTTTGTGAAGATGCGCTGGTAATGGAAACCTAAAGCATGTTCTTTTTCAAAATGCTCGTATTCAGTTTTTCTTTTTACCAGGATGGGAAGATCATTGCTTTTTGAGCGGATATCTTTAAAAAACTCATTTAGATCGATCTCAAGCGCCTTGATGATCTCTATCAATACCATTAACGAGGGTATGGTGCGGCTGTTCTCTATCTGGGAGATTAATCCTTTGCTCACATTTGCCCTTATGGCAAGCTCCTGTACCGTTATATTTCTTTCGCGTCTCCGGTCTTTTATGCGATTGCTGATCTGGATCAGGATGTCTTCTTCCATTAATGTTAAAAAGTTTGCAGCGCAAAGTAACTAATAAAGCAAATGCCGGGAAATAATTTTTTTGTTAAGAAAAGTTAAACTAGGATTTCTAGGATTAGAAGATTATAAGATAATTTTTTGTCTTTCGCCTGTGGTGTTGTCACCAACAAAACCGCGATGTTTGTGATGTGCAATTCGCAACCTGGCAGGCTGCTTTGTGCGCAATTAAGACCTCATCTAACTTGTTGGTGACAACACCATAGGTGTTCGGAAGAAATGGATTATCCCCATAAGTGGATAATTTCGATGTACATTTAAGATAATTAGACGGTTCTTTTGTGCCATGGAGGCTGCACAGTTACTTGCATTATTGCCGGATAACATCCTTGAGGAGTTTGCGCTGGAAACCCAGGTAGATAAATACACAAAAAAGCTGTATGGAGAAATTGTTTTTAAGCTGCTGATCCATTGCATTCTTTCATTCAAGGATAATAGCCTGCGAACGATGGAATCGGCCTATGAATCGGTCGTTTTAAGTTATTGAATGCAAACATAAAAACCGAAACAATCAGCTTTAGTTCCATAAGCGAAAGGCTTTCAGTTATAGAGCCAGCTTATTTTGAAAAGCTGTATCATAAATGCATTGAGACATATAGCGCTATTTTGACGCCCGCAAAGACAGAACTCATCCGGTTTGATTCAACAATTGTAGCTTTATCAGGTAAACTCTTAAATGTAGGCTACCACATCCAGGGAGGCAGTGCGGCACATCTCAAACAATTAAAATTCACAGTTGGATATTCGAACCTCCCTGTAGCAATTCATTTTTTCACCGAACAGACTTACTCCAGTGAAAACGAAGCCCTTAAAGAAGGTGTCTTGTCTTATGATAAGGGCAATACTTCCATCATCAGGATATTTGACAGAGGAATAACCGCCCGCAAAACTTATGATGAATTTATAGAAACCGGCCTTCCGTTTATATCCAGACTTAGCGCTAAAAGTAAGCGGGATTTAGTAAGGTATAATAAGCTACCGGAAATGGTTGTCCAGACACCAACCCTGCATATTTACAGCGACAGCTGGGTTTATTTGTATAAAGCAGGTGGTGTAAGAGCAGATCACCCCGTAAGATGTATTGAGGCGCTAATAAAAACTACAGGGGAAACCATCCTGTTTGTAACCAATATTGAAAGTGAATTACTTTCCGCAGCCGATGTTACCATATTCTATAAATGCAGATGGGAAATCGAAGTGTTCTTTAAGTTTATTAAACAGGAACTGAACTTTAGCCACCTGATTAACAGAAGTGAAAATGGCATTAAAGTGATGCTATATTGTACAATGATAGCAGCCATACTTTTACTTGCATATAAAGAAATCAATGGCCTGAAAGGTTATAAAATAATGAAGCAGAAGTTCGTTAATGACCTGGAAAAGTCGTTAATGAAGGATATTGTCATTATGTGTGGCGGAGATCCCTATAAACTTGAAACGCTCTTCAAAAGCCCCCCAGAATAATCTTCCGAACACCTATGGTGACAACACCAACAAGGGCGCAGATGATTTTTCACATGTTGTTTATTTTTTAAGGAGTTCAAGAGGGTTTCACCGTTTCGCTGATTTTTCTGTCCGCTTCGTTATGACAAATTGATTAGAGCGACATTCATCAATTCTTAACAGTAGCATAACATTCATTTATTTAATTTGCACTCAAAAATTACCCTAATGAGATCTGCAGCAAGTAACCACAAGGCCATAGTGAACGAGGTTTTTTCATTGTATGAAAAATACGGTGACGAAGATTACATAGGTGAACCGGTTTCTCAACTGGAACACATGTCGCAGGCGGCAGCCCTGGCCGAAGAGGAAGGTTATGATGATGAAGTGATCCTTGCCGCATTTTTTCATGACATAGGCCATTTATGTGCCGGAGAAGGTGAAGCTGAAAGTATGGACGGCATGGGGAACGTTGATCATGAAAAGCTGGGCGCTGATTATTTACTGGAGCGCGGCTTTTCTGAAAGGCTGGCCAGTTTGGTGCAAGGTCATGTATTGGCTAAAAGATATTTAACCTACAAACACCCCGAATATTATAATAAGCTCTCGGATGCAAGCAAGGTGACGCTGGAGTTCCAGGGAGGCAGAATGAGCAAAGAAGAAGCCGGCGAATTTGAGCAGAATCCCGATGCCGATTTAATAATCCGCCTACGTTACTGGGACGATATGGCAAAGGAAATGAATGTTCCTGTTGATAATATAGCTCATTTGAAAGAGCTTGCGCTGGCCCATTTGGATGGGTGATGTTAGAGATTAGAGGCTGGAGATTAGAGATTAGTTTTGGCGTTGAGCAGGCTTAGTTGCACACTTAGCAGGCAGCGCAAGGCCCTTTTTCAAAGAGACCCTGTGTGGACGAAAAAAATGAAACCACCCAACTTTTTTCTTTCGGACTTCCGGACTTTTCCGACTTTCGGACTCTCTCCCAATATTAAATATTTGTAAGCAATAAGTAACGCTCCTGTTATTGAAATCTACCTGCTTAACATTCTCTACATCTATTGTTAAGTATTGCTTAATACTAATTTAGTTTACCAATAATAAACAAAGTTTAGTATTGCTGCATGAAAACTTCCTTCCCATCACTATTAAAAATTAACAGATGAAACAGATTTACATGCAACTAAGGACCGTAATAACGGTATTGTTATTCTGTCTTGCCCCGGTACTTTTATTCGGGCAATCAAAAATCGGAGGCACAGTAACCGATGAAAAAAAACAGCCTTTACCGGGCGTGAGCGTTATGCTTAAAGGCACCGCAAAAGGTACAGTAACAGACATTAACGGCGGTTTCCTTTTCAATGTTGAAAAAGGCCAGGTGCTTGTATTTAAATTCCTGGGCTTTGTAACGCAGGAAATAACTATAGGCGACCAGGCTAACTACAACGTAGTACTGGCGGACGATTCCAAAACCCTTAATGAAGTTGTAGTAACCGCTTTAGGTGTTAAAAAAGAAACACGCCGCATTGGTTATTCCATCCAAACTGTAAGCGGGGATGCATTAACTACCGCTCGCGACCCTAACCCGGTGAATGGTTTAATTGGTAAAGTAGCCGGCTTATCAGTAGGTGCAACATCCGAAATTTTGGGTGTTCCAAACGTAACCATCCGCGGTAACACGGTATCACTTTATGTTGTTGACGGTTTGCCTATCAACTCAGATACCTTTGACTTAAGCCCGGATGATATCGAAACTTATACGGTACTAAAAGGCCCGGCTGCGGCTGCGTTATACGGCAACCGTGCAGCAAACGGCGCTATCTTAATCACGACCAAAAAGGGCGGTGGTAACAAAAAAGGACTTACTGTTGATATAAACAGCAGTACTGTAATTAACAAAGGTTTTACCGCTTTCCCGCGAATCCAGAATTCATACGGTCCGGGTGAAAATACTTTCTATACCTTTGTTGATGGTAAAGGTGGCGCACCGGGTGGTGTGGATAGTGATTATGATGTTTGGGGCCCGTATTTTAACGGCCAGCTAATTGCCCAGTACGATAGCCCTATTGGCGCTGACGGCAAACGCATTCCTACCCCATGGACAGCCCGTGGAGCTAACAACCTGGCTAACTTTTTGGTTACAGGTTACCAAACCAATAACGACATTGCATTAACCGCAATTGGTGATACTTATACCACAAGGTTATCAGTTTCACAACAACACCAGTCGAGCTATATCCCCTCTCAATATCTTGATATAGCCAATATCAATTTTTATGCTTCATTTAACCCAACGTCGCGCCTTAAATTTGAAGCCAACGTTGATTTTAACAGGCAAACAACTGATGACTATCCGGATGTTCAATACGGTCCGAATAGTATCATCTACAACTTAGCTATCTGGACAGGTGCTGACTGGAGCGTTAACGCACCGGATATTAAAGCAATCTGGCAGCCGGGTAAAACAGACGTACAATCTGAATTTGCTGAATATACCCGTTATCATAACCCATATTTGCTTACTAAGATCTGGACCCGCGGACACTACAAAAATGATACTTATGGATATGTGTCGGGTAACTATAAGATAGATAATCATTTAAATGTGGGTTTAAAATCGCAGATAGATACTTATAACCTATTGCATACAGAAGACCTGCCATTCTCTGCTCACCCTTACGGTCGTGAAGGTAACCAGGGCGATTACCGCGAAGATCGCCGCGACCTGTTTGAGAACAATACAGAACTAAAATTAAACTTTGATTATACTGTTCACAAGTTCTTAAATATTAACGGCTTGGTAGGTGGTAACTTACGCAACTTTAAATATAACTCAAGCTGGGTATCAACAGATTATTTGAACGTACCTGCAGATTACTCATTCAGCAACTCAAAAAACCCTATCCAGGCAACGAGCTTTAACTCACAACTGAGAACGCTGAGCGGTTATTACTCTGTCGATCTGTCATTTGGCCATTATGCTACTTTATCGAGCACAGGCCGTATTGATAAATCATCGGCATTTCAGAATGTAACTACTTATTATTATCCAAGCTTATCGGCAGCTACGGTAATTTCAGATTACATTCACCTGCCTGACTTTATATCATTCTTAAAAGCGAGAGCGTCATACTCAAATGTACGTTCTGACGATACCAGCCCTACAATAGGCCCGGCGCCTTTTAATACCATTTCAGCTTATTCAGGGCAAACTATCAGTAACAGCCCAACAACCAATCCATTATTCTTAAATCCGCTGGGTTATGGTGTAACTTATAATTCACCGTATAATGGTCCGGCATATTCGTTGAATCCAACAAATTCAGAAGGCAAGCCTTACAATAACCAGGCTGCTGCTTACGCTTCAAACTACCTGTATCAAAATGGCATCAAAACCTCAACCCGTGTAAACTACGAAGAAGGTATCGATATTAAATTTCTGCAAAATCGTTTGGGCTTAAGCGCTACGGCTTATCAGTATATTGATGGTCCGCGCATCCTGGATAATGTTATTTCAACTGCTACAGGTTATACAGATGAATTTTTGAACGCCTTAAAAACCAAGAAAACCGGTTACGAAATTTCATTGTCAGGTACGCCGATTAAAGACCTTGGCGGCTTTGGATGGGATGTTTTGGTTAACTGGAGCACATTTAAGGAAGTTTATAAAGAACTGCCTCCCGGACAATCAACTTATAATACGTTCTTCAAAGCGGGCGACCGTACTGATAAGTTTTACGGAACTGCATTTGTACGTAACCAACAGGGCATGATCATTAATACATCGCCTAAAACAAACGCAGATGGTTCGGTTTCGCCGGGCGGAGAGCCAATTGTAAATCCAACGCCTCAATATTTAGGTCACCTTAACGCTGATTATACATGGTCTATCTACAACAGTGTACATTACAAAAGCTGGAGCTTAGGCTTTCAATTTGACGGATCAGTTGGTGGTGTGACTACTGACTATGTGCACAACAAAACCATGCGTGGTGGTAGCAATGCCTTAACTGCCGAGGGTGCCTTCGGTGCTGCACGTTACCAGGATTGGTCTAATTTTGGTAAACCGGGTTATGCAGGATCATACATTGGCCAGGGTGTGCTGGTATCAAACGGAACAGCTATTCAATACGATTCAAAAACCGGCGCTGTTACAAATTATAACCAATTACAATACACACCTAACAACCAGAAAGCGTTTGCGCAGGAATATGTTAGCGAGTATTACAATGTTGACGAAGCCAACTTAATGAGCAAAACCTATGCTAAGCTGCGTGAGGTAACTATCGGTTATAATTTCCCTAAAAAATGGTTAGAAAGAACCTTTATTTCTAAGGCCTCTGCATCTATTTATGGCCGTAACTTATTGTATTTCTATAAAAATGCGGAATTTAAGGATGTTGACTTAGACCAATATGCTAACACCGCAACTTCACTTACAGGTTTACAATCGCCATCTGTACGCAGCTATGGTCTAAACATAAAATTATCATTCTAATTAAAATCAGAGAAACGATCATGAAAAAGATATTTAGAATTTATTTACTGCCAATGCTGATGCTATTGACGGTAAGCAGTTGTAAAAAAAGCTTTGAGGACCTCACCAAAAATAACAACGTTCCAAACAACGTTCCGGCTTCCCTGCTTTTTAATGGCGTATTAAACAATATGGTTGATATGCCCGACAACTCGAACGAGATCTATTGCCAGTATTATATTTATAACTATAATTACTATGGTAACAATACTTATAATTTCGGCTCGGGCAGTGATTATTACACTACCTTAAAAAATGTTGTTGCTATGGAAAATGCAGCAACCGCTTCAGGTGGTTTGGCTGTTAACCCTTACGAAGCATTGGGTAAATTTTTCAGAGCTTATTTTTTCAGCAAAATGAGCCTGGAAAGAGGTGATATCCCAATGACGCAGGCTTTACAGGGCTTAAACAACCTTACGCCAAAATATGATACACAAAAAGCAGTAATGATCCAATCATTAGCATGGCTTGAAAGTGCAAACTCCGACCTGGCACAAATAATTGCTAAACCAACAGTTGCCGGTACTGGTGTAGGATCAGCATTAGCCGGAGATATATTTTTTAAAAACAGCCTGGCATCATGGCAAAAAATTGTCAATGCACTGCATTTGAGGTTGCTTGTTCAATTAAGTAAAAAGGTAACTTCTGATCCTGACATGAACATTGCTGCGCAGTTTTCAGCAATCGTTAGCGATCCGGGTAAATATCCTTTAATGACAAGTTCATCAGACAATTTGCAATATGTATTTGTGTCGCCAACCAACTACTATCCGCAAACGCCGGATAACTTTGGTCAGAACGGATCAAGGCAAAATACTTCAAAAACTTACATTGGCTTGCTTACCTCATTAAAAGACCCACGCGTATATGTTACTGCGGAGCCGGCACGTTATAATGTAGACAGCCTGCACCAAAGCCCGACCGCATTTTCATCATTTATTGGCGCTGACCCGGGATTGGATTTGGGTACAATGTACAACAACGCAGGTTTGCAGAAATATTCGTTCCTGAACAGGAAGCATTATTATTCAACCTACACTGGCGAGCCAAGCATTCAGATAGGCTATCCTGAGCAGGAATTTAACATTGCCGAAGGTATAAACCGCGGCTGGGTTACAGGTAAAAGCGCTGAATCGCACTATGAGAACGGAATCCTGGCTTCTATGGCATATTACAGCATTCCTACTACACCTGCAGCATCATTTACCGCTTACTTCTATCGCCCGGGCTCAACTTCCGGCGTTCAGGACGGCGCAAATTATGATACCTATAACATCAATTTCGATTGGGCAACTTATTATGCACAGCCTGCTATAAAATATACTGCAGGTAACACAGGTTTAACACAAATCCTGCAGCAAAAATACCTGGCCCTGTTCCGTCATTCAGGTATAGAGTCGTATTTTACTTACCGCAGAACCCTGGTGCCTAACTTTACTACCGGCCCGGGTACAGGAAACAGCCAGCATATTGCTATGCGTTTCCAATACCCATCAAGCGAGCGTTCAGCAAACGGAGCTAATTATACAGCTGCGCTTGCAAGCCAGTATGGTGGCAATGATGATATTAACGGTGTGATGTGGATCCTTAAATAATCGCACTTATTACAGGAAGCCATCCGCCAAAACCGGGTGGCTTCTTTGTTTTACAAACTTTTTTAATACACTACTATGAAAAAATTAGGCATGTTTATTTTAGCTGTGGGTATGGTTTTACAGCTAAACGCACAAAATACTAAAACTCAAAACATAATAATTGTTACCCTTGATGGCTTCCGCTGGGAGGAGCTTTATCACGGAGCTGATTCTGCCCTTATCAACTCAAAGTTTAACAGCGATAAAGAAGGGATCACCAAAAAATTCTGGGCCCCAACGGCACAGGAACGCCGTAAGTTATTGCTGCCCTTTTTTTGGAATGTGATTGCTGAAAAAGGCCAGCTTTATGGCGACAGGGACCTGGGCAATAAAGATGAAGTAGCCAATCCTTATCATTTCTCATATCCGGGATATAACGAGATCTTAACAGGTTTTCCTGATGTAAGGATGAACACGAATGATCCTATCCCAAATCCGAACATCAACATACTGGAATATTTAAATAAACAAAAGGGTTTTGAAAACAAAGTAGCCGTATTTACCTCATGGCAAATCTTCCCTGCCATATTGAATGTAAAACGCTCAGGGCTGCCGGTAAACTCGGGGTATACTAATTTTGATGATCCAAAAGCCAGTGAAAGGTTAAAATATTTAAACGAAATTCAGCACAAGGTACCTGAAATGCTCGGACCGGATGAACGGCTTGATTTTTTAACCTATGAGTTTAGCAAAGAATACATAAAACAATATAAACCGCGTGTGCTGTATATGGGTTTTGATGAAACAGATGACCTTGCGCATGACGGAAACTATAAGTTTTACCTGCAATCGGCTAATAAAGAAGATGGCTTTTTAGGTGAGCTGTGGCAATACCTGCAAACTGACCCGCAGTATAAGGATAAAACCACGCTGATAATTACCTGCGACCATGGCAGAGGGGATGTGCCTTTAGAGAACTGGCGGGATCACGGAACCAGCACCCCGCACTCTGAACAAACCTGGTTTGCCGTTATTGGTCCTGACACCCCGCCAACCGGTGTGATAAAAACCCCGACTACAACCTACCATAAACAGTTGGCCCAAACGATAGCCCAACTGCTCGGTTTTGATTTTAAAGCCGCTGCGGGGCACGAGGTTGGGGATGCGGTAACTAGTGTTACAGGTAAATAAACATTATTTAATAATTTTAAGAAAAATGATAATGGGGAATAGAATTTTTTTAACAATAGCCGTGAACCTGGTTTTCTTAGGCTGCGTATTTGCACAAAAGCAAGCTACAATACTGGAGGTCCCCGGTGTAAACCAGTATTGTAAAATTGATTTGCAAGGCGCGTCTGTATTACCCAGTGGCCGTTTTGTAACCCCTGCCGGGCAAGTAACGCGAATTACGCACGATCCCTTCGGGCTTTCAATATCTCCCGACGGGAAAAAGGCAATTACGCTTCATAATGGGGTAATTACTTTAATTGATCTTGCATCAATGGATGCATTAAGGGTTCCCTCGTATGATAAAACAATAATTTCACCTATTAAAGACGGCTCATTTTTAGGGGTAGCTTTTGCGCCTGATTCAAAAACGGTTTACCTGAGCGGTGGTGATAACGGAGCCATAATTGTGTATGATACCGAAAAATTAAAAATGGTGGATTCCTTATCGCTAAACGGCAAAGTAAATGGCGTAAATTATGAAGATAGTTTTACTTCAGACCTTTTGTTAAACGAAGCCAGCAATGAGCTGCTGGTTTTGGACAGGGGCAATTTCAGGATGGTCCGGATTGACCTGGCAACTAAAACCATTAGAGCATCTATCCCTTCGGGAAGGGAGCCATTTGGACTTGCTCTTAGTCCGGATAAAAAGACTGCCTTTGTGGCCAATGTTGGGATGTATTCATACCCCCTGATAAAAGGCGCAACGCCAAAAAATGTTGATTCGATAATGATCACCCACCATCCTTATGGCAATAATACGAAAGAGTCAATAGAAGGAACCATTGTTGAAGGCAGGCAGATCCCCGGCGTGGGGAGTCCGTCATCACCTGAGGCTATGAGTGTTTTCACCATCGACCTTCCATCAAACAAAATCATTAACAAATTTAAAACGGGCTACCAGGTAGGGCAAATGATTGAAGGAGCCGAAGTTGTTGGCGGGGCTAGTCCAAATTCAATAGCAGTGGGTAGTAAATATGCTTACGTTACCAATGCTACCAATGACAATATTTCAATAATTGATTATAAGAATCATCAATTACTGGGCGAGATCCCTATTACAACAGATAAAAGGGTTGACCATTACCGCGGCCTGCTTCCATTTGGGATTTGCTTAAGCAAGGATGAAAAAACACTGTATGTAGCGCTGCTTGGCTTTAACGCGGTAGCGGTTATTGATGTGCCTTCAAAAACAACCCTGGGCCTTATTCCAACAGGTTGGGGCCCGTCGAGGGTCAAATTATCTGCTGATGAAAAAGAACTTTACATTACATCGTGCAGGGGGCTGGGTGCCGGCCCGAATGGTGGCAATGGTTTTGTTAAACCGCCGCAGGGAACTTATATTGGCGATATCCAGCTGGGGCTTTTTCAAAAACTCCCGGTACCGGATAATGAAAAACTGAAAAATTACACCAGCCAGGTTATCAATAATACCTTTTTAAGTAAAACGGTAACTGTAGATCCGACGAATCCGATGCCGGCGCTGCCGGGACTAACGGAAACCCCAATTAAGTATATTGTTTATATAACCAAAGAAAACCGTACTTATGACGAAGTATTGGGGCAGCTGAAAAATGCCAATGGCGACAGCGGCATGGCCA
>Ga0193702_1000444_pt1 | contig 14065 bp, 14 predicted proteins | sample U3a1metaG_FD_143060 | JGI IMG/M metagenome (GOLD analysis project Ga0193702, IMG submission 143060) | Soil microbial communities from a riparian zone of the East river system, Colorado, United States - U3a1 | ecosystem: Environmental > Terrestrial > Soil > Riparian zone | place: USA: East River... | reverse complement strand
GACATTGACATGCGGCTGTCATCTGCTTGAAAAATTGTACGGTTACGCTGGCTTCGTCGCCACTGAAAGGACGAAGCATGCAAAACCTCATCCCATCCCTAGAGACGAAGTCCCACTCGCCGCGGCTCACCCTGAGCCTGGCCTCGACCGCCGCCGAACTGGAAGAAGTGCAGCGCCTGCGCTACAAGGTGTTCATCGAAACGCTGGGCCTCGCGGCGCTGGCCAATCCGCAAGGCCTGGACCGCGACGAGTTTGACGAGCACTGCGACCACCTGATCGTGCGCGAGTCGGGCACCTTGAAAGTGGTCGGTACCTACCGCGTGCTGAGCGCGGCCAAGGCCCGTCACATCGGGCGCTTCTACTCCGAGAACGAATTCGACTTGGGCCGCCTGAACAACCTGCGCAACCGCATGGTCGAAGCGGGGCGCGCCTGCATCCACCCCGAGTACCGCGGCGGCAGCGTGATCATGCTGTTGTGGTCCGGCCTGGCCGACTACATGCGGCGCGAGCGCTGCGACTACCTGATCGGCTGCGCCAGCATGAGCCTGGCCGACGGCGGCCACAATGCGATCGCGGTCTACCAGTCGCTGCTGGCGAAGCATGCCGCCCCGACCGAATACAAGGTCACGCCGCACCTGCCGTTCCCGATCCATTCGCTGGAGGCGGCCCAGTCGCCGCAGGTGCCGCCGCTGATCAAGGGTTATATGCGCTCGGGCGCCTGGCTGTGCGGCGAGCCGGCCTGGGATCCCGATTTCGAAAGCGCGGACATGTTCCTGCTGCTGCCGCTGACGAACCTGGACAGCCGCTACGCGAAGCACTACGGCGTGGAATAGAACGGGGAAAGGGAAATGGAATAGAAGCCGACAGGCGAAGGAAGAAAAAGGCGCCGGACCATCGCGCTGCCGGCGCCAGGCAGCGTCACTCGATGCCGCTCAGTGCATCGAGGCGTTGGACAATTCTTTCAATTCCTTGATGCTCATGTCCGATTTCTCGTGCATGCGCAGCAGGATGGTCGCGCCGACCGCCAGTTTGCGGTGACGGATCTTGCTGATGATAGGCGGCTGCACTTCCAGTACGCGGCACAGCTCCGCATCATTTTTCAGACTCATTTTTTCGATCAGCGTGTCGAGCAGCTTGTTCGGCACAAAGCTCGAAGGTTCGAGCGCTCGAGCGCGATTCATCGCCTCGATCATTTCAAGTTTCTTCTGCCGTACGTTCATCGTACTCCTCCAAAGTCTGGAAACATGGTTGGGGGAACTGATCGACTTCTGGTCTTCATGGCCCGATTGTTACATTTGGATATATTTCATGCGCAGCGGGTTAGTTTTGATAATACTACGATAAGTATATTTTCGCAGCATTGTTGATAAATTAAACCCGCAAATTCCCGTTTTTAGGGCGTTTTGGTCGCTATTTCGAGACCCGAGCGGGTCAGGACGAGGATTTTGTCCGCTTTTGCGGCGGCGGCGTGAGAATGCGTGACCATGATGGCGGCGGCGCCATGGGTTTTGACTTGGGTTTGTAACAGCGCGAGCACGCTGTCGGCGGTGTCGGGGTCGAGGTTGCCGGTCGGCTCGTCGGCCAGCACCAGTGCGGGACGGTGCACCAGGGCGCGCGCGATCGCGACCCGCTGCAGTTCGCCGCCCGACAACTGGCGTGGAAAATCACTTTCGCGCCCCGCCAGCCCGACCGCGGCCAGCATCGCGCCGGCCGGCCCCGGGTCGCGGCCGTTGAGCAGCAGCGGCAGCGCCACGTTCTGCAGCAGCGTCAGGTGCGGCAGCACGTGGAAGGCCTGGAAGATGAAGCCCATGCGGCTGCGCCGCAGGCGGGTGGCGGCATCGTCGTCGAGCGCGGCCATGGGCTGGCCGTCGACCAGCACGGCGCCGGCGTCGGGCGCGTCGAGGCCCGCGATCAGGTTCAGCAAAGTCGATTTGCCGACCCCGGATTCGCCCATGATGGCGACGAACTCGCCGGCCCTGAAATGGTGCGACAGGCCGCCCAGCACCGGCCGCCCGTTGTAGGACTTGGCGAGGCCGCGCAGTTCCAGCATGGCGGCCTAGCGCGTCAATGCACGGCGCAGCGCGAAGCTGACCGCGTCGACCATCGCCACCAGCAGCAGCATCGCGACCACCACCGTGGCCGCGCTCTGCATCTGGAACAGCGACAGGTGGTACTTCAGCATCTGCCCCAGCCCGCCGGCGCCGACCACGCCCAGCACCGCCGCCGCGCGGATATTGTTCTCCCAGCGGTACAGGGTGTAGGACAGCATTTGCGGCAGGGTTTGCGGCAGCGTCGCATACAAGAACGCGGCCATGGTGGCGGCGCCGTTGGTGCGCAGGGTCTGTTCGGGCAGCGGCTCGGCGTTTTCCAGGGCGTCGGCGAACAGGCGCCCCAGCACGCCGCTGGTGTGCGCGGCCAGCGCCAGCGTGCCGGCGAACGGCCCCAGGCCGGCCGCCACCAGCAGCAGCGAGGCCCACACCAGTTCCGGGATCGAGCGCAGCACGTTGAGCAGGGCGCGGGTGGCGTAGCGCGCGACGGCGCCGAAGCGGCCGGCGGCCGGCAGGGCCAGCGCGAGGCCGCCGAACACCGCCAACAGCGTGCCCAGCGCCGACATCGACAGCGTCTCGGCGGTCGCGCTCGCGGTCTTCAGCAGGAAGGCGCGCGCCATCTCGGGCGGCGCGAAACCGGCCAGGAACTCGGCGCTGGTGGCGGCTGCCTCGGGCGTGAAGAACTCGGCCCACTTGAGCGGCAGCGAGGCGAAGCTGGCGACCACCAGCGCGGCCAGCGCCAGCACCAGCACGATGGTGCCGACGGGACGCGGCGGCGGCGCCGGCATGCGCGCGCGCGCGCTCATCCCAGCCTCCGGCGCAGCAGCGTCGAGACCAGGTCGGCGGCCGCCACCAGCAGCACGAACACGATCAGCATGGTGCACACTTCGCCGCCGGCCATCATGCGCGTCGATTCATCCATGCGCTGGCCCAGCCCGCCGGCGCCGACGAAGCCCATGACCGCCGAGCCGCGGATCGCGCACTCCCAGCGGTACACGGTGTAGGACACCAGTTCCGAGGCCGACTCCGGCAGCGCGCCGTACAGCAGCGCGGCGAGCCGCCCGCTGCCGTTGGCCAGCAAGACCTCGGTGGCGTGGGCGTCGGACGATTCGAGGATCTCGGCATACACCTTGCCCAGCATGCCGCTGTAGGTCAGCGCGATCGCCAGCACGCCGGCAGTGGGGCCGAGACCGACCACGCGCACCAGCAGCAGCGCCCACACCAGTTCCGGCACGCTGCGCAGCAGCACCAGCAGCCAGCGCACGGCCTGGCGCAGCAGCGCCGCGCCGGCGCGCATGCGGCCGGTGCCGAGGCGCGAAATCGACAGCCGTTCGGTAACGATCAGGGTGGCCGGGATCGCGCCCAGCAGCGCCAGGGTCAGGCCGGCGGTGGCGATGGCCACGGTCTGCCAGGTCTCGCGCAACACCATCGCGAGGAACTCGGCCGAATGCGCGGGCTGCAAAAAACCGGCGAGGAAGCGGCCGGCCGCGCCCAGGCTTTGCAGGTCGAACAGGATCCACGGCTTGAATTCGCTGAACACCAGCGCCGGCCACAGGACGGCGAGGCCGATCAGCGCGGCCATCACGCGCGCGCGCCAGGCCGGATCGGGATGAAGGGGAGTTGCGTGCGCCATGCGTCAGAAGCAGGCGCCGACGGCGAGCTGTTCGGGCGCTTCGTGGTGGACCGCCGGTGCCGGCGCGTCGGCTTCGTTCTGGTACAGCGCGGCGATCATCGCATCGCTCACCTGGTCGCGCGGCAGGTCGAACACGATGCGGCCGTCGCGCAGGCCGACGATACGCGGAAAATGCGCGCGCGCCATGTCGACCTGGTGCAGGCTGCACACCAGCGCCGCCTTGCGCGCCGCGGCTTCCTGCTGCAGCGTGGAGAGCGTGATCTGGGCCAGCGTGGGGTCGAGCGCGGACAGCGGCTCGTCCACCAAGAACACTTCGGCCGAAGACAGCAGCAGGCGCGCCAGGCCGCAGCGCTGGCGCTCGCCGCCGGACAGGCGGTCGACCCGCGCGTACAGCTTGTCGCCGAGGCCGAAGCGGGCCAGCGCATCGAAGGCGGCATCGGGATCGGAGGGCTTGAGCAGCGAGGCCAGCGCCTGGCGCAAGCTCCATTGCGGCAGGCGCGCGGCCAGCACCGCGGTCACCACGCGCTGGCGCGGCGGCAGCGGCGGCGTTTGCGGCGCCAGGAACAGGCGTGCGCGCAGCGCGTGGCGCGCGTCCTCGGGCAGCGCCCACGGATCGATGCCGAAGGCCGCGAAGCCGCCGGCGGCCGGCTTGTGGGCGCAGGCCAGGGTGGCCAGCAAGGTGGTCTTGCCGGCGCCGGAAGGGCCGATGATGGCGAGCTGCTCGCCCGCTTCGACCACCAGGTCGATGGCGTGCAGCGCGGGCGCCTTGCCGGCTGCCAGGTGGCGAACGGTCAGCTGGTCGAGCCGGTAAGTCGTCATTGCGGGAACAGCCTTTACGATTGCGGGGTGTCGATTGCCGGCTTACTTCAGCAGGCCGGCGTTGTGCGCGGCCGCTTCGATCTGCTTGTAGTTCTCGGCCTTGGTCGGGATGAACTTCGAGGCGCGCTGCAGCTCGAGGATCTCCTTGCCTTCCGGCGTGGTCTTGTCGAGCGCGAGGAAGGCGTCGCTGAGCTTCGTCTTGAGCGCCGGGGTCATATCGCTGCGCACGCTCCAATTGTAATCGTAGAAGCCGGGGGTGGTGTAGAACACGCGCACCACGGCCGGATCGACCTTTTTATCGGCGACCAGTTTTTCCCACACCGAGATATTGAGCGCGCCGGCATCGACCTTGCCGCCCGCCACCGCGGCCACGGTGGCGTCGTGCGCACCCGAGAAGGCCACGCGTTTCAGGTCGGTGTCGGGATTGACGTGCGCGGCCAGCAGGAAGGCGCGCGGCATCAGGTGGCCGGAAGTCGACGACTCGGCACCAAAGCTCAGGGTCTTGCCCTTGAGGTCTTCGAGCTTGTTGATGTCCTTGGAAGTGGTGATGAACACCGAGCGGAATTTCTCGTCCTCGGCGCGCTGCACCAGCGGCGTGATCTGGCCCTTGCTGCGCACGTTCGCCTGCACGAAGGTGAAGCCGCCGAACCAGACCATGTCGATCTTCTTGTTGATCAGGCCCTCGACCGAGGCGGCGTAATCGGTGACCGGGGTGAACTCGACCTTCAGGCCGGTGGCCTTGCCCAGGTAGTCGCCCAGCGGCTTGAACTTGCGCTGCAGTTCGGTCGGCGCTTCGTCCGGGATGGCGGACACGCGCAGCACGCCCGGCGTATTCTGGGCCGGGGCGTGGGCGGAGGCGAACAGCAGGCCGGCGGCCAGCAGCGAAGCGAGGGGACGGAACAGCGCGCTAGGGGTCATGAGCAACCTTCTTGTAAGGAAAATAAATAGCAGGGTCCACCTACCGGCACTCCAGAAAAGCACGAGGACGCTGGCGAAATGGATATTCAGCTATGATAACAAAAACAGCAACCAGGCCTGCGAGCTATTTCATTTTCCCTATGACCGACGCCCTCCTGACCGAATCGCCGCGCCCGCACGCCAGCGCGCCCGTGCTCGCCGAGCTGAGTGCCAGCCTGGGCGCGGACGCGGCGTGGATCTCGCCCAAGTTCCTGTACGACGCGCTGGGCTCCAAGCTGTTCGAGGCGATCTGCGAATTGCCCGAATACTACCCGACCCGTACCGAAGCGGCGATCTTCGAGCGCTACGGCGCCGAGATCGCGCGCGCGGCCGGTCCCGGCGCGACCCTGGTCGACCTCGGCGCCGGCAATTGCGCCAAGGCGGCCACGCTGTTCCCGCTGCTGCATCCGGCCCAGTATGTGGCGATCGACATCTCGGTCGACTTCTTGCGCGAGTCGCTCGAGCGTTTGCAGCAGCGCTTCCCGCATATCGAAATGACCGGGCTCGGGCTGGATTTTTCGAGCCGGCTCGAACTGCCCTGCGTGGTGCGGCGCGAGCGGCGGCTGTTCTTTTATCCAGGGTCCTCGATCGGCAATTTCACGCCGGACGAGGCGCGCAGCTTCCTGCGTCGGGTGCGCGCCGAGTGCGAGTCCGACGGCGGCCTGCTGATCGGCGTCGACCTGGTCAAGGACAGCGCCACGCTGGACGCAGCCTACGACGATGCGCTGGGCGTGACCGCCGCCTTCAACCTCAACATGCTGCGCCATGTGAACCAGCTGATCGGCGCCGATTTCGACGTGCGGCAGTGGGCCCACGTCGGCTACTTCAACGCCGGCGAGGGCCGGGTCGAGATGCACCTCGAGGCGCGCGAAGAGCTGGTGGTGCGCTGGGAAGGCGGCACCCGCCGCTTCGCGCGCGGCCAGCGCATCCACACCGAGAACAGCTACAAGTACCGGCAGAGCGGGGCGCTTGGCCTGCTCGAACAGGCCGGCTTCCATGCCACCCAGGTGTGGACCGACCCGGCCGGGTGGTTCGCCGTGATCCACGCGCGCGCGGGCGCCGGCTGACATGCGGCCCACCAACGAGTTCACCTGGCGCCGTCATTACGACAGCGTGCGCAAGCGCTCGTCGATGCTGGCCGAACCCTTGTCCGACGAAGACTGCGGCGCGCAATCGATGCCCGACGCGAGCCCCATCAAATGGCATCTGGCGCACACCACCTGGTTCTTCGAGACCTTCATCCTCGAGCGGCTCGAGAGCGGGTTCCGGCCGTTCCACCCGGCGTTCCGGGTGCTGTTCAATTCCTACTACAACGGCATCGGCGACAAGCACCCGCGGCCCCAGCGCGGCCTGCTCACGCGGCCGGCGCTGAACGAGGTGCGGGCCTACCGCGCGAACGTGGACGCGCGCATCGCGCGCCTGCTGGCGGCCCAGCCCGACCACGATGAACTGGGGCGCCTGCTCGAACTCGGGCTGCAGCACGAGCAGCAGCACCAGGAGCTGATGCTCACCGACGTCAAGCACCTGCTGGCGCAAAGCGCGCTGTACCCGGCCTACCTCGACGGCGCCTTGGCGCCGGCCGCCGCGGTGCCCGCGCTGGGCTGGGTCCGGTTCGACGGCGCCCTGGCGGACATCGGTTACGAGGGCGACGCCTTCTGCTTCGACAACGAGCTGCCGCGCCACCGCGAATATGTGGCGCCGTTCGCGCTCGCGTCGCGGCTGGTGACGAATGGCGACTACCTCGCCTTCATCGAAGCGGGTGGCTACCGCGATCCCGCGCTGTGGCTGGCCGAAGGCTGGGACAAGGTGCGCGAGCAGGCGCTGGCCCATCCGCTGTACTGGCAGCGCGCCGAGGATGGGGGCTGGCGCGAATTCACGCTGCACGGCCTGCAACCGCTGGACCCCGCGCGGCCCGCGACCCACCTCTCGCTGTACGAAGCCGACGCCTACGCCCACTGGGCCGGCGCGCGCCTGCCCACCGAGGCCGAATGGGAGCTGGCCGCGCGCGGCGTGGCGCCCGAGAGCGGCCAGCTGCATCCGGCCGCGGCGCAGGGCGAGGGCCTGCTGCAGATGTTCGGCCACTGCTGGCAGTGGACCAGCAGCAGTTACGCGCCGTATCCCGGGTATGCGCCGGCGGCCGGCGCGCTGGGCGAATACAATGGCAAGTTCATGCTCAACCAGTACGTGCTGCGCGGCTCCTCCTGCGCCACGCCGGCCGGCCATGCGCGCGCCAGCTACCGCAACTTCTTCCCGGCCGGCGCGCGCTGGCAGTTCAGCGGCATCAGGCTGGCCCGATGAGCGGCGAGCGCCGGCCCTACCGACACATCCTGAACCGGCGCGCCAACACCTACGTACTGGGTCACCCGCTCGATTTCACGCTGCGGGTGCTGAAGGGCTTCCGCGCCAACCAGGGCCTGCTGCTGGCGGGCGCGGTGGCCTACTACGCGCTGCTGTCGATCGTGCCCTTCCTGATGCTGGTGGTGGTGGTGCTGTCGCACTTCATCGACCCGGCCGCGCTGCTGGTGACGATCGGGCACTACCTCGAATGGCTGGTGCCGGGACAATCGAAATCGATCGTGGCCGAAGTCGCCCACTTCCTCGACAACCGCGACCTGATCACCTGGGTGCTGGGCGTGACGATGGTGTTTTTCAGTTCGCTCGCGTTCACGGTGCTGGAGAATGCGATGTCGGTGATTTTCGTGCACCGGGTTGCGATCCGGCGCCGGCGGTTTTTGGTGTCGGCGGTCCTGCCTTACTGCTATATCGTGGCGCTGGGTGCGGGCGTCCTGCTGGTCACGCTGGTGGCCGGCAGCCTGCAGGTGCTGGGTACCGAAAGCGTCGAGCTGTTCGGCTGGACCTGGTCGCTGCATGGGGTGTCGGGCGTGCTGCTGTATCTGCTCGGCCTGGCGGGCGAGATCCTGGTGCTCAGTTCGATTTATCTGGTGATGCCGGTTGGCCGGCTGTCGCTGGCGCACGCGCTGATCGGCGGGGTGACGGCGGCGCTGCTGTGGGAGATCGCGCGCCATGTGCTGGTCTGGTATTTTTCCACGCTGTCGCAGGTGAACGTGGTGTACGGCTCGATGACGACGGCGATCGTGGTCATGTTCAGCCTCGAGATCGGCGCGACCTTGCTGCTGCTGGGCGCGCAGGTGATCTCGGAATACGAGCGCGTGGGGCGCGACGGCCCGGCCGGGCAGACGGCGAAGCCGATGTCCACGCGGCCGCCCGCATGACGGTCATACCCTGGATCCGCCCGACCCGGCAGCGCGCGTCGCTGCTTTTTTTTCGCCTCAACAACATGGGGTCACATCTGACATTCGTACATTTCGCTCGCGAAATGTACGAATGTCAGATGTGACCCCATGTTGTTGCCAAGCATCGCCGGTGCGCTGTGCCACAGCTGAATGCCACCGCGCGTCGCTGTTTTGCTGCATTAAACGGATGGGGTCACATCTGACATTCGTACATTTTTTCGGAGAAATGTACGAATGTCAGATGTGACCCCAAGTGGGTGGATGTGACCCCAAGTGGGGGCAAGCTGCGGTCAGGCGGCGACGGCGGCCGGCCGTTCGGCCAGCGCCAGGTGCCGGTTCACGGCGCTCAGCACCGCCTTGAACGAGGCCGTCAGGATGTTGCTGTCGATGCCGGCACCGAACAGGGTCGGCCCGTTCGCCAGCCGCAGCTCCACGTAGCAGGCCGCGCGCGCGTTCGCCCCCGAGCCGATCGCATGCTCGTGGTAGTCCATCAGCTTGATGTCGAGCCCCAACGCATTGACGAAGGCGTCGATCGGCCCGTTGCCGCCGCCCTGCAGGGCCAGCGCGGCCGCGCGGTGCGTCAGCGCGACGTCGATCTGCACCGGCTCGTCGCTGCTGCTGTCTTCCACCAGCTTGTGCGCGCCGTAGGCGTACGGCGCGGCCTGGTCGAGGTACTCGCGGCAGAAGATCGCGTAAATGTCCTTGGCCGCGATCTCGCGTCCGCTGGCGTCGGCCACCGCCTGCACCGCGCGCGAAAATTCGATCTGCAAACGGCGCGGCAGCGCCAGCCCGTAGTCCTGCTCGAGCAGGTAGGCCATGCCGCCCTTGCCGGACTGGCTGTTGACCCGGATTACCGCATCGTAGTTGCGTCCGAGGTCGGCCGGGTCGATCGGCAGATACGGCACTTCCCACAGCGCGCCCGGCTGCTGCTGGGCGAAGCCCTTCTTGATCGCGTCCTGGTGCGAACCCGAAAACGCCGTGAACACCAGGTCGCCCACATACGGATGGCGCGGATGCACCGGCAACTGGTTGCACTCTTCGACCACCTGGCGCACCGCGTCGATGTCGGAAAAATCGAGCCCGGGGTGCACGCCCTGGGTGTACAGATTCAGCGCCAGCGTGACCAGGTCCACATTGCCGGTGCGCTCGCCGTTGCCGAACAGGCAGCCCTCGACCCGGTCGGCGCCCGCCATCACCGCCATCTCGGCCGACGCCACCGCGGTGCCGCGGTCGTTGTGCGGATGCACGCTGATGATCAGCGCGTCGCGCCGCGCCAGCTTGCGCGACATCCATTCGATCTGGTCGGCATACACGTTCGGCGTGCTGCATTCGACCGTCGACGGCAGGTTGATGATCATCTTGTCGTGCGGCGTCGGCTGCCAGACCGCGGTCACCGCATCGCAGATGTGCCTGGAAAAATCCAGCTCGGTGGTCGAGAACGACTCGGGCGTGTATTCGAAACCCCAGTCGGTCTGCGGATGCTGCTTGACCAGTTCCTTCACCAGCATGGTGCCGCTCACGGCGATCTGGGTGATCTCTTCGCGCGACATGCCGAACACCACGCGGCGGAACACCGGCGCCACCGAATTGTACAGATGGACGATCGCGCGTTGCGCGCCCGCCACCGATTCCACCGTGCGCCGGATCAGCTCTTCGCGCGACTGGGTCAGCACGATCACGGTCACGTCGTCCGGGATCCGGTCCTCGTCGACCAGCTTGCGCACGAAATCGAAATCGGTCTGCGAGGCCGAGGGGAAGCCGACTTCGATTTCCTTGAGCCCGATCTTGACCAGCATCTCGAAGAAGCGCAGCTTTTTCTCGGGACTCATCGGCTCGATCAGGGCCTGGTTGCCGTCGCGCAGGTCGGTGCTCATCCAGATCGGCGGCTTGGTGATGGTGTTGTCGGGCCAGCGGCGGTCGGACAGCTGGATGGCGGGGAAGGCGCGATATTTCGCTGCCGGATTTTGCAACATCATGGGGTACTCCTCGATTTCGAAACGGGAAAGCCGGGTCGGCGCGGTGTGGCGGCTGGCTGCCGGGCGGCCACGGAACGCTAGGCCAGGCAACCGATCGGTAGCTTTAGCAGTAGCGACAGCGAGAAGGAGGGGGTAGCGAACATCGGGTCGAACTTTCCAGGGGTTTCGGTCAAACTGCGCCGGCGGGGGGCCGGGGCTGCGTGCTGCGGTAAGGCGTTAGGCGCGCGCAGCTAGCGCTAGCAGCGAGGCTAGCGATAGGAAAGTCGGCAGATGCGGGGAGGAAGACATGCGCTTACTCTAAGGGATACCGCCCGTGCTTGTCAAGCGGCAGTGCCGCTCAGGCCGCCAGCGACGCCGGCTGGTCGAGCAGCACAACGCTCTGGTTGCGCCCCGCGGACTTGGCGGCGTACAGCGCGCGGTCGGCACGCTCGATGGTCTGGTCGATCGGCTCGCCCTCGGCATAGCGCGCGAAACCGGACGAAAACGCGACCCGCAGCCCGGGCAGCTGGGAACACACTTCGGTCGCGGCCAGGTGGGCGCGCAAACGCGCGACGCCGACCGTCGGTTCGCCCGGCGGGGTTTCGGGCAACAGCAGCAGGAACTCTTCGCCGCCCCAGCGTCCGATGATGTCGGCGTTGCGCAGGATGGCCTGGGCTTGGGCCGCGAAGGCGCGCAGCACTTCGTCGCCGACCGCATGGCCATAGCTGTCGTTGACCGCCTTGAAGTGGTCGAGGTCGACCATCGCGATGAAGAAGGCCGGGCCGCCGCGCGCGCGCCGCACCGCGTGTTCGTTAAGCAGGCTCATCATGCGGCGGCGGTTGAACAGGCCGGTCAGCTCGTCGCGCGTGGCCATCTCCTGGATGTGGGCGAGGGCGTTTTCCAGCGCCAGCTTCTGGGTCTTCAGGCGCACCCGCATGTTCATCAGTTGTACCGACAGCTGGGAGATGGCCGACATCACGGTGGCCACCAGCACGAAGTAGATCAGCTCGACCTTGGGCGGGTAGGCCAGCGGATCGCTGCGCGCGCGCCACAGCATCACCGCGCCCATCAGCACGATGGTGTAGACGCCGGCGACCCGGATCGAGCGCACCCGCAGGTTGAACATGCCGAATACCATCACCAACGCGAGCAGCACCAGCGTCGCCGCGTGCACGACGCCGGTCACCGCGTAGGCCGCGGCGATCAGGGTCTGGGCCGCGACGGTCTGGGGGAAGGCCAGCGTGGGTTCGGCGCAGCGTTGGTTCAGGTGGCTGCGGATGATCGCGTAGAAGGCCGAGGTGTTGAGGATGCAGGCCAGCGCCAGCAGGCCGACCTGGCGCGGCTGGAACAGCCCTTGCACGGCGCCATAGGCCATCAGCGCGCTGGCGACCGCGGTCACCAGCGCGGTCAGCAGCAATACCTTCAGGCAGCGCCGCTGTTTGTGGTCGGTGCTGAGCACCAGGTCGGCGAAGGACGTCATGTGTTGTTATTTTGGCAGCGCGGGAGACGGATTATACCGCTAGTTCCGCCAAAAAAACGGCGTCGTTCCCGCGGAGGCGGGAATTCATGCACTGCATGAATTCCCCCTATGGCGCGTAGGCGGACCGACCGCGCCATGGATACCCGCCTGCGCGGGAAGTCGTTTTCCCCGGTGGGGGAAACGACGGGTCAGGCGACTTCGACTTTGGCGGGGCCGTCCCGCATGCGGCCGATCACCGCGGCCTGGCCGAAGCCTTCGCGTACGAACAGGGCCAGCACTTCGCCGATGCTGGCCTGGTCGCAGGACACCAGCAGCCCGCCCGAGGTTTGCGGGTCGGTCAGCAAGGCTTGCTGGGCCGGCGTGATGGCCGCGCCCAGCGCCACGTCCTTGCCGTAGGCGTCCCAGTTGCGGCCCGAGGCGCCGGTGAAGAAGCCGTCGCGCGCCAGCTGTTCGACGCCCGGCAGCAGCGGAATGCTGGCCATTTCCAGTTGCGCCGTCAGGCCGGCGCCGCGCGCCAGTTCCAGCAAGTGGCCGAGCAGGCCGAAGCCGGTCACGTCGGTCAGGGCGTGCACGCCGGCCATTTCCGACAGCGCCTTGCCCGGCTTGTTGAGCTTGGTGGTGCTGGCGATCATGGCCGCGTAGCCGTCGGCGCCCAGCACCTCCTTCTTGAGCGCGGCCGACAGCACGCCCACGCCCAGCGGCTTGCCGAGGATCAGCACGTCGCCGGCCTTGGCGTCCGCATTGCGCTTGACCTTGGACGGATGCACCAGTCCCAGCACCACCAGCCCGTAGATCGGCTCGACCGAATCGATGGTGTGGCCGCCGGCGATCGGGATCCCGGCTTCGGCGCAGATCGTCTCGCCGCCGCGGATGATCTGGCCGATGGTCTCGAGCGGCAGCTTGTTGATCGGCATGCCGACCAGGGCCAGCGCCATGATCGGCGTGCCGCCCATCGCGTACACGTCCGAGATCGCATTGGTGGCGGCGATGCGGCCGAAGTCGAACGGATCGTCGACGATCGGCATGAAGAAGTCGGTGGTGGCGATCAGCGCCTGCTCGTCGTTGAGCTTGTAGACGGCGGCGTCGTCCGCCGTTTCGATCCCGACCATGAGTTCTTTCGGCACCGGGAAGCCGCTCGAATTCTTGAGGATCTCGGCCAGCACGCCGGGCGCGATCTTGCAGCCGCAGCCGCCGCCGTGCGAGAAGGAGGTCAGTCGGATGGGCTGCTCGGGTGCTGTGCTCATGATGGTTCCGTTTCGGTGATTGATGGTATGGACTGCGCGTGCAGCAGATTATCCACCAAGTCGAGCACGGCCGCTCGCTCGGCGGCCGGATCGAACAGGATGGCACGCGCCGCGCACTGGGCGCGCAGCAGCGCGTAAAACGCCGGGTCGGCGACGCTGCGTTCGATCAGGGCGGCCAGCGCGGCCGCGTCGCCGAGCGGGAAGTAGCCGGCGTAGTCGGCGCCCAGCATGCCGCGGTTGCCGCTGATGTCGCTGGCCAGCACCGGCACGCCGCTGGTGACCGCTTCGATGACGACGTTGGCGCCGCCCTCCATGCGCGAGGCGATCACCATCGCGTGGCTGCGCTTGAGGCGCTGGCGCGCCGCGCCGTGCGCCAGCGCGCCCAGCCAGCGGTAGCGCGGGTCGGCCGCCTGCGCGGCTGCGGCCGCCGCGCCCAGCGCCGGTTCGAGCGCGGCGCCGATGTGCAGCAGGCGCAGGCGCGCATCGGCGTCGCGCAGCAGGGCGCTGGCGCGCATGAAGGTCAGCGGGTCTTTTTCGGCGCGCAGGTGGCCGAGCATGCAGATGTCGAGGTGGCGCGGTGCGGCGCTGCGCGGGTAGGGGCGCAGCGCCGGCGCCGACTGGTAGATCACGCGCGCCTTCGCCCGCAGGGCCGCGGGCAGCGCGTCCATGCCGTCC
>Ga0193702_1000443_pt1 | contig 14085 bp, 12 predicted proteins | sample U3a1metaG_FD_143060 | JGI IMG/M metagenome (GOLD analysis project Ga0193702, IMG submission 143060) | Soil microbial communities from a riparian zone of the East river system, Colorado, United States - U3a1 | ecosystem: Environmental > Terrestrial > Soil > Riparian zone | place: USA: East River... | reverse complement strand
GCGGTAGTTATAATTGATATTTAGTTCATGATCTTTTGAAATGGCATAGGTTAAAAACAAAGTAGGGAACAAATGGAAATAGTTGTTTTGGTTAAGGGAATCAAGCGTTACGCTGTAGCCTTTGGTATGCGTGTATTCGCCGCGTAAGCCTGCTTCCAAACTCCATTTGCCCAGGGCGCCGTTCACGCTGGCATAAGCTGCGGAAGTGGTTTCGGTATATTCAAACTGGTCGCTTTTACCTGGATCAAGCTGCGATACGCCGGCGCTGTTATTAAAAAAGTTAAAGCCGTTATGGGTAGTGATGCTACTATACTTAACGCCGGCCTCCATATTCCACTTTTTATTAAAGGCGTAGGTATAATCCGCCTTGCCCGACCAGATATCAATCTTTTGTTTTGAGAACGTACTGATATTATAAGGTGCCGATGCCGGGCTGCCGTTTGGTAAAAACGATAAATTATTAACCGCCTGGTTCCCATCGTTGCGGTACGGCGCATAATCAATGTCGATGTTAAAAGTTTGTCCAACAGTATCCAGTTTGGCTTTATAATTCAGGTTATAGCTGAGCTGGTCTGTATTTCCGCCGGTGTTATTGGTGGTTTTTAAAAGAGAATCAATAGTGCTTTGGTGGTTGTTATAGATGTCGGTTTGCACGTTGTTGACGCGGGTATTGGTACTGTTGGTGCCGTTTATTAAAAAGCCGATCACCTGTTTATCGGTAAGGTTATAATCCAGGCCTAATTTATAGCTGCTTGCCCTGCCTTTGCGCTCGCCAATTTTATTGTTATCCCAGTAGGAATAACTTTGCGGGGTTTCAAAAATAATATACTCGGTTTCATTATGCTCCTTATCGCGATAGCTATAACCGTAATTACCATAAATATTCAGCTTGTCCTTGCGGTAGTTAAAGCTGGCCGCTGAGGTATAGCTGCCATGCGCCGACTGTGTAAAAGCGCCGCTAAGGATAACATTTAAACCCTGCGCCTTTGATTTTTTTGAGATGATATTGATCACCGCGCCACCCTGCGCGTCATACCGGGCGGTTGGGTTTGCCATTATCTCGATCTTCGCAATATTATCCGAAGGTAAATTTCTGAGGTAAGCACTCAGGTCCTCGCCTGAAAGCCTTATGGGCTTATCATCAAGATAAATAACAACGCCCTTGCCGTTTGCTTTTATGGTGCCGTCAAAAGTGGTTTGTACGCCTGGCGCTTTGTTCAGCGCATCCCAGGCGGTGCCGCCGCTGGCAGTAATGCTGTTTTCAACATTAAATACCACCCGGTCAATTTTTCGTTCAATTAAAGGTTTGCTACCTGCAATGGTAACCTCGCTTAACTGTTTGGTAAGGGGGGATAAAACGATCTTTAGCGTGTCATTTGGTGATGTGGTGTTCCGTATAACTGTTTGATAACCTACCAGGCTTGCGGTTAACCGGTATTGCCCGGCATACACGTCGCCAAAAAGAAAAACACCTTTATCCGAGATCTTTAAAACGGGGGCTTTACCGTCATGGCTTAAATAAACACTTGCACCATCCAACAAATTCCCTTTATCATCCTGAACAGTTCCTTTTAAATTTTGTGCCGATAGAAGTCCCGGTAACGTGATAAAAGGCAGTAGAAAAGTAAAAATGTTTTTCATAAATAATTTTCACCAAACATAGCCTGCCGCTTCCTAAACCAAAGTTAAACTCGGTTAAATAGAGTTAAATCGTACATGGGGACATCATATTACCTGTTATTATTATCAAATTAGCTTTATGAAATGGTTCAGTTCCCGGTATGCTTATCCGCTTATCATTCTTTCGCTGGTGGTTAGTATTGCCTTGCAGGCGGTTTGGCTCAGGCAATTGTTTGTGTCGCAAAAGGCGCAGTTAAAAAAAGAGCTGGAGCGGGCCGTTAGTACCTCCGCAATCCACTCCATTTACGCATCTATTTCAGGAGCCGGCAAGCGTGGCGATCGTTTTAAAGCGTTTTTTTTATCGCCTCAATGGCTGCAAATGCGGCAGGCTTTTGATGATCTGAAAATAAATGGCGTACATAGTATATTTCACTATGGTCTTGGATCAGACAGCTCGGTGGTTCAAATAGCGATCGTGTTCAATAATCATTCAACAAAAAAGAAAGAATCATCAACTGACCTCAGGTGGAACGATGAATCGCCTGATGAGGTAGTAAGAATTGACAATCGTGACATTAAACGAATGGATTCCACGGTAAGCAAACAGCTTGCAAGGCTGGGCATTAATCAAAGCAGGCAATATGCTTTATATGGTTACGGAAAAGACACGCTTACATCAATGACCATTCCTAAATTATTATTTAACAAGGCGGAATATCATTCAGGCGAGTATTCTTATAACTTAAAAAGCATGCACAAATACCAATTGGTTGTAAGTGCGTTAAATGGTGTTGTTATTTACCAGATGCGCTATTACCTGTTTTCGTCATTGCTGATGATCTTGCTAACCGGCGTTGCGTTCTATTTTTTATTAAAGCTGATCCGCAACCAGCGGTTATATGCCGATGCCAAGAGCACTTTTACCAGTAATATGACGCATGAATTTAAAACACCGGTGGCCACCATATCTGTAGCATTAGAGTCCATCACCAAATACCAATTGATTAATGATCCCGAAAAGTTGCAAAACTATCTCGATATCAGCAGGCACGAGTTACAACGGCTAAACCTGATGATAGAAAAAGTGCTGAACTTAAGCCAGGAAGAGGAAACCAGCAATACCATGCGCCAGGAACTGTACGATGTGCAGGCCGGCTTAAAGCAGGTAGTAGCCTCCATGCAGGTGCAGTTGGATAACAGCAGATCCGTTGTTTATTTGTCATTAGCCGATGAGCCGTGTTTTGTAAACGGCGACCCTTTACACCTTACCAACGTGTTTTATAATTTAATTGATAATGCCATAAAATATGCCGGCCCGAAATTGGAAATGCAGATCAGCTGCCAATGTTCGGCAAGCAATGTTACCCTGAGTTTTAAGGATAATGGCCCGGGAATAGCAGGTATTTACCACGAAAAAGTGTTCGACCGTTTTTTCCGGATCCCGGGGGTTAATGACAGGCACAATGTTAAAGGATCGGGGCTGGGCCTGCATTATGTAAAGCAGGTGATTAATAAGCACGGAGGTAGCATTTCCGTTAAAAGCGAACCGGGAAAAGGGAGCAATTTTATAATTATATTGCCGGCTGCCGTATGAGTTACAAAGTATTATATGTGGAGGATGAACCCTTTTTGGCCCGTATTGTTAGCGACGGACTAAAAAGCAGCGGGTATACCGTCAAACTAGTTACCGATGGGGGTTTGGCCATGGATGAATGTCGTACCCTGCAGCCTGACATTTGCATTCTCGACATCATGCTGCCCTCAAAAGATGGCTACGAAATTGCCAATGAACTGCGGGCTGCTGATCCGCATTTGCCGATCATTTTTTTAAGTGCAAAAGCGCTCACCGAAGATATTGTGAAAGGCTTTAAAAGTGGCGGTAACGATTACCTGAAAAAACCCTTCAGCATGGATGAGTTGCTGATTAGGATGGAGGCCCTGCTAAAAAGGCCCGTTTCCCCCAAAGAAACAGTTGCCAATGAAACAGCAACGGTTTATAATTTCGGCAATTGCACGCTCGATACGGTGCGTCAAAAGCTAAAAACATCAATAGGAGAATTTGCGCTGTCATTTAAAGAAATGGCCCTGCTGGAGATGATGATACTGCATAAAAACACCATATTGGAACGCCAAAATGTGCTGCTGAAAATTTGGGGCGAAGACAGTTATTACAATACCCGCAGCATGGATGTTTTTATGACCCATTTGCGTAAATTGTTAAAAAACGAACCCGGCATCCAGATCATGAATATCCGGAGCATTGGCTATAAGTTTATTTGTTGAATGACAACCCATGTATGCTCAATATAACTTGTTATGGGTTAGCTAAAGGATAGCCTTTAGCAATCCAGTTTGTTTTTAAATTGGTTGAAATGTTCAGGAGCTTTACATTGGTAAAACCTAACTTTTGCAGCTCAGTAAAGGCAGGGCGAATGTTGGGACATTTAACAAATGGGCAGCATCCGCAATAAATAACAATTGCTGTATTTTTTGATAATGCTGCTACCGCCTCCTTTAACTTTTCAAGGTTTTCGGCATTGCTAACAGCACCGATATGAATAGCGCCTTTAATATCTTCTACCGCGCCAATATTAAAGATAATGGGAGTTTTTGTTTCTCCGGCTTTAATATCAGCCGCCAGTTCAGATGGCTCTAACAATTGGCTGTTGGTCCATGGATTGCTAACGCCCGGTGCAGGCACGCTAACCGGTGATGTTTGTGCACGGGCTGTAAATGCAGCACAAACCAGCAATAACCCGGCAAATATTGGCAAAATGATTTTTTTCATAATAGTATGATCAAAAATGCGATGTATAGTTTAATTAAATAATAGTGATCAATGGCCCGTTATCCTGCGGCTTAAGCCAGCCAAAAGATTCAAAACCAAGTTGCTGTTCTTTTAGTAAGCGCTCAAATGCTTCGCAGCTTTCTTCTTCTACGGCTACCAGCAAACCTCCGCTGGTTTGCGGATCAGCAAGAATATATCGTTGTTCATCAGTTACAGGGCCAATTTTATGGCCATAGCTGTTCCAGTTTCGCTGTGTGCCGCCAGGGAAGCATTTTTGGGCTAGGTATGATGGAAGTGAAGCTATCACCGGGATCTTATTAAACTCAATAACGGCTGATAAGCCGCTGCCTTCGCACATTTCAGAAAGATGACCCAGCAAGCCAAAGCCTGTTACATCTGTCATCGCTTTAACGCCTTCAATTTTTCCGAATAGTTCTCCGGGTTTATTTAAGGTGGTCATGCTTCGTAAAGCTATTGCTGCGTCTTCAGGCAATAATACGCCCCGCTTTTGTGCAGTTGATAAAATGCCTACGCCCAGCGCTTTTGTAAGGTATAACCTGCATCCTGCTGTTGCGGTTGAGTTTTGTTTAAGATGAGGAATCTCAACCAGTCCGTTTACCGCTAACCCAAAAACAGGTTCGGGGCAATCAATGCTGTGCCCACCGGCTAAGGTAATGCCGGCTTCGGCACAAATAGCCCTTGCACCTTCCAGTACTTTCTGCGCGGTTTCAGGCGGGAGCTTATCTATTGGCCAGCCTAATATGGCAATAGCAAGTACCGGTTTGCCGCCCATGGCATACACATCACTAATGGCATTTGCCGATGCAATGCGCCCGAAATCATAGGCATCATCCACAATCGGCATAAAAAAATCGGTGGTCGAGATCAGGGCAGTGCCGTTGCCCAGGTCGAGTACCGCGGCATCGTCACGTTTATCATTACCTACCAATAGCCTTGCATCAGGTGGCGCGCTTATTGGGCTGTGAAGAATTTTATCAAGAATAGCCGGGCTGATCTTGCAACCACAGCCTGCACCATGCGAATATTGTGTGAGTTTAATTGCCGTTTGTTCCATTAAGATAGCGCTGCTTTTTCAGCAATAATTTGTGTAAATGTTAAAATTGTATGGGCATTGTTAACAATGTCATCACCGTTAATCTCTACCGGAAATACTTGTTCGTTGTTTCGTTTGGATAACCCGGTGCGATAGGTTTTATCATAATAAACCAATACCAGCCTGATAAAATCATCCATGCGGTTTTCCCGGATAGCTTCAAGCGCATGTTTTGTTTGTTCGGGGCCAAGGCGCTTGCGAATCCTTTCGGTACATTCAGCCAGGAAATCTTTATCCAGGCTACCGTACTCCTGCACAAGCTTCGCTATGCGCTGTTCTGCATCAACTTTCATATCAATTAATGCCGCTTCACGCATCTGGTGCCAGAATGGGTTTGGGATAGAGCGTTTACCAATGGTAAGGCTTTCATCTTCCACCCAAATTTTGCATCCTTTGTCCATCCGCTTTAACTCCTCCGCCAAATTGTTTTCAAACTGTTCCTGGGTAGGCTGTACCATTTTGTTCATGGTGCCATAGGATGAGCCCTGGTGTTGCGCCAGGTCCTCAAGGTCTATCACCTGTTCGCCCATGGTTTTAAACTGCTGCAGAACCCTGGTTTTACCCGAACCAGTCATACCGCCCAGTACCCAAAGCTGGTAATTTAACGCAAACTGACTGTGTACCCACCTGCGGTAATTTTTATAACCACCCTGGATAATAAATACCTCGAAACCATACAGGTCAAGTGCCCAGGCCATTGCTCCGCTGCGCATCCCGCCACGCCAGCAATGAACGGCTATCTTTTTATCCGGTGCAATTTCAAGCGCGCTTTTAATAAAACCCGACCATTTGGAACCGGTAAGATCAAACCCTAACAAGATTGCCTCTTCGCGGCCCACCTGTTTATAGGTAGTGCCTACTTTAACCCTTTCTTCATTTGTAAATAAGGGGATATTAAAAGCACCCGGAATATGACCCTGCTCAAACTCGGCAGGCGTGCGCACATCAATTAAAGCAACAGGCGTGCTTAATTGCAAAAAGTCGTTTATCGAAATTGGCCGGGTCATTTGGTTTTGAATGGGATAAAGATACGGGAGATTTTAAATTAACCGGGTAATTACAATTTTAAACCTGGTATACGAAAGGAACAATCTTATTGGATTATTCTTTAGCTTTATATGGTAATTTCAAAGAAGACCTTAAAAATTATTGCAAATGAAATTCTTAAAAATTATACAATTACTTCTGCTTTGCATTACAGCTATAATTGCAGCATTGTGCTATGGGGATGTTTTAGAGTTTAAACCTGATAATTTGTTTGTGTTTTTTGGCGCTATTGGCGGTATTTGTGCTTTTTTACTGGAAGTATATTCCAGGCAAGCAAAAAAATTCTCAGCAGCAAATGTCCTTGCCGTTGGCTATGTTAAAAATTTTCTTGAACCCGTCATGATACAAATTCTCGATCACAAGAAACCGGGCGATCCCATACCTAAATTCTATGTTTTTATCCCACTTGAAATCTCAAAACTAGAAGAAAATTCTATCGTTTTACTAAAAAAATCATTAGATAATGATGGTTATGTAAGTGCACCTGTTAATGTTCAAATTCCTAAGCAAAGAACAAGAAATATACTATTAATAACCAAAAACGGGAATGGTTTTTATTTTGATATTGCTACCACCCTGTCATCTCTGTCTGCTTTAATAGAATATACACTTGAGAAGAAAAAAAACACATCACCTGAAAAATTGAAGGATACCATTTTTAAAGAACATATAAATTATTTCAAGGACGAGTTAATTAAACTTTTAAAGGATAAAGACCTGGATAAGTATGTTACGCTTATTAAATCAATTGAGGAGATCGATGAATTTAAAACAGATTGACACTGAAATACAACAGCTTTTTCAAAGATTTTAAGAGCAGATTTAGATCAATTTATTGAATTCAGGAACCCTCCTTTACCAGTCTTTGATCCAAATAAAGAATACCTATAAAAATAGCCGATCCTAAAAACATTACCCACTTAAATTTATAAAAAGCCGCTATAAACTCAGCTCCTGCGTCTTCATTAACAACAAGCAATGCCTGGTAAAAGGCACCAAAACACAAAATAAGCGCAACAAAAGCTATCAAATAAAACCTGACGTCCCGTTTCCGGTTAAGTTGCCGTTGCACCTGGCGTTTAACATTGGAGGCGAAGCCATACGGCAACCCTTCTTTCGGCTCCTCCTTCAGCTTTTCAAACAAAAAGCGGTATTGATCCAGGCTTTCCTTTTCATCTACCGACAGTAACTCATCAGATGGTTTTATTTCGCCTTCCAATAAACGCTGTATTTCCTCATCATTTAGCTTTTTCATATTGGCTCGTTTTTAAGATCTTTTTCTATTTTTTCTTTAAGCAGTTTTCGTGCCCTGAACAAATTACTTTTTATGGTCCCCTCGGGCGTTCCGGTAATTTGCTCTATTTCCTGGCAACTAAACTCATTTAAATGGTATAATGTTAGCGCTGTTCTGTATGCCAGCGGCATTTGTGCAATCAGGTTATTTAAATATTCAGATGCATTTTTCCGTGTTAAAACCTGTTCGGGGGTATCGTCGGTAAAATGGTAGTTGTCTATATTTTCAGGATAGTCGCTTTGCGGATTATTCCTGTATTTTTTTAAATAATTAATAGCGGTTAAATAAGCAATACGGGCAATCCAGGTTGATAGCTTTGATTCAAATTTAAACTTAGGCAAGCTTTTGTGTACTTTAATAAAAACTTCCTGGCAAATATCCTCTTTGTCCTGCACATCGTGCACAAGGCGGTTAATTACAAAGAATACCAGCTTTTCATATTCTTTTACCAATAGCTCAAAAGCACGGAAATCCTCCTTAATTATCCTGGATACAATTTCCTTTTCATTTAACATACTATATTAGTCAACAGTTAGCGATTAGCGGTTGCAAAAAATAAAAAAAAATATTTGCAACCGGGTAAGATCTTTTGCTGACTACTGTATCAAATTACTTTAAATAGCAACATCATGAAACAGTTACTTCCCTTTATAATCTTGATTGTATTTTTTATAATCATTGCAGTTTTGATAATTGGCTTACTAAATTATCGCCTAAAGAATAGAATTATTAATTCAGGGCCGTTAGATGAAACTTCTTTCAGGTTCCTGTCGCAGCTTTCAAGCATAGGCTCTGAGTCATTAAAGTGGGGCCTTATACTATTCTTCGGGGGCCTGGGCCTGGTAATCATGCAGTATATTCCTTACAGTGCCGAAGATTCGCCTTTGCCGTATGGAATTGAAATGATCTTTATAGCCGCGGGGTTCCTCTCTTACTATTTAATTATTCAAAATAAAAAGAAGAGTTAGGATAAGTAAGGCTTTAAAAACCGCCTCCATTTAATTTTTCCGCAGACCAATTTAAAAGTGCTTATGGCCCTTAACGGGATCTGCTTGCCAAATTTTTACCACTTCAAATTATTATCACAATGAACACCAAATTCAATTCCATCAGTATAATCTTAATTCTCCTCGTATTATTAATGATTAATAAAACCACCCAGGCACAAACAACGCCCACCACCTACTGGTTATCAGGTAAAATTGTTGATTCTGTTACACATGAGCCATTATCGCTGATCACCATACGGTTGAAAGATGAAAAAGGAGAGATCGTAAGGGCTATGGTAACCAGGGATAGTGGTTTGTTTGCTTTCCCGGCGCTAAATGCAATGCATTATGGTATAACAATATCAGCTATTGGTTATCTGCAGAAAGCCATTCCCGTTAACCTTTCAGGGAATACCGAGCTTGGAGAGATCCACCTGAAAGGACAATCAACTTCTTTAAAAGAGGTTACCATAACTGCCGACAGGCCAATTGTTAATCAAAAGGCAGACCGTATTGTTTATGACTTGCAGGCCGATCCGGAGAGCAAAGGCAGCAGCGTTTTAGGCATGATGCATAAAATTCCATTTATTTCGCTGGATGGCAGCGATAATATCCTGGTTAAAGGAAACGCCAGCTATAAAGTGCTGATCAACGGCAAGCCATCAAGCATGGTGAACGGTAATTTAACAGCGATATTAAGGAGCATGCCTGCTTCAACCATTCAAAAAATTGAAGTGATCACTATCCCGCCGGCTAAATACGATGCCGAAGGCCTTGCCGGGATTATTAACATCATCACCAATAAAAAACTGCATGATGGCTACAATGGCACGCTAAACATAAACGAGGGTTTTCCGGTTGGCGGGCCCGGCGTTGGCGGCTCCTTTACAGCTAAGCTGGGCAAATTCGGCATCTCTGCTTTTGGCGGAGGGAGTATCTACAATTCTCCGCAAACCAGCTTTACCAATAGCAGGGTAAGTTCAGGTTCCACTGCCACAGATCTGCAGCAGAGCGGCCTTGCAAAATCAAACACCAAGAATGGTTACCTGGGCACACAGTTAAGCTATGAGATCGACTCGCTTAATCTTATCTCCGGGCAGTTTAATATCAATGGAAACCGCTCAAATGCTGCCAGCAGCCTGTCTTCTTTTTTAACAGGTTCAAATATTGCTTCACAGGGATATGATCTGCTTAATAATAATTTAAATACCTCCTATGGTATTGATGCGGCGGTTAATTACCAGCTTGGTTTTAAATCGGTTAAAAATAGGTTCCTTACCTTCTCTTATATGTACAGCACCAATCCGGGCAACCAAAACGCTGCTATTGATCTGTCAAACCAGGTTAACCTTGCAATACCTGATTATAGGCAAAATGCGCACCAGGGTTTTACCGAGCAAACCTTTCAGCTCGATTTTGTGACCCCGGTAAAAACGCTGAACATAGAAGCAGGTGTAAAAGGGATCCTCCGGAAAAACTCCAGCAACTTTCAATACAGCTCATTAAACGCAACAAGCCGACAGTTTGAACAGGATGCTTCACTTTCAGATTTGTACACCAATACCCAAAATGTATTCAGCGCTTACAACTCGTACCAACTGGGGTTAAAAAGCTGGAACATAAGTGCAGGCGTAAGGCTTGAACAAACCGTGATCCGGGCTGATTTTGTTTCTTCCGCATCTGTTGCAGATCAAAATTACCTGAATGTTGTTCCGTCAATAGCGGTCAGTAAAAACTTTGCAGATCAAAGCAGCATCAACTTCGGGTTTTCACAACGGATCAGAAGGCCGGGCATAAACAGGCTGAATCCTTATATCGACCGCTCTAACCCTAATATCGAATCAACCGGAAACCCAGGTCTTCGCCCGGTTTTGTTAAACGATATCCAGGCGGGTTATAGCAGCAATAAAAAGCTATCAGTAAATATTGGACTGGACTATTCTTTTATGAACAACCTTGACCTTAAGGTTACCAATTTTGACCCTGCAGCCCAAATCAGCAGCACTACTTATGCCAATGTTGGTAAAGCTAAAAGCCTCGGCGCTAATGTTAATATTGGCTACCCGGTTAGTAAATGGTACAACGTAGGCTTAAATGGTAATTTGATGTACTTGTGGTTAGCCGGCCCAAGCGATGGCGTTATCATCAGCAATAACCGTTACATCTACTTTGTTGCTTTATCCAACGCTTTCCAGGCCGGCAACGGCTGGCGTATCAATGCAGATCTTAATGTGATCAGCCGTAATCCAAACGGTTTGCAGGGCACTTCAAACGGAATGATCAGTACCGCATTTGGCGTGAACAAAGAGCTGATTAAAAATAAGCTGGGTTTTGCTGCAACTATCAAAAATCCGCTAACCAAATACCGCAATAATCAAAACCAAACCTTTGGCCCTGATTTTTCACAATTCAGCACCAGCAGGGATTATTTCCGTTCTTTCAATATTAGCTTAAACTACAATTTTGGCGGACTAAGGGACGGGATCAATAAAAGTAAGAGCGAGATCAGGAATGATGATTTGGCTAACTGATATTTAAGTTCCTAAAGTGGTGTTCCCGCTTTGGCATTATTGAAAAAGCGTTGCCATTTACAAGGCCTTCCTGATAGGGCGGCTTTTGTTGTTAAAATTAATCCGGGTAATTAACAGGGTATTTTATAAATTGTGATGCTGTACGTGCAGCATCACATTTAATGTTCAAAACCTGTCACTTCTATATTTTAATATTGCTGATTGCGTTATTCAGCTGCAATCAGCCTGTCAATAAAACCTCTCTTAAGTCAAAAGATAATAAATCTGTTGCTATAGTTGTTGCAGCTGATAAGCAGAGCGGGATCTTGAAGAACACAGGCACAGAACCCTGGTCCGAACCCTTATACATTATTAAGCGAGAGGGCGTCGACTGTATGGAAGAGCCTGACTCAAACACCATGAACCACGGATTGGCTGTTAATGATTTTTTTCGTTTCGGTACCCGGATAAAATTAATCAGCGTGAAAAACGGATGGATGGAAATTCAGAAAGAAGGGTGCGATCATTGTTATTCTTTATTTGTTCCCCAATCATGTAAATGCATTGGCAATGAATCGGAGGTGCCGTTGAGCAGCTCTGACCTGGATTCCCTGTATCGCGAAGAAAGGCAGCCCTATGATGGCGATGAGAACGATGTTGACACATACCGGCTTACCGAATTTAAACTGGAACGGGTTAGTGAGGCCGAATTTTACAGGCAGAAGAAACTTACTGTAAATTTATTTACCGCAGATACCGGCCGGTTTAAAAAGAAAGACAGCGTACTGGCTATAAAGACATTGAAAAAAACAATTAAATTAAAGGACTCCGTAAATGGTGAGCATGAGGAGGCATACGATTATTTGGGTCAATACAAATCCATTAATAAGCTGGTCATTACCGGATCGTACAACGAAAGTTCCAACTGCTTCTTTATAGACGGGATCACCGGAAAAGAAATTGGGACAGACTTTGTTGATTTTCCATACCTGTCTCCCGACAAAAAATATGCGGTTTGTGTAAATACTGATGATGGTGATGAAAGAGGCAATATAAATTTATATGCCATAAAAAAAGACACGGTAATGTATATAGCCGGCAACCATTTTCAATATTGGATGCCAATAGTAAATGGACCCGGGATGTTTTGGGGACGGGATAACTGTTTTTATTTCCCGCTTGTTCCTTACGGCGCCTGGAACAAGCCCGACAAAAAGGCGTTGGGGGGATATAGCCCGAACCGTAATTACAGGTTTGCTAAAATTATATTTAAAAGGTTTAAGAGGTAACATTACCAGTGGAAAAGAAGATAAAGGCTAATTTTAAAATTATCTTGAAGAAGTAATTCATAAACAAACAAAGCCTTCCCGAAACTGGAAAGGCTTTGTATTCAGGACAAGAAAATGATCCCTGATTTTAATGTTCCCTTACATGGACTCGAACCACGACAGGCTGAACCAGAATCAGAAGTGCTACCATTACACCATAAGGGAATTTAAATAACAGAAGGGCAGGTACGGCCCAACGGTGCAAATATATAAATAATGCTATTTATTTGATCACTGCCGTGCTCCGATTTTTAAATACGCTGTTTTTAGCAGTTTCAATGCGTAATCGGCATCGCCGAAATCCCTGATATAAAAGCTGATCCAACCGGAATTTCTAAAGGTATGATGATCCGATATTCTACCTTCTGAAAGGTATTGCTCTTTTATTTTACGGCTAAACAGCATATCCAGCAGTCCGTTACTGTGGATATGCCCTATTTCTTTCCCTTTATAATTAAACTGCGTGCCGCCATACTTATGAATGGTTTTGCATGTTCCCGGCCATGTTAAAACTTCGGCTTCGATGTCGTCCAGGCATCGCGGTACCAACGAAGAGCTGACCAGTGCCCATACCTTCAGCTGCGCGTCAAACAAGTGGGGCAACAGCGGCACCACTTTTAAAAAGCCGAAATATTTCATGATAAACGGAAACATGTCAGTTGATTTCGCTTAAAGCTTTTATATGCTCCATTACCCTTAAATGAACATTGCGAGTAATACTTTGCGCCCAGATATCATAATACCATACCGGGAACACGTAAAGCTTATACCAGCTATTACCGGTTAATGTGGTGGTGCCATTGCCATTATCCTTCAGGATAAACTGGCCCCGAAGGATCTCAATATGGTTCATGATCTCCGGGTCGCGGGGTTGGTGGGTGACATCAAAAGTAAGGTTAACGCCAGGCTGATAGGTGGCTATCTTTTCATCAAACACATAGCCATTGCTGAAAATGCATTTGCGGCCCGCGCCTTCGTAATAACCGGTTACCGTTGATTCAACCGGGCTCGGCATTCCGATGCGGAACAGCCAGAATTTGTCCGGTTGTTTTATCCTTTTAAAAGCCACCACATTTTGCCAAACCTTATTTGGCGGGGCATTTACAACGATGGTATCAGATACCATATTTTCATAATGGTGTGTTGAGAGCGAATCGCCGATAAAAACGAATAGCAGTGCGGCAATAATACTTACGTTCAGCTTTTGGTTATTGCGTTTAAACATACCCATTCCCATAAATGCGCCCAGCACCATAAAACTAAAAATAAGCGGCGAAACGATAATTAAACAAATAAATCCCTCGCCTAAAAACACGGAGCTGGCTAAAGCGGCGATTAAAGTATTGTATATTGAAAAAAGGGTCAGGCGTCTTCCGGGAAGTTCCCAATCGCGCC
>Ga0193702_1000442_pt1 | contig 14096 bp, 10 predicted proteins | sample U3a1metaG_FD_143060 | JGI IMG/M metagenome (GOLD analysis project Ga0193702, IMG submission 143060) | Soil microbial communities from a riparian zone of the East river system, Colorado, United States - U3a1 | ecosystem: Environmental > Terrestrial > Soil > Riparian zone | place: USA: East River... | reverse complement strand
GGTTGTTGCAGGCGTGAGGTTAAGGTAGGGATAAGTAACTTTAGACAGATATAACCCCTGCGGATAAGCAGGTATAATGATCTTTGGCGTTTCTTTATTGATAAGGTAATGCTCAAATTCATCAACGCTCATGCGGCCTTGCCCTATATCCAATAACCGGCCGATTATTATCCTTACCATTTTGCTCAAAAAACGATTAGCTGAGATCTGGAACCTGATTTTGTCCCCAGTGTTATTGGCAAACAAGCCTGCTGATGAAACTTTGCAGACGGTATGATCATTCCTGTCGGGCGTTTTGCAGAAGCCCCGATAATCATCATATTGGGGGAGCAGGGCAACGGCAGCCTTCATTTTATCAAGATTAAGTTTAGGTTCTAGATAAAGAGCACTAAAGCCATTTAAGAAAGGGTCCTTATAAGTATGGATGAAGTAATCATAGCTCCGTTGAACGGCATCAAAACGGGCATGGCAAGGGCCCTGCATCGGGATGATGTCAAAAACGGCAATATCATCAGGCAAGATCTTATTAAGCCGGAAAAAGAATTCATCATCCAGATCCCGCTCAATATCAGCATGAAAAAAGAACTGGCTGGCATGCACCTGAGCGTCCGTACGCCCGCAACCATTAATATTTATTACTGTTTTTAATAATTTGCTAAGCGCGGTTTCCAAAACTTCCTGCACATTCAAAACTCCCGGATGTTTTTGCCAGCCGCTGTAATTAGTGCCATGATAGGCTATGTGGAAGAAGTAGCGCAAGTAAGAAAGATTTGGACGAAGATACGCACAGGCTTATGAAAATATCGAAACTTAAGAAATCTATTCATTGTAATTTAGATTGCGAAAATAGATTATTCAAGACTTCTTAATCTCTATATTTATTGCCGACAATTTCACAATTTCGTTAACAATCCTTAAAAAACCAGGAAATCGCTATATGGGCCTACTAGATAAATTATTCCCCAAAAAGGGGGAACCCCAATCCGAAGCTTTCCAATTAGCCAAAACTGCTGAAATGCTGGATGAAGATTTGTTTTGGCAGATAATTGACAAGTCTTTAAAAAAAACTGAGGATCAGGATAGCCGGGAACAATACTTGATAAAAGAAATTGAGAAGCTAACGCCAACAGAAATGATTGGGTTTAGGTTACGGACAGATAAGTTACTTTACGACACTTATACTTCGGAATTGTGGTGCGCCGGGTATATTATGAATGGAGGTTGCTCGGATGATATGTTTGAGTATCTCAGAAATTGGATTATATCAAGGGGAAAGGAAACATATTACAATGCGAAAGTTAATCCAGACAGTTTGATTGCGGAAGTTTCTGAAGAATTGGATTATTATGAATTTGAAGGCTTTTGGTATGTGGCTCTAAATGCATTTAAAAATAAAACGCAAAAAAACTTGTACGATTTTATCGACAATGAAAAATTTACCACAAGTGAAGGAAAATATCCTCAGTTTGAATTTACCTGGGAAGAGGAAGATCCTGAAAGTATGAGAAAAGTTTGTCCGCTGCTTTTTGATAACTTTCCTGACAATGTATGATCTTGAATTTGCTGTTTATAAATAGATTTATAAAGTTCTGCAAACCACCCTCGTAAATTCTTTAAATAATCTACACTAAATTTTGGTAGCAGAACTGAGCAAGTCTCGTTATTTCGCGGAGCATTGAAGCCTATGAAAATGGTAAAGTGCAACCAACAACGTTTAATTTATCTGAATTAAAGTCAATGATTAATGCGCGAGAGTTGAAATTGTGTTATCCAACAAAAAACCGGATAGCTTTCCCTATCCGGTTCACATCATATGGTTGATTGATTCTCTTAAGTCCGAAAGTCCGGAGAGTCAGTAAAGACCGAAAGTTGCATCATCCGCACATCCGCACATCAAAAAACCTGCTCAAACTGATTAACCGCATCCTTACTTTCAAGTATAGAATGCCCCATTAAAAATTCGTCTACTCTACGTGCAGCCTCGCGGCCTTCGGAGATAGCCCAAACTACAAGCGACTGGCCCCTGCGCATATCGCCGGCGGCAAATACTTTGCTAACGTTGGTGCGGTAAGCAGCTTCGGTTGCTTTTACGTTTTTGCGCTGATCAAGCTCAATACCCAGGCTTTCTATCATTCCGTCGTACTGCGGGTTTAAAAAGCCCATAGCCAGGAATACCCGCTGACAAGGGATCTCGCGCTCAGAGCCTTCTTTAATGGTTTTAGTAACAGGGCGACCCATTACATCATTTTCCCATGATACGTCAATAACTTTTAACGCCCTTAAATTGCCTTCGGCATCGCCTAAAAATTCTATCGTTTCAATTCCCCAATGCCTGTCGGCGCCTTCTTCATGACTGCTGGTTGTTTTAAGCAGCATAGGGTAGGTCGGCCATGGCATGTGTGCTGTGCGCTGCTCAGGTGGCTGCATCATTACCTCAAACTGCCTGATAGAGCTTGCACCCTGGCGGTTTGACGTGCCCACACAATCTGATCCGGTATCGCCGCCACCAATTACAATTACATCCTTGTCTGTAGCTAAAATATCTTCGGCATTAACATCAATGTTACTAACGCGTTTATTTTGCTGTTTTAGGAAATCCATGGCAAAATAAATTCCTTTTAATTCCCTGCCGGGGATATTAAGGTTCCGCGGAATAGTTGATCCGCCTGCCACAATAACCGCATCGTTATTCCGCACAATTTCATCTGCCGAAATATCTTTACCAACTTCAGTATTGTATTTAAACTCAACACCGTCTTTCTCCATAACTTCAATGCGGCGGTCAACAACCCACTTTTCCAGCTTAAAGTCAGGAATTCCATAGCGAAGTAAACCTCCTGCACGGTCATCCCGTTCATAAACGGTTACCGCATGCCCAACCTTTATCAGTTGCGCCGCAGCAGCTAAGCCGGCAGGCCCTGAGCCTACAACTGCTATGCTTTTACCTGTTTTTATAAGTGGAGCAGTTGGCTGCACCAAATTTTTTGAATAGGCTATTTCAATAATATGCTTTTCAATCTCTTCAATAGCAACAGCTGGTTTATTGATCCCCAGCACGCAAGCCGACTCGCACGGAGCAGGACAGATCCTGCCGGTAAACTCCGGAAAGTTATTGGTTGATGAAAGTATATTATATGCTTCTTCCCAATTTTTACGATACACTGCATCGTTAAACTCAGGAATGATGTTACCCAGGGGGCAACCTGAATGACAAAAAGGGATGCCGCAATTCATGCAGCGGGCCGATTGCTGATTTAGCTTTTCGTCAGAATATGAGTGTACAAACTCGTTATAATTTTTAACGCGCTCTGCAACCGGTGTTTTTGCGGGAAGCTCTCTGTTAAACTCCTGAAATCCTGTTGGTTTTCCCATTAGCTGATAGTTTGATATTGTAATTTCTCTAATACTTTTTTATACTCTTTTGGATATACCTTAACAAACTGTTTTGATGCTTTGTCCCAGTTTTTAAGTAATGTTTGTGCAACCTTGCTGCCTGTTAAATTAACGTGTTTGTGCAGTAAAGTAGTAATCTGCTGCTCATCCTGTATGGATAAAGGGTCAAGATCAACCATTTCGGTATTGCAGTTTTCGGCAAATGTATTGTCCGGGTTATAGATCCAGGCAATCCCGCCGCTCATACCCGCTGCAAAGTTTCTGCCTGTTTCGCCCAATATTAATGCGTAGCCGCCTGTCATGTACTCGCAACCATGGTCGCCAATACCTTCAACAACCGTTGTTGCACCTGAGTTACGTACTGCAAAACGTTCGCCTGCCATACCGCGGATGAACATCTCACCTGATGTGGCACCATATAACGCAACGTTACCGATGATGATATTTTCCTCAGGCGTAAATGTTGCTTTTTCTGACGGGTAGATAGCCAGTTGTGCACCTGATAAGCCCTTGCCAACATAATCATTGGCCTCGCCTTCCAGTTCGAATGAAATTCCTTTGGTAGCAAAAGCACCAAAGCTTTGTCCGGCGGAGCCTTTAAACTTAAAGTTGATGGTATTATCCGGTAATCCGGCAGAGCCGTAAACCTTCGAAATCTCATTCGACAACAGGGTGCCTATAGTACGGTCCACATTTCTTACGTCAAATGATGCAAACACCGGTGTTTTATCTTCCAAAGCCGGTTTGGCAGCTTCCAGCAATTGCCAATCAAGTATGGCATCCATACCATGGTCTTGTTTCTCGCTGTTATACAAGGTAACATCTTTTGGATTATTTACCGGGTGTAAAATGCCTGAAAGATCGATCTTTTGCGCCTTCCAGTTTTGAAGCCCATCTTTTACCTTCAGGAACTGAACGCGGCCAACCATTTCATTAACGGTACGGAATCCAAGCTCAGCCATTATTTCCCGTAACTCCTCAGCCATAAAGCGGAATAGGTTAACAACGTGTTCTGGCTTACCCGAGAATAGTTTTCTTAATTCAGGGTCCTGTGTAGCAACGCCAACCGGGCAGGTGTTTAAATGGCATTTGCGCATCATTATACAACCGCCTGCAACTAAAGCTGCTGTAGCAACACCCCATTCTTCGGCACCCATTAAACAGGCTATGGCTAAATCACGGCCGGTTTTTAACTGACCGTCTGTTTGCAGCACAACACGGCTGCGCAGTTTGTTGCGTACCAATGTTTGGTGTGCTTCGGTTAAGCCAAGTTCCCATGGCAAACCTGCATGTTTTACCGAGCTGATAGGAGAGGCCCCTGTGCCGCCATCATAGCCGGCAATTAATATAACATCCGCATGTGCTTTTGCAACACCGGCTGCTATAGTACCTACACCCGCTTTTGATACCAGCTTTACGTTAATACGTGCGGCACGGTTGGCATTTTTAAGGTCGAAGATCAGCTGAGCCAAGTCTTCAATCGAATAAATATCATGGTGCGGAGGTGGCGATATTAAACCAACCCCAGGTGTTGAGTGACGGGTTTTTGCAATCCAGTCGTCAACTTTATGACCGGGCAGCTGACCGCCTTCGCCTGGTTTTGCACCTTGCGCCATTTTTATCTGCAGTTCATCAGCATTGGTAAGGTAATTTGAAGTAACCCCAAAACGTGCTGATGCTACCTGTTTGATAGCTGAACGCATTGAATCGCCGTTAGGCATCAATTCATATCTTAATTCATCTTCGCCACCTTCGCCTGTATTGCTTTTACCGCCAATACGGTTCATGGCAATGGCCATGGTGCTATGCGCCTCGTGCGAGATTGAGCCGAATGACATGGCGCCTGTTGCAAAACGCTTCATGATGTTTTCAGCTGGTTCAACCTCATCAAGGCTTATGGCTTCGCGGTGATGGGCAAAGTCAAGCAAACCACGGATGGTAAAATGCTTTTCGCTTTGCTCATTTATTTCTTTAGCATAGTTTTTATAAACCTCGTAGCTGTTACTACGGGTAGCGTGCTGTAATAAGTGAACCGTTGTTGGATTAAACAAATGCTGTTCGCCACGGCGTTTCCACTGGTAGATCCCGCCTTCGGGCAATAAGTGTGTGCCTGTTTTAGAGCCGCCGAAACCTATTTTATGTTTGCACAGCGATTCGCGCGCAATTTCATCAAGCCCTAAACCACCAATACGGGTTACAGCGCCGGTAAAGTATTTATTAACAACAGTTTGGTTGATGCCCAGTATCTCAAATACCTGCGAACCGTGATATGACTGAAGTGTGGAAATTCCCATTTTTGAGAAGATCTTCAGCAAGCCGTCATTAACCGATTTTACATAGTTTTTGTGTAATGTTTTTATATCAAGATTGGTTTCTAAACCACCATTATTTTTCAGCGTTTCAATGGTTGAAAGTGCCAGGTATGGATTGATAGCAGTAGCGCCAAATGCAAGTAAACATGCAAAATGGTGCACTTCCCAGGTATCGCCGGTCTCAACCACCAAACCAACAGCACCACGACGGCCGCTCCTGATTAAATGGTGATGTACAGCAGATACGGCCAGTAATGACGGAATAGGAGCATGTTCCGAATCAATTGCACGGTCTGATAAGATCAATACTTCAAAACCATCGTCCACAGAATCCTCGGCATAGCGGCAAAGCCTTGCTATCCCTTTTTCCAGCGAACCCGGCATGCCATCGGCATTATAATAGGTTTGCAGGGTCTTGGCATGGAACATGCCAGTGTCAATACTTCTTAATTTTTCAAGCTGATGATTTTTAAGGATCGGGTGTTGTAATACCACACAATGGCAATGCATTTTATCCTCATCAAGCAAATTGCCGTTGTTACCTATAAAGGTAGCCAAACTCATTACCAAACGTTCGCGGATCGGGTCGATAGGCGGGTTGGTAACCTGGGCAAAAAATTGTTTAAAATAGCTTGATAAATGCTGCGGTTTGTCAGATAAGATAGCCAGCGGCACATCGGTCCCCATCGAGCCTATTGGCTCTTTACCATCCAAGGCCATCGGCTTTATAATAGTATCAATATCTTCGCGACTGTAACCGAATACCTGCTGGTAACGGAAAACGGCAGCCTCAGAAAGGCTTGCAAAGGCTAAACGCGGCTCTGCAAGTTCACCCAGGCGGATCTTATAATTTTCAAGCCAGCGGCCATAAGGCTGGCGCGATGCTATCTGGTGTTTTATTTCATCATCAGTAATTATCAAGCCCTGCTCGGTATCAATCAATAGCATTTTACCGGGCTGTAAACGGCCTTTGCGTACAACCAGGCTTTCGTCAAGATTTAATACACCGGCTTCTGAAGCGGCAATAACGCGACCATCTTTAGTTACAACAAAACGCAATGGGCGCAAGCCGTTCCTGTCGAGCAAGGCGCCTACCAGTTTACCGTCGGTAAATGTAATTGCAGCAGGGCCATCCCATGGCTCGGTCAAAGTGGCGTGAAATTCGTAAAATGCTTTTTTTATCGGGTCCATTTGCTCGTTGCCATCCCATGCTTCGGGGATCAGCATCATCATAACATGCGGCAATGAACGGCCGGTATGCAACAGGATCTCGATTATATTATCAAGGCAGGCCGAGTCAGATTGATTGTTGTCAATAACAGGCAGCAACATCTCCATCTCTTCGTTAGTAAAGTAGGAAGATGCATATGATTTTAAGCCCGAATAAAACCAGTTTAAGTTACCAGTAAGGGTGTTGATCTCGCCATTATGGGCAATCAGCCTGAATGGCTGAGCCAGTTTCCATGATGGAAAAGTATTGGTTGAGAAGCGCGAATGGATCATGGCAAAGCCTGATGCAATCCGCGGATCGGCAAGGTCAGTGAAGTATTGACGTAACTGGTACGTGGTTACCTGGCCCTTGTAAATTATAGTTTTACAGGATAATGAGGTAAAGTAAAAATGCTCAGCAGCGGCAGGGATTGTTTCAGTAACCGTTTTATTAATATAGCGCCTTAATATGTAAAGCTTGCGCTCAAAATCATCAACATTGGTTATGTTGTGCGGACGTTGAATGAAAATCTGTTCCACATTAGGCTCGGCTTTACGGGCTGTCTCGCCAATAACCGATGAATTTGTTGTTATTTTACGATACCCTAAAGTATGCAGGCCCAACTTTTCAATCGCATTGTCAATTATTGTTTTACATCCCTTTTTAAGCGATGACTCTTTTGGGAAGAAGATCATTCCAACTCCATATTCGCCCGGTTCAGGTAAACTGATCTCCAGCTCGGAGCATTCTTCCATAAAAAATTCGTGGGGTAATTGTATCAGTATTCCAGCGCCATCACCCGATTCCGGGTCGCAGCCGCATGCTCCCCTGTGTTCCATGTTTTCGAGCATGGTAAGGGCGTCATCAATTATCTGGTAACTTTTATGACCATTAATGTTAGTAATAAATCCGGTACCGCACGAGTCGTGTTCAAATTCTGGCCTGTAAAGGCCCTGTTGGCTTTCAGCTTGATCCATTGTAAAGAATAATGTTTATAAATGGTGCAACTACGAAGTTACAGAATGTGAGTTTAAATTGAAAATATCTTAAAATTTTTGTATTTTTCTAAATAACATTGTATTTATAACGCTTTAAATTAATAATTCAATAAAAAATATACTGTAATATTATTATTATAAAAATTGAAAGGTGATAGTTTGCTGTTTATTGCAAAATAAACCTCTACTAAATCTATCTGTTAATAAGCGGGTACGGTTTATTAGAAACGAATTTTGGGTAATAAATTGTTTTTGGCAGATTATTTTTTAGTTTTAAAAAGTTCAGAAATATATTGTGTACCAAACCTTAGAACAGGAATGAGAAAACTAATTTTAATGTTGTTAATTACTGCTGTTTACAGCATTCTAAATAATGTTGCAGGCCAAACCCCGGCTACAACAGATTCTGTAAAAAGGGCGAAAGCTACACAGCAAAGGATAAATGACATAACCCTTGCGTTAAAAAATAATGGTGCGCAGGTAACCGGTAGGGCCAATCTTTATGTTTTTTTAGGCAACGAAGAAGCGAGCCTTAAACAATATAGCAAGGCAATAATTGACTATAACCACGCCATTGCCATTAACCCGGGTTTAGGATTAGCCTATTTAAATAGAGCAGATGTTTACAGAAGGCAAAAAGATTACCAGAAAGCCGAGAGCGATTACCGGCGGGCGATTGCAAACTTAAAAGGGGATAAAGGTAGCCAGGCAATTGCATACTATTATATAGCGCTGCTTTTGGAGAATGCAAAACAGTATGATAAAGCAATTGCGCAGGATTCAATTGCAATATCATTAAACCCTGGCTATGCGCCAGCGTATCGCACCAGGGCTGAGCTATATGCAATCCAAGGGAAATGTCAACTTGCTATAAATGATATCACTGTAGCGATGTATGGTTATGAGGGATCGCCACTTGTATTATCATTATTACTTGCTGAGCGGGGCGACATGAAACGTGCAATAAAGCAATATAAGGAAGCTATTAATGATTATTCGCTTTCGCTTAAGCTTAACCCTCAAAATGGTCACGCTTATTGGAACCAGGCAGCTTGCTATAATGTAAACAGAGATTATCAGTTAGCTTATGAGGGTTACAATAACGCCATGCCATATTTTAAAAATAGCCCGCAACAGTTGGCCAGGCTTTATGACGATAAGGCATTAATGGAAATAGGTTTGCAAAAATATAAAGAGGCAATAACAGACGATTCTATTGCTATTTCATTGGATACCGCATTTGCAGCGGCCCATTGGAATATAGCAACTGCCCATTCGCAAAATGGTGATTATGAGCTTAGTAATGTTTTATTTATGAAGATGACGCACTATTACACGAATAATGCACTAGCGAGGGCATCAATTTATAGCGCAATGGCACATAACGAATATTTTTTAAAGGCTTATTCTAAAGCCATAGACTATTGTACTAAAGCAATTGCTTTAAACACGCCAGATTGGTCGGCCTATTTTGAACGGGGACGCGCGTATTTAAAGACTAATAGTAAAGAACTTGCTATTAATGATTTCAAGCAGATACTTGCGCTTGATACCTCAAAGCTCTCAGCCGATTATGCGTTTTCATTATATTATACAGGAAGTCCTGATAAAGCAGTTGAAGTTATGCAAAGCAGTTTTTTAAAGACAACCGATACATTTGTCCTTATGCTCGATTATTATAACATGGCATGTCTTTATTCTATTATGAACAAGCCGGAAGAGGCAAATAACTTTCTGAAAAAATGTATTGATGGCGGGTACAATAAAAAGTATGCCGTTACCGATTCGGATTTTGATAATATCAGGAATACTGATGGGTTTAAAAGCATTATGGGCGACAAATAAAATGGCGGCAATTTTCATAGAAACACACCGGCTTATTTTACGGCAATGGGAAGAACCCGACAACGAGCCCTTTGTCCAACTAAATATGGATAGAGATGTAATGGAGTTTTTTCCGACGGTTTTAACCAAAGAAGAATCACTTGCGCAAGTAGCAAGGGCAACGGATCACATCAATGAATATGGATTTGGTTTTTTTGCTGTCGAAAGAAAAGATAATAACCAATTTATAGGTTTTACAGGCTTAAACCGCCCGCGGTTTGACTGTTATTTTACTCCTTGTGTTGAAATAGGCTGGCGATTGAGCAAAGCTAACTGGAACCAGGGTTTTGCCACCGAAGCTGCAATGGCATGTCTTCAATTTGGCTTTGATACATTGAAGCTTACCGAGATCTATTCGTTTACAGCTGTAAATAATATACGATCAGAAAACGTGATGAAAAAGATTGGGATGATTAAAGAAGGGTCTTTTGAACATCCATCTATCGCTGACGGGCATGTGTTAAAACAACATGTTTTGTATAAGATCAGTTAAACACTTCTTCGTTATATCATTTCTATATCATTCTTTGCTTTTAAGAGGTTGATGCTGTAAACATTCGCATATTATTACCGTTGATTAGTATCACAACGTAAACTTAAAAAAGAATGAACACTATACCAGAAATTGCCAATCGCTTAGCATCATTATGTAACGAGCTTAAATTTGTTGAAGCTTATACCGAACTATATGCTGATAATGCAGTAAGCATTGACCCCAATTATAAAAATGAGCCTTTTACCGGCCTTCACAACCTGATTGAACGCGAAAAACAATTTCTCGCAAATGTAGAGATTCATGATATTAAGGTATCTGATGCAAATTTTGCGGGAAGTTACTTCAGCGTAATTCTTTCTATGCATTTTACAATTAAAGGGCAGGGGAGTAAAACGATTGAAGAGATTTGCGTTTACAAAGTTGAAAACGGAAAAATTGTTAGTCAGCAGTTTTTTATTGGATAAATATTTTCCGGAGATGGAACTAAAATAAAAGGGACCTGTGGCGAAGCCACAATGTCCCTCATTATTACCCAATCCAACATTGGCTCTTTAATCAGTTAGTTACAATCACCACTGCGGTTTTCATCATTGAATGGATAAGGCAGTGGTAAGTAAAGGTGCCCGTGGTATTAAATGTAAAATTAAAGGTCTGGCCTGTTGTGAGGCTGCCGCTATCAAACGCGTTTGCTAAATCTGTTGCTGTATGTGGTGCGGTATCCATGTTTGTCCACGTTACAGAACTGCCAGCCTTAATGGTTACTGTTGCCGGAACAAATGCAAAATTTTGGATTGCCACTGTAGCGGCTGGAGTAGATGCGGTAGGGTTTACTTTTGCCTTGTTTGAAGAGCAGCTGTAAATTATTGATAAGCCTGCTAAAACTATCAGCGTTAAATAGATGGATTTCCTTTTCATAATTCGGATACTTAAATAAAAGTTGTTTTTATAGTATCACGGGCGAACTGTAGAAAAGGTTGCCTGCTAAAAGAATTTCTTTCTATGAAATTAAAACAAGCACTTTCTGAGGCACACAATACGTAGTTTTACGCATTAAAACAGGTGAAAATACTGAATACCGGCTTGGCCCTTTGATTTAATTTTGGGGCACCTGATTAACTAAACATTACAAGAATGGCCGTAAGAATAATTTGTATTAAAAAAGACGAAGAGAGCAACGATAACCCTTATTTAGCTATTGATTACTTTGAATGGGTTAATGAACGCATAAATGTAAACGGGATAACCGAACGAACGCTGATACACGACTGGATAAAAGACGGTAATGGCGAGGCTTATATTACAGATACTAAAGGAAATAAAACTTACCTTATACCTGCAGTTTGCCCCCAGGGTAATAAATATGTTAAAACAGTTGTTGACGAAACTGCAACAGACAAGCTTTTGCTATTGCCGCAATGCGAGGAAAAATAAACTGTCAGGACCAGCTTTTGTAAGGATTTTTGGAGAGATTTGAGTTATAATATCTTGCATCATCACTTACTTCTGCCGTTATCCAATCAGGGGAGGTGAAAGGTTCGTTTTCGTGCTGTAATTCTATTTCAGCTATTAAAAGCCCAGCATTATCGCCCATGAAATCATCTACTTCCCATAGTTTATCGCCAAAGTAAAGGCAGTACCTTATTTTTTTAATTTCTGAAACAGCAAAACCATCCAGCAGTTCGGTGCCATCGGCTACCGGTATTTCATATTCAAACTCCTTGCGCGAGATCCCCTCAGTAGTTCCCTTTATTGTGATGAAAGCCTGTTTACCTGTAACCCTTACTCTTATGGTCCCTCCTTTTTCATTTAATAAATATCCCTGCCTGTAAAAAGTGCCTTCAGGCTTTACCACCTGCTGCCATTTTTCAGCATCAACCAAAAATTTCCGCTCAATTTCAACCGCCATTTTATTATCTGATTAATTTACTTAACAAAAGGTTATAAAAGTAGTAAACAATTTAAGGATGCCTCTTATAAATTTTGACTTGGGTATAATATATTATTATATTTAGTAAAACTTAAATATCAACACGATGGACATTTCACACATTAACTGGCTTGCTATAATTGTAGCAGGGTTATCAGCATTTATTGTAGGAGGGATCTGGTATTCAAAACCTTTATTTGGCAATGCCTGGATGGCGGACAGCAACTTAACCATAGAACAGGTTCAGGCGGGCAGCAAAGGCAAAATATTGGGCTTTACTGCAATGTTCTCGCTTATTATGGCTATAAACCTCGGTATGTTTTTAGCTGATGCCAAAACGGACCTTGCATGGGGTACTACAGCCGGGTTTTTAGCCGGGATCTGGACATTCAGCGCCATTGCCATTCATAGCCTGTTTGAACTGAAAGGCTGGCGGTACATATTTGTTAACGGTGGCTACAGCCTGGTATCTCTTACTTTAATGGGCGCCATTATTGGAGCGTGGAGGTGATTGGAGTTGAAAGTTGTAGTTGTTGTATAAGTTGTAAGCTAGCCGCTGCCTCCTTTTGAACAACTACAACCCTTATAACAACTACAACCTTTTTAACTAATAATATGAATAATAATTATTAACAACCATTAAACTTAATAATTTTGCGCCTGTCATATGTATATAGAAATTATTATATACATATTAAACAGCCCTTGTCATGAAAAAGATATTTTATATACTTCCGGTAGCAGCAATTTTGAGTTCCTGTTCCCCAATAATATACACAAGCAACCCTCAGCCTGTTTACCAGGATCAAACCCAATATGCTCAGCAACCGGTAACCGACCAGGTGTTTTATGACGAGCTTAGCCCTTATGGCCAATGGATAGATTATCCCGATTATGGTTATGTATGGCAGCCAAATGTTGATGAAAACTTTAGGCCTTACGATACCGATGGTAATTGGGTGTACAGCGACGAGGGATGGACATGGGTGTCAAATTATAGCTGGGGATGGGCGCCATTCCACTATGGAAGATGGTTTTATGATGGTGGTTACGGGTGGATGTGGATGCCAGGTAATGAGTGGGCGCCTGCATGGGTAACCTGGGGACAAAGCGGTGATTATTACGGATGGGCACCATTGCCCCCTAATGTTGGGTATAACAGCAACTGGAGGCCCCGGAATGAAGACTGGAATTATGTACAGGCCCGTCACATCAATCAAATCAATGTTAATTATTACGTAGTCAGGAATAATGTTACGGTAATAAATAATACAACTATTATAAATAATGTGAACACCGGTAATTATGATAATAATAGCGGCAGGAATAATCATCGCGGATTTACCTACAACAGGGGCCCGAGGGTAAATGATGTTGAAAGCAGGACTAATACTACTATAAGGCCTGTAAGGATAGGCATTATTAATAAGCCTGGGCAATCGTTGTCAAACAACCAGCTTAACGTATATCGGCCGGTTATAAATCAAACGCCAACAGGTCAGGGCGGTAAAAGGCCGGCACCCCAAAATGCAGTACATTACGGGCAGGGAGGAGACCATAGGGCCCCTAATTCAAGGCCTGCTACCGGACAAGGAAATAACCCAAACCCTCAACAAGGGCAATACAACCCAAGACCGGGCAATGGGCAACAGGGAAATAATCAAAATCCAAGACCGAGTAACGGGCAAGGAAATAATCAAAACCCCAATCCCCAACAGGGTCAATACAATCCAAGACCAGGCAATGGACGACAGGGTAATAACCAAAATCCAAATCCTCAGCAAGGTCAGCAAAACCCAAGGCCGGGTAATGGACAAGGAAATAATCAAAACCCCAATCCACAACAGGGTCAATACAATCCAAGACCAGGAAATGG
>Ga0193702_1000441_pt1 | contig 14100 bp, 11 predicted proteins | sample U3a1metaG_FD_143060 | JGI IMG/M metagenome (GOLD analysis project Ga0193702, IMG submission 143060) | Soil microbial communities from a riparian zone of the East river system, Colorado, United States - U3a1 | ecosystem: Environmental > Terrestrial > Soil > Riparian zone | place: USA: East River... | reverse complement strand
TGTAAAAGTGGCCGGCCTCGGCCGACAGCACCACCTTGGCGCCGCTCACCACCGGCACCGCGCCCTTGAAGGTGGCCGGCGCCGAGGCGCCGAGCGCGAGGTCGTCCGACCAGCCGGTGGTGTCGGACACCGTGACCGAACCGCTGATCATGCTGGTCTGGACCTGGCCGCTATTGTTGTTGACGGTCTCGCGATACAGGTCGGACGGACGCGCCTGCACCAGCCGCGCGTGGTCCAGGTCGTAGTCGATGCGCAGCACCTGGTCGATGCGCTGGACCGGGTCGATGACGTCCGAACTCCACACCGTGCCCTGGTAATCGCCCGCGCCGCTGCCCTTGCAGACGCGCAGGTTGCCGTCGTTGAGCAGGGTCAGGTAGAACTGGCCGCCGTCGGCCGTCATCTGGGTGCCCCAATGCCAGCCCTCGTTGTGGGCCAGGTCCTCGCCGCGGTAGATACAGAAATTGCCATCGGTTTGCAGCAGCGCGAAGAAGCGGCCGCCGTCGCCGCCGCGCCCGGTTTGCCACAGCCAGCCCTGGTGCTCGCTGGGGCCGGCGCCGCGGTACGCGCGCAACTGGCCGTCGCTTTCCATCAGCGCGAAGAACATGCCGTTGGTCGAGGCCAGGCAGTCGCCGATCGCCATGCACTGGTTCATCGGCAGCACCGAGCGGTAGACCGCGCCGCCCGTTCCCGGCATCGTGGCCGCGGCGCGGATCAGCTGGCATTCTTCGGCGAGGGCTTTGGTTAATCTGGTCATGGACGGATTGTGCGGGCCGGGTCCGAACCGCGACAGCGCAGAGCAGTATCAGTTCGGTATCAGTTGGGTGGCGGGGCAGGGAGTTGCTTGTCGGCTAACGCGCGCTGTCCCGCCTGGGGCGGCGATAGACTGGGTGTTTGGCGGTATTAATTTATTGATATCGTTGTCGTTTTATATGCAAACTCATCGGGAGATAGACATGCTGAGAGATAAAATTTTGAAAGGGCTGCTGGGCGTGTCCGCGGTGGCGGCGCTGTTCGCCTCGCTGGCCACGCAAGCGCAATCCTCGCAAGCCACCAGCGGCGCCACCCGCCCCAGCGGCACCCAGAGCAGCCCCAGCGGTGCGCAAGGCACCAGCGGCAGCATGGGCAGCACGAGCGGGCAGAGCGGCACCTCGGGCACCAGCGGCAGCATGGGATCGAGCGGGATGAGTGGTGGCACCGCGGGCCAGAGCGGCAGTACTGCCGGCCAGACCGGCACCTCGGGCACCGGCGGCAGCACCGCGTCGGGTTCCACCTCCACCTCGACCGCCGGCGCCGCCACCGGCTCGCTGAGCAAGGCCGACCAGAAGATCGTGATGGACATGGCGCGCGCCAACATGGCCGAGATCGAAGCCGGCAAGCTGGCCCAGAGCAAGAGCCAGAACGACCAGGTCAAGAACTTCGCCCAGCAGATGATCGACGACCACACCAAGGCGTTGAACGACGTGCAGGCGCTGGCCCAGTCCAAGGGCGTGACCTTGCCGACCGATCTCGACGCCAAGCACAAGGCGATGGCGGCCAAGCTGGGCAATATGTCGGGCGATGCCTTCGACCGCGCCTATATGTCGCAGGCCGGCGTGTCCGACCACAAGACAGTGCATGCGATGCTGGCGCGCGACCAGTCGCGCGCCAAGGACCCCGACGTCAAGGCGCTCGCCGCCAAGATGCTGCCGACCGTCGAGCAGCACCTGAATTCGGCGCAGCAGATGCCGACTGCCAAGGGCGGCAAGACCTCTGCGGGCGGCGATGCCGCTGCCGACAAAGTGACCACCGGGAGCAAGCCTAAGCAATAGTCGGTATTGAGATACAACCTTCTCCGCCGCGTCCCCCCGCGGACTGTCGCCGCGCCCGGAAACTGTGAAATAATGACGGGCACGCTCGCGGCATGTCCATCTGGACGGCGCGGCCACGGTGAAGGACTTCGATTGGTAGAGATCTTTGCGCTCGACGAGGAACTGGTGCGGTGGGAGGCAGACCTCCCGCCGTTGCAGGGTGTCGCGCGCGTGGACCTGCTGACCAAGCTGGCCTGGCATCTGCGCCAGCGCGATCCCGCACGCGCGCTTGGCCTGGCGCGCGAAGCCAGCGGCCTGCTGCCCTTGCTGCCCGACGCGGCGCGCCGCTTGGCCGAGGCGCGCTTCATGCTCATCGAGGGCGAGGCCAAATGGCTGTTCGGCGAGCTCGATGCGGCGCGCGCGCTGGCCGACCAGGCCTGCGTGGAATTCGATGCGCGGGACGACGCGATCGGCTGCGCCGACGCCAACTGGCTGCGCGCCTGGATCGAAGTCGACCGCGGCAGTCCGGCCGCCTGCGACCTCGAACTCGAAGCCGCGGCCGCGGCGGCCTGCCGCGCCGGCGACGGGTTGCGCTGCGACGTGTTCGACGCCGCCGCCGCGCTGTTCGCCGTGTTCGGCGACCTGCACACCGCCGACGAGCGCTGGGGCAAACGCTTCGACCCCGACCAGGCCGGCCTGCACCCGGCCGCGCGCGGCTGGATCAACGACTACCTCGGCACCACGGCCTTCCAGGCCAGCGATTTCGGCCGCGCGGTCAGCCTGCTGATGCGCACCTACGAAGCGGCGATGGCCACCGGCCAGGTGCGCCGCGCGATCAACGTCGCCACCAACATCGGCAACGGCTTCACCAGCCTGAATGCGCACCACGCCGCGCTCGAATGGATGCAGCGCGGGCTCGACCTCGCGCGCCCGACCGGCTGGCCGATGAGCATCGGCCTGGGCCTGATGCAAACCGCGGAAACCCTGCGCCAACTGGGCCAGCGCGAAGCGGCGCTCGAACTGCTGTGCGAGGCGCTGGTCACGCTGGCGCCGCTGTCCGGGTCGCGCGCCTACGCCATCGCGCTCGAATACCAGGGCGACCTCGCGCTCGACGGCGGCGATTACCTGGCCGCGCTCGATAGCTTCCAGCGCCTCGAGGTGCGCGGCGAGGCGCTCAAGCAGGCCGACTTCCAGAGCGGCGCGCGGCGCGGCCAGGCGCACGCGCTGTCGCACCTGAACCGGCCGCAGGAAGCGCTGCAAGTGGCCGGCGCCGCGCTGGCGCTGGCCTGCGAACACGGCGACGCCTACAACCAGATCGCCGCGCTCAAGGTGCTGGCCGAGATCCACGCGCGGCATGCCTTGCCGGCGCCGTCGCCGATGGACGTGCCCAACGCCGCCTTGCATTACCTGCAGCGCGCGATGACGGTGGCCGCCACCATCGACGGCTACACGGTGCCGGGCGACCTGCTCGATGCGGTGGCGCGCGAATACGCCAACGTCGGCGACTATGCGCGCGCCTACGAGGTCGCGCTCAAGGCCAGCGCCGCGCGCGACAAGACCCACAGCCAGGAAGCCACCAACCGCGCCGTCGCGATGCAGGTGCAGTACCAGACCGAGCGCGCGCACACCGAGGGCGAGCACCATCGCCAGCTGGCCGCGGCCGAAGCGCAGCGCGCCGAAGTGCTGCAGCAGACCAGCGCCACGCTCGAGCACTTGAGCGCGATCGGCCAGGAGATCACCACCCACCTCGACGCGGCGGCGGTGTTCCGGGCGCTCGACCGCCACGTGCATGGCCTGCTCGACGCCTTCCACTTCTCGATCTTCCTGATCGAAGCGGACGGCCAATCGCTGCGCTGCGCTTTCGGCATCGAAGACAACAAGACCTTGCCGGCCTCGCGCTTTGCACTGTCCGACGAACACGCCAACTCGGCGCGTTGCGTGCGCGCGCGGCGCGAGATCCTGCTCGAAGTCGACGAGAACGACGCCACGCCGAACCTGATCCCCGGCACCATGCCGACCCTGAGCCTGTTGTTCGCGCCGCTGCTGATCGGCGAGCGCGTGCTCGGCGTGATGACGGTGCAGTCGCTGGCCGCCGGCGCATACGGCGAGCGCGAACGCCTGATCTTCCGTACCCTGTGCGCTTACGGCGCGATCGCGCTCGACAACGCCAGTGCCTACCGCCAGGTCGCGGCCACCCTCAAGACCCTGAGCGCGACCCAGGCGCAGCTGCTCGAAAAGAACCTCGAACTCGAACAGGCCTACAAGGCGCTGGAAGAAGTGAGCCTGACCGACCAGCTGACCGGCCTGCGCAACCGCCGCTTCTTCCTGCAGCACGTCGACGCCGACGTCGGCATGAGCCTGCGCCGCTACGACGATCCGCTGCGCCAGGGCGGGACCGAGCGCGAGACCGCGCCCGGCAGGGACCTGGTGTTCTTCATGGTCGATCTCGACCACTTCAAGGAAGTCAACGACTGCCACGGCCACGCCGGCGGCGACGCGGTGCTGGTGCAGATGCAGGAGCGCCTGCGCGAGGTGTTCCGCGAATCGGACTACCTGATCCGTTGGGGCGGCGAAGAGTTTTTGGTGCTGGCGCGCGCCACCCACCGCGACGAAGCCCAGGTGGTGGCCGAGCGGATCCGCAGCGCGGTGGCCAACCGCGAGTTCGAGCTGCCGGACGGCACGCGTCTGCACAAGACCTGCTCGATCGGCTTCGCCTGTTTCCCCTTCCTGCAGGCGCAACCGCGGCTGCTGTCGTGGTCCGAAGTGGTGGAGCTGGCCGACCAGGGCTTGTACCTGGCCAAGCGCTCCGGCCGCAATGCCTGGGCCGCGGTCTACAGCACCGAGAAGACCAGACCGGACGGCCTGTTCCAGCGCCTGATGCAGCACCTCGACCTGATGCTGGCCGATGGCGAAGTGAAGCTCGTCACCAGCCTGGAAAACCTGCCGGTGCCGGCCGGCGCCAAGAAGCGCCGCCTTGGTCTGGCCGCCGACCCGATCAATCCTTAGAGGCGGTTTCAAAATGGGCGTGGCGTTGTTGCAGCTCCTTGCCGTGCAGGCGCACTGTCTTCGTCGCCGCGCCTAGCCACGCCCATTTTGAAGCCGCCTCTTAGCGCTGCGCGCGCACCAGCGCCGCCATCGCGCCGCTCTCGGCCGCGATGTTCACGCGGTCCTGGTGCGGCCGGTTCTGGCTGGTCTTCCATTTGCCCTGCATGCGCTCGACGCGGATCTCGATGCCGACGATCGCGCCCAGCAGCTTGTCGATGTAGTCGCGCGGCGCATCGTGCACCGACCATGGCGCGGCGCGTGCCGACTCGTGACGCTGCGTGAGCTGGTCGAGGAAGGCCAGCAGCCAGGCCGGGTCGTCGATCGCGTGCAGCGTGCCGTGCGCGTGCACCACCGCGTAGTTGTAGGTCGGGACTACCTTGCCGCTGGCCTGCTTCTCTTCGTACAGCGACGGCGAGATATAGGCCGACGGCCCCTGGAACACCACCAGCGCCTGCTGGCCGGCCAGCCGCCACACAGGATTGGCGCGCGCCACGTGACCGCGCAGCACGCCGAACGGCGCGTCGTCCGCCGGCGCCGACAGCTCGAACGGCAGGTGATCGGCGTCGAGGCCGGCCGGTCCTTGCAGCACCAGCGTGCCGAGCGGATGGTCGGCCACCAGCGCGCGCAGGACGTCGGGCCGGGTTTCGTCGAAGTGCGAGGGCGCGTACATCTAGCGCGGGGCCTCGACCACGACGTCGGTCTTGAGCGAGTTGGCGACGTAGCACTTGTCGTGCGAGGCGTGGTGGATCGCTTCGAGTTCATCGGCGCTGGGCTGCTGGCCGGAGAACACGATCGCCGGGCGCAGTGCGATGGTCGTCATCGCCATCTTGCCGTCGGTGTTCTTGCCGAGCGTGCCGATCGCGTGGTCGCGGTAGTCGTCCACCACGAAGCCGCGCTGGGCCGCGATCGACAGGAAGAACAGCATATGGCAGCTGGAGGCGGCGGCCACCAGCGCTTCCTCGGGATCGAGGTTGGCGGCGACCGACATCGGCAGCGGCACCGACAGCGGCGATGACGAGGCGGGCACGCGCAGGCCGCCGTCGAACGACAGTTCGTGGGCGCGGCTGTAGCGCTGGTCGAGGAAAGGCTGGTCGCCGCGCTGCCAGTGCAGTTGTGCTTCGAATTGCATGCCGTTGCTCCGGTGGTGTGTGGATGGCGTATTTTACGATGCGATTTGGCTTGCTCAAATATCCAATAAGCGCGAATATTGAAATGCCAATCTTGTCGCACGATCCGCGTGGGCACGATGAACCCGTACCCACCCTACCAGCGCCCACGTAGTTCATCGTGCCCACGCGGATCAAGTTGTAGGGTGGGTACGGGTTCATCGTGCCCACGCGGATCAAGCGCCCCCGGACAAATCCATCATGCACCTCACCGACATCCTCGCCGCCTTCCCGCTCGCGCGCAACGCGCCCGAGCCCTTGTTCCGCCAGCTGTACGCCCACATCAAGGACGCGATCCTGCGCGGCGCCCTCGCGCCCGGCGTCCAGCTGCCGCCCACGCGCGACTTCTGCAATCTGCTCGCGGTCTCGCGCCAGACGGTGCTCAATGCCTACGCGCAGTTGACGGCCGAGGGTTACCTCAGCGGCAGCGTCGGCAAAGGCACTTTCGTCAGTGCGCGCCTGCCGCTGCCGGCGCGCGCCGCCCGGCCCACGCCGGCGCGATGGCCACGGTGCGTTTCCATGAAGGTCCGCTGCGCGCCTTCCGCGTCAGCATGCCCGGCATCGACCTGTTCCCCTTCGATACCTGGAGCCGGCTGGAGGCGAGGCGCTGGCGCCGGCCCGACCATCACATGGGCTACAGCGACCCGGCCGGTTACGCGCCGCTGCGCGAGCTGCTGTGCGTCTACCTGCGCGCCTCGCGCGGCGTGAACTGCACACCGGAGCAGATCGTCATCACCTCGGGTTCGCAGCAGGAAGACGACTACGACAGCGAGTACCGCTACACCGGTCCGCCGCTGGCGTCGCTGCAAAGCCTGGACCGCGCCGACTGCACGATCTACGTCGGCACGCTGTCGAAGGTGCTGTTCCCCGGCCTGCGGCTCGGTTACGTGGTGGCGCCGCCGGCGCTGGTCGAGCCGCTGGTGCGTGCCAAGGCGGTGATGGACCGTCACAACGCGATCATGCCGCAGATGGTGCTGGCGGACTTCATCGCGGCCGGCCATTTCGGCCGCCACATCAAGCGCACCCGCGAGGCCTACGCCGAACGGCGCGCGGCGCTGCTGGCGGGGATCGATCGTCACCTCGCCGACGAATTCGCCTGCGGCCCGTCCGACGCGGGTCTCGACCTCTGCCTGCACTTTCGCCGCCCGCACGACGAGGCGCGCATCGCCGCGGCCGCGCACGACGCCGGCATCGAGCTGCGCCCGCTGTCGTACTACGCGAGCCGGAACGCGGGGCCGGCCTGCGCAGTGGCGCCCGGCCTGGTGCTCGGTTTCGCGGCGATCCCTCCGGCCGACATCGCGCTCGGCGTGAAGGCGCTGGCCAGGGTGATGCGCGCGGCGCGATGATTTATACTGCCTCCATGACGACGCCTACCCGCTGCTCCTGGGCCAATATGGCCAATCCGCGCTACATCGACTATCACGATACCGAATGGGGCGTGCCCTGCCACGACGAGACCCGCCTGTTCGAAATGCTCAACCTCGAAGGCGCGCAGGCGGGCCTGAGCTGGGAGACCATCCTCAACAAGCGCGACACCTACCGCAAGGCCTTCGATCACTGGAACGCGAAAAAAATCGCGAAGTACGATGCCGACAAGGTGGCCGAGCTGCTATCCAATCCGGGCATCGTGCGCAACCGCCTGAAGGTGGCGGCGGCCATCACCAATGCCCAGGCTTACCTGCGCATGCGCGCCGAGGGACTGACGCTGGACCAGTACCTGTGGGCTTTCGTCGACGGCAAGCCGATCGTCAACCACTGGACGTCGGCCAGCCGGCCGGCCAAGACCGAGCTGTCGGACCGGATCTCGAAAGACCTGGTCAAGCGCGGCTTCAAGTTCGTCGGCTCGACCATCGTCTACGCTTACATGCAGGGGATCGGCATGGTGGACGACCACGATACCTCCTGCTTCCGCTACACGGGACGATAGGGCCGTGGACCTCGGGCCGCACTGGCGCGGGCGCGAACGTTATGTGGTGTTCGATGCGGCCTGGGGCGACGGCAGCGCGTTCGAAGCGCTGGCGACGGCGTGGCGCGCGGACCCGCAGCGGCCGGCGCACCTGCACTACATCGCACTGGCCGAGGGCATGCTGCCGGGTTTTCATCGCCTGCCGCAAGCCGACGCCGCCATCACGCTCGACCTGCTGTGCGCCCCGCTTGCCGCAGCGCTGGCGCAGTTGTCGGCCCGCCTCGACGCGGTCCGGTTGAACGACGCGCGCGGCGAGTTCGCTCGGCCGCTGGCGCGGCTCTGCGTGCCCGGCACCATCCTGTCCGCCGCGGGCCTCGCGCCGGACCGGCAGGCCGCGCTGGCCGCCGCCGGCTTCGTGTGGGATGCGGCACGGAGCGGCGCCGTCTTCGCCAGCCGCAAACCGTTCGCCGCGCCGCGAACCGCGCCCGAGCGCCGCGCCGTCGTGATCGGCGCCGGCCTCGCCGGGGCGGCCGCTTGCGAGCGCCTGTGCGCGCGCGGCTGGCAGGTCACGCTGGTCGAGCGGCATGCGCAGCCGGCGATGGAAGCGTCCGGCAACCTGGCCGGCATCTTCATGCCGCTGCTGTCGCGGGACGACAACATCCCGACCCGGCTGGCGCGCGCAGCCTACCTGTTCGCCTTGCGCTATTGGGCGGGCATCGGCGGCATCGGCGCGGCGATCGAAGGCGCGCAGTGCGGCGTGCTGCAACTGGCGCGCGACGCCGGCCACGCGCAGGTACAACGCGCGATCGCCGCCGAGCGGGGATATCCGCGCGAGTTCGCAGAGTGGCTGGACAGCGATGCCGTCGGCGCGCTGCTGGACCATCCCACGGCCGGCGGCACACTCGCAGCGTGGAAAGGCGCGCCATTGGCGCCGGACGGCGCCTGGCTGTTCCGCCAGGGCGGGTGGGCGCGACCGGGCAGCGTGTGCGCGGCGATGCTGGCCGCCTGCGGTGAGCGCCTCATCCAGCGCTTCGGCGTGGGCAGCGTCACGCTCGAACGCGGCGACGGCGAATGGCTGGTGCGCGACGCGCAAGGCGCCACCGTCGCGCAGGCGCCGACCGTCATCCTCGCCAACGGCGCCGGCGCCGCGCAGCTCGCGCAATCGGCCTCGCTGCCGCTGGACGCGGTGCGCGGTCAGGTCACCCATCTCGATGCGGCCCAGGTGCCCGCGCTGCCCTTCGTGCTGTGCCGCGAAGCCTACCTGACGCCGCCCGCGCACGGCATCTGCAGCGCCGGCGCCAGCTACGACGAGCACGCCGATCCCGTCCTGAGCGCGGCCAGCCAGCGCCAGAACCTCGACAAGCTGCGCTCGATGCTGGGCGACCCCGGCATCGGCGCCGCTGCCCCGCTGGCCGGCCGCGTGGGCTTTCGCAGCGTCGCGCCGGACCGCCTGCCGCTGGTCGGCGCCCTGGCCGACGACACCCGCAGCGCCAAACCCGAGCGCCTGCGCAACATGGCGCGCCATCCCGGCCTCCATACCCTGCTCGCGTACGCCTCGCGCGGCCTGATCTGGGCGCCGCTGGCCGCCGAATTGCTCGCTTCGCAACTCGAAGCCGAGCCGCTGCCGCTTGAAACGACCCTGGTGCGGGCCCTCGACCCCGCGCGCTTCCTGTTGCGCGGGCGCCGCAACAACACCCGCTTGGGAAATAATCAATAGCGCTGGTGTATTCTGCAATGCCGGACGCGGCTTTTCGGTATAATTGGTTTCGGGAAACTTTTTTGCACGGCTGTGGGGCGGCAGCGCCACTGCGCTGGAGGCTTTTGAAGATGGACGATACGCCGAGTTCGAAGGAACTCTTCCTGTTCCTCGCGTCGACCGCGCACGACATGAAAAATTCGATCAGCGTGCTCAGCGGCACGCTGGAATCGCTGCTGGCCGACGCCTCGCCGCGCACCGAGTCGGCCTACCCGCAGATGGCGCACATGCTGTACCAGACCAAGCGCCTGAACGACAACCTGATCCAGCTGCTGGCACTGTACAAGCAGGTCGGCAAGCCGGAATACCCGTTCGACATCCAGCCGCTCGAAGTCGGCCACCTGGTCGAACAGGTGGTGTCGGCCGACCGCATCCTGCTCGACTCGCGCGGCATCGCACTCGAAGCCGATTACGATCCGCAGCTGGTCTGGCACTTCGATGAAGACCTGATCATCGGCGTGGTCGGCCACGCGATCAACAACGCCATCCACTACACGCGCGACAAGATCCGCATCGCGATCGCCAAGGTCGACGGCTGTCTCGAAATCCGGGTCGAGGACAACGGCAGCGGCTACCCGGCGGCGATGCTGGAGGCCGGCGTGTCGGCCATGAGCGGGGTGAGCAGCGGCGTCAACTTCCTGACCAACAGCACCGGCCTCGGCCTGTACTTTTCCAGCGAAGTGGCGAAGATGCACAAGCATCGCCAGCGCAGCGGCAGCTTGCGGCTGGAAAACGGCGGCCAATACGGCGGCGGCTGCTTCGTACTGACCCTGCCATGATCGGTCGCTCCGTCCTTGATGCGACCATGGCGACGACGATTTCGAACGTCGACTGGGCCGAAAAAAATTACCTGGTGGTCGACGATTTCGTCGGCATCCGCCAGTTGCTGCGCGAGAGCCTGCGCAACCTCGGCGCCAAGAATATCGACCAGCGGATTCGCGGCGGCGAGGCGATGGGCTTGCTGTCGCGAATCCGCTACGACGTGGTGCTGTGCGACTACAACCTGGGCGAGGGCAAGAACGGCCAGCAGGTGCTGGAAGAGGCACGCCTGCGCAACCTGCTGCTGCCGAGCAGCGTGTGGATGATGGTGTCGGCCGAGAAAAGCGTCGAGTCGGTGATGGGCGCGGCCGAGCACCAGCCCGACGCCTACCTGATCAAGCCGATCACCGAGGGCGTGCTGCTGACCCGTTTGAACCGGGTGTGGCACAAAAAGCAGGTGTTCAAGATGATCGACCAGGCCTACGCCGAGAAGGATTATCTGCGCGCGGCCAAGCTGTGCGACGCGCAGATCGAAGTGAGCAAGGTGCACGAGATCGAACTGCTGCGCATGAAGGCCGCGCTGATGCTCAAGAGTGGCGAGCCGGAGAAGGCGCGCGAAGCCTACGAGCGCGTGATGCAGGAGCGCGAATACCAGTGGGCCAAGGCCGGGCTGGCCAAGATCCGCATGGCCAACGGCGAGTTCGAGCAGGCGCGCCAGATCTTCCAGGGCGTGATCGCCGACAACCGCTACTACATCGACGCCTACGACCAGCTGGCGCTGACCTACCAGAACATGGGCCAGACCGAGGAGGCCTGCAGCATCCTCGAGCGGGCGGCCCAGTTGTCGCCCAATTCGGTGATGCGCCAGCGCAGCTTGGGGCAGATCTGCCTGAAGCTGGGGAATGTGGGCATGGCCGAGAAAGCCTTCCGCAAGTGCATCGCGATCGGCGAATATTCGATCATGAAAACGCCCGACGCCTACCTCGGCCTGGCGCGCGTCTGCGGCCTCAAGAACGAGACCAAGGAAGCGCTGCAACTGCTGGTGCTTGCGCAGCGCGAGTTCTCGACCGACCAGATCCAGTTGCGCGCCAAGATTACCGAGGGCATGGTCTACCACGAGAGCGGCGACTTCCGGCGCGCGCGCAAGGCTGGCGACGAGCTCGAGGAACTGCTGTCCTTGAGTCCCGAGCGACCCGACACCACCACCTGCCTGGACATGGCGACCCTGCTGTTCGCGGTCGGCGTCAAGGAATCGCCGGTCGAACTGCTGTGCTACGTCATCAAGAACAACCACGACAACGCGCTGCTGCTGGACGACGTGCAAAAGATTTTCGACAAGGCGCGCATGAGCGACGAGGGCAGCGCCCTGATCCGCTCCTCGCGCAAGGAAGCGTCCGACATGATGAACCAGGGCGTGCTGTTGTGGAAGACCGGCAAGCTGCCGGAAGCGGTCGACTGGATGCGCCACGCGCGCGCGGCGCTGCCGAACAACCTGCGCATCTTGTTCAACGCGGCGCAGATCCTGATCTCCCACATGCAGACGCATGGCTTCGATGAGGCGCTGTCGGCCGAGACCACCGAGGTGTTGCTGCACGTCGACAAAATCCAGCCCGGGCAGCAGCGTTTCGCCCAGCTGATGGAGCAATTGGCCCTGCTGGCGCCGTCCACCGCGGCGCCCGCGGATGGCGAGGCGCAGCAGGCCGCCTGACCCTGAGCGTTTGCCCTTGCGCGTTCCCCTTGTGCGCGTGCTTGCTGGTGATAAACTGAAAGCTCCGCGGGAGGCCCCGCTTCATCTCGGGAAAGGGACATACATGCGCGACATCGCCAGGGAAGTCTACGAAAAGATGAGAGTTGGCAACAGTGCCTGGATCCGTCCAGTGGCGGCCAAAGGCGACAGCTTACGAACGTTCCAGGCAGTGCAAGAACAAGTCCATCAGATGGCCGAAGAAGGCTTGATTAGCGTTTCCACCATCAAGCGCGACGCCGACGGGCTGATCGACGCCGTGCGCATCCAGCGCCTGGCCTGAGGGCCGGCTTCAGCCCTCGGTGGCCTTGGGCTTGGCGGGCCCGCCCTTGGTCGTGGCCCGCTTGGCCGGGGCGCGCTTGGCGGCCGGCTTGGCGGGCACCTTGGCCGATACGGCCTTCGCCGCCCCGGCCATCGCGTCGGGCGACATGGCGGTGCTCACCGCCTGCTTGAATTGATCCTGCAATAAGTTCCACCATGCGCTGGGGTTGGGCAGGGTGCCGGCCGCCGGCGCCTCGGCCTTGGCGGGCTCCGGTTCCGGCCTGTGCGCGGGCTTGGCCACCTCGGCCGCCGCTTGCGCCACCGGCTGGGCGAAGAAGGCCGACGCGTAGGGCGCGGCCGCCAAAATCGATTTTTCGTTCGCGCCCGGCTGGGTGACCGCGGCGGCCAGCGAGGCGCCCATCGACTTCAAGGTCGAGATCGTGCCGCGCTGGATTTCGAGCGCCTGGATGGTCCCGCGCAGCATCGACAGATTGACGTTGAGCCAGGCCTCGACGGCCTTCAGGTCGGCGATTTTCTTGTCGAGTTCCTCGACCGAGAGGGTGGGCACGGTCATGCCCGGAATGCTCAAGCCGGGCACGCTCATGCTGCCCCACAGGTTTTTGACGAAGTCCAGCGTATCCGCTACCGCACCGACACCGGGGATGTTGGGCATTTGGGGTTTGAGCATGGGCGTCTCCGTTGTATGAGGCCTTAGCGTAGCAGATAATCGGCGGCCCTGTCAGCGGAAAACTGCGCCGGCACGTTACACTACGCCTATGACCATCGCCACGTTCATCTCCCAACGCCGCCGTGTGCTGGTGCTGTGTGTGGCGACGCTGCTGTTGCACTACGCGGCGATCGGCTGGCTCGGCCCGCAATTGAGCCAGCTTGCGCCGCCCGCGCCCGCGCCGGAGCCGGACGAGCCGGCCATCACCGCCGAGCTGCACATGGCGCCGGCCGCGCCGGCGGCGGCCGCCCCGCCTGCCCCAGCCGCCGTCGCGGCCAGGCCCAAGCCCGCCGTGCACGCGCGGCGGACGCATGCCGTGGCTGTGCCGGCGGCCGCATCGGCGGCGGCCGATCCCGGCCCGCTTGCGAGTGCGCCGAACGATGCGGCTCCCGTTGCCGCGATGCAGGCTGGCGCTGCCGATGCGAGCGCCGACGTACAATCGGCACCAGCGCCTGCCGCCGCCGAGACGCCAGCGCCGCCGCCCGCATCCGCACCGCCGGAAGCGCCGCCGCCGGCCGGGCCGCGTGTGTACAAGGCCAGCATCCCGCCGCCTGCCGAGTTGTCGATGAGCGTAGTGCGCACCGATGCCGACGGCGCGCTCTGGCACGGTGAGGCGGTCATCGCGTGGAAGCTCAACGGCAGCGGTTACACGATGCAGGTGGAAGCCGGCATCCGGGTCGTGTTCGCGCGCGTGAACCTGGTCGTGCTCGGCAGCGAAGGCGCGATCGGCGACGCGGGCTTCATGCCGCTGACGATGACGGAAAAACGGCGCGGCCGCGCGCAGACCGCGACCCATTTCAACCGGCAGGACGGGCGCATCACGTTCTCGGCGTCGCAGGCCAGTTATCCGCTGATGGGCGGCGCGCAGGACAAGGCCACCGTGCCGCTGCAACTGGCGGCGATCGCGCGCGCCGACCCGGGCCAGCTGGACGGCGGCATCGAGATCATG
>Ga0193702_1000440_pt1 | contig 14102 bp, 11 predicted proteins | sample U3a1metaG_FD_143060 | JGI IMG/M metagenome (GOLD analysis project Ga0193702, IMG submission 143060) | Soil microbial communities from a riparian zone of the East river system, Colorado, United States - U3a1 | ecosystem: Environmental > Terrestrial > Soil > Riparian zone | place: USA: East River... | reverse complement strand
AAAGCAGTAGGAAAATTCTTTTGCTAACCTCAGCAATTCACTCGACGTGTGATCAGGGAAGCGATCGTCTTCGCAGACCGAAAAAATGACTCTCCATTTAAGCCGGCGCACGCTTCACCTTACTTCAGGCGTGGTGTTGTTTGCATATATTGCGGTGCATTTCTGTAATCATGCCTTGGGATTGATTTCGGTCGCGGTTGCGGAGCAGGGGCTTCGCGTTACCGTGGCGTTTTGGCATAGCCTGCCCGGCACGATACTCCTGTATGGGGCAGTCGGCATCCATATCGTATTGGCTTTCCTGGCGATCTACCAGCATCGAACCTTACGCCTGCTCTGGCTGGAGTGGGTGCGCATCGGAGCTGGCCTGAGTATTCCGACACTCCTGATTGGTCATGCGGTGGATACGCGCCTCGCATTTGAGGTCTATGGGCGGGCCACTGACTACACGCACGTGGTCTGGCTGCTCTGGAACTCGGGACGTGAGGGCCGACAGATCGCCCTGCTGGTTCCGGGTTGGCTCCATGGTTGCCTCGGACTGAGGTTCGCACTGAGTAGTCGCGCATGGTACCCGCACTGGCGTTTCCCGCTGTTTGGCGCCGCCTTGATATTGCCGGTCCTTGCCGTGCTCGGTTTCTTCTCAATGCTCAAGGAGGTTGAGGTACTGGCGCGCGACCCTACATGGATTGCAACGACCATCGGACCGGTCAACAGCCTGCAACATCATCCTCTGGGTGTTGCGCGCGCGGGACTTTTGATTTTCTATTGTTGTGCGATCGCTGCAGTATTCGTCGCACGAGTGGTACGAACTATCATCGAGAAACAGAACGGTGGCTTGGTCTCCATTGCGTATCCTGCCCGTACCGTCAAGGTTCCGCGCGGCTGGAGCGTACTCGATGCAAGCCGTGCCAATTATTTGGCTCACGCCTCAATGTGTGGAGGGCGTGCCCGCTGCTCTACTTGCCGGGTTCGTGTGGTCTCCGGGGCAGAACATTGTTTATCGCCGACGGACGACGAGCTGCGCACTCTCCAGCGTATCCATGCGCCTGATGGAACGCGATTGGCGTGTCAGTTGCGGCCTCAGGGGAATATTGGCGTGATTCCGCTGGTGCCCCATTCGGCGCGCGATCCAAAAAAATCAGTACATGGCACGGTGGAGCGCAATCTTTGTATCGTGTTTATTGCGGTTCGCTGGAGCGAGCCAGAACGCCCCATGTTGCCGTACGATTTGCTTCACGCGGCAAATCGATTCGGCGAAGAAGTTGGCATAACAATACGCGCTGCCGGCGGTGTGCCGATCCAATTCACCGGCGATCGCGTGATGGCATTGTTCGGGCTTGACGTATTGCCCATTGAAGCCAATCGCCGCGCATTGCGCGCAGCTGCCGAACTGGATGCTCGCCTCTGCGAGCTAGGGGTGCATTTGCAACGCGACCTGGGGTGTTCAATGAAGCATGCCATTGGTATGCACTACGGCGCGGCGATTGCCGGAGAAACCGGCGACCGGCACGCGCGCACGCTGACGGCAATAGGGGACGCCGTCGATGTTGTGAGGCAGCTTATTGACAGAGAGGGCTTCCTGCCGGTACCCATCGCCACGCAGGCCTTAAAGAGGATAGTCGTATCTCGGGCGGTGTTGGCGGCAGCGCAACGAGATTCACCATTGCTGACATGGTCGGGACTGGCGCTGTCGGAGGGCAAATGCATTGAATTCAGGCGGATCGATTCGGCCAATTCCGCAGAGTTGGCAGACGCTATCCAAGCTGGCGCACCAAGGTGACCGCCTATGTCATGAATTTCTAATGTGAGGGACATTCTCCGGTCAGGGTCCGCTTTCTAAAATATCCTGGGTGGTAGCGCCGCCCTGTTACGACACGCACCAAAGCGTGTTCCGCGTCGGCGACGCGGAGCATCCTTTCAACGCCGCGACGAACCGCTACCAGCTGATCTTCAATGACGTACCGGAACAGGAAAGCACCTGGCGCGCCGCGGTTGTGCGGGGTGTATGCCTGTGCGGATACCACGATCAGGGTCAAGCCGGGCAGCGAGTCCGCCGCTCCTTTCACTGCCGTTGTCGATTCCGCGGTCGCCGCTCACGGTGTGCACCCGCACGCCTATCAGGACGCGTCAAGATCTGGTGAAAGCTGCGAGCCGGGTGCGCTTCTGGCCGATGTCCTCGTCGGTATCGGCGTAGCGCCGGGCGATGGCGACGAACTGCTGCTGGATCGTGAGGAAGGCGTCCACGATATCGGGGTCGAAGTGCGCGCCGCGGCCCTCGATGATGATCGCCACCGCGGCTTCGTGGCTCATGCCTTCCTTGTACACCCGGCGGCTGATCAAGGCGTCGTAGACGTCCGCCAGCGCCATCAGGCGCGCCGAAATCGGGATCGCCTCGCCCGCCAGTCCTTCCGGATAGCCGCTGCCATCCCACTTTTCCTGGTGGCTGTAGGCGATCTCCTTGGCGTACTTCAGGAAGTCGACCGTGATGCCCAGCTCACGCTCGGCCGACAGGAGCGCGTCGCGTCCCAGCGTGGTATGGGTTTTCATGATTTCCATTTCATGCGGTTCAAAGCGGCCGGGCTTGAGCAGGATCCGGTCCGGAATGCCGACCTTCCCGATGTCGTGCAGCGGCGCGGACTTGTACAGCAGTTCGATATTCTTATCGCTCAGGAAGTAGCCGAACCGCGGATGGGTGCGCAGCTCCTGCGCCAGCGCCTTGACGTAGTGCGAGGTGCGGCGGATGTGGTTGCCGGTCTCGCTGTCGCGCGTTTCGGCCAGGGCGGCCATGGTGTGGATCGTCACGTCCTGCAAGGCGGAAATGTCGCGCGTCCGCAGCGCGATTTCGGTTTCGAGGAACTGGTTTTGGTCGCGCAGGAAATCGTGCACCCGCTTGAGCGCCAGCTGGGTCTTGATCCGCGCCAGCATGATGGGCGCCGAAATCGGCTTGCTCAAATAATCCGCCGCGCCCATTGCCAGGCCCTTCTGCTCGTCGCTCACGTCGCCCATCGCCGTCACGAAGATGACCGGGATGTCGCGCGTGGCCGGGTGCGCCTTGAGCGCCAGGCACACATCGTAGCCGCTCATGCCGGGCATCATGATGTCGAGCAGGATCAGGTCCGGCGTGGTGTCGCCGGTGGCGATGTCGAGCGCGCGCGGGCCGCTGACCGCCACCTTGGTGCGGTATTCGCGTTCGAGCACCGCGCACATCAGGTCGATGTTGCCGGGCGTGTCGTCCACGATCAGAATGGTCGGTCTTGTCACTGCTTGCATGGTAGGGCTTCGGCGTCGAGTGAAATGTGGAGGAGCGCTGCCATCCGCGCGAGCTGTTCCAGCGCGCGTTCGAAATCGTAGTGGGAGATCAGCCGCTGGAGCTGGCGCAGCTGGCGGGCATCCGTCGCCGCGGCCAATATCGGGCTGATCCGTTCGACGGCCTTGCCGGCGTCGGTGTCGCCCTGCGCCAGCAGCACGCCGAGCCTGCGCAGGGCGGGCGCCAGCTCGTCGCCCTTGCATGCCACTGGCGCGGTGGGCGCGGCGGGCGCCTCTCCCATGGCTGCGTCGATGCTCGCCACCAGCCGGCTCAGCTCCGGCGCGAGCCCGGCCAGCGCCACTTCCAGGCCGCTTGCGCTCCCGCGCGCGAGCAGCTGTTCCAGTCTGGCGGCGGCCCCGGCGGCGCCCGATGCACCGATGGCTCCCGCCAGTCCCTTGACCGTGTGCGCCTCGCGCAGGGCGCTTTCCAGATCGTTGTGCTGAATCGCATCGAGGATGCGCGCCATGCTGCCGCGCTGGGTGGCGGCGAAGCGCACCAGCAGTTTGCGCATCAACTGGGCATTGCCGTCGATGCGCTGCAAGGCTTTCTCCATGTTCAGGCCCGCAATAACCGGCAGCAGCGGGGCGTTCCGGACCTCGGCGTCAGGCGCGGGGCCCGGCTCGCCGGGCGTGATCCAGCGCGCCAGCACGGCGAACAGCTGGCCGACATCGATCGGCTTGGCGATGAAGTCGTTCATGCCGGCGGCCAGGCATTTTTCCTTGTCGCCGACCAGCGCGTTGGCGGTCATCGCAATCACCGGCAACGGGGCGAACGCCGGGTTAGCGCGGATGTGGCGAGTGGCCTCGAAGCCGTCCATGACCGGCATCTGGCAGTCCATCAGCACGCCGTCGTAGCGCGCCGAGGCCAGCTTGGCCAGCGCCATCATTCCGTTGGGCGCGACGTCGACCCGGATGCCGGCGTCGCGCAACAGTTCCTGCGCCACTTCCTGGTTGACCTCGTTGTCTTCCACCAACAGCAGGTGGGCGCCGCGCACGGCCTTGCTGGCCAGTTCGTAGCCGGCTTCGCGCCGCACCCGCCGGCTTCTGCCCAGTTCCTTGCCGAACACCGAGGAAATCGTGTCGAGCAGTGTCGAGACACTCACCGGCTTGCCGAGAATGGCGTCGACCGGCAGCTGGCCCAGCTCGTCGATGAGCATGTCGCGGTTGTGGGCGGTGACCACGATGACGGCCGGCGGCGGCCCCGCGCGCGCCGCGGCGCGGAGGCGGGCGATCGCTTCGATCCCGTGCATGCCGGGCATTTTCCAATCCATCAGGACCAGGCCGAATGGCCTGCCTTCGGCGCGCGCCTGCGCCGCCGCCTCGATGCCATCACTGGCGCTGCCGGCGGCGGCAGCTTCGAACTTCAGCATGCGCAGCATCGCCAGGAAGATGGCGCGCGCGCTGGCATTGTCGTCCACCACCAGCACGCGCAGGCCGCGCAGGTCCGGGTTCAGCAGCGGCCGCGCCAGGGGAGCGGGCGGCAGCGCGAACCTGGCCGTGAAGCGGAAGGTGCTGCCGGCGCCGGGCTCGCTCTCGACCTCGATTTCGCCCTCCATCATTTCGACCAGCCGCTTGCTGATCGTGAGACCCAGGCCGGTGCCGCCGTAGTGGCGCGTGGTCGAGCTGTCGGCCTGGGTGAAGGCGTAGAACAGCCTGGCGCGCTGCTCCATCGACATGCCGACGCCGGTGTCCTTGACCGCCAGTTGCAGCCACACCGCGTCGGCTTGGCGCGCATGGGTCCGGACCGAGACCACGATCTCGCCGTGGTCGGTGAACTTGAGCGCGTTGTTGGTCAGGTTGATCAGCACTTGCCCCAGCCGCAGCGGGTCGCCCACCAGTTGCGCCGGCACGTCGGCGCCGATGTCGAACAGCAGCTCCAAGCCTTTTTCCTGGCTCGTGGCGATCGATAAATCCACGATCTGCTGCATCACATCTTCGAGATGGAAATCGACGTGCTCGAAGCTCAGCTTGCCGGCCTCGATCTTCGAAAAATCGAGGATGTCGTTAACGATGCTCAGCAAATTCTTCGCCGCCGATTCGACTTTTTCGAGATAGTTGCGCTGTCTGGGCGTGAGCTCGGTCTGCAGCGTCAGATGGGTCATGCCGATGATGCCGTTCATCGGCGTCCGGATCTCATGCGACATATTCGCCAGGAAGTCGGACTTCATCTTGGTGGCATCCTCGGCGGCCGCGACCGCGCGCCGCAGCTCTTGCTGGTGCGCCAGGCTGTGCGTCATGAACTTGAGCGCCTGCAGCAGCTCGCCGGCTTCATCCTTGGACCTGACCTCGATCACGCTGCTCAAGTCGCCCGTCGCGACCCGGGTGGCAATCGCGATGGCCTCGCCCAGCGGCCCCGTGATCGAACGTGCCGACAGCGCAAAGCCGATCCCCACCAGCAGCGCGGCGAGCGCCATGACGATCATCAGGGCCAGCGAGAAATTGACGTCGGCGCCCGCGCGGCGCGCATCCTCCACCACCTGGCGCCGCTGCAGCAGGTCCAGGTCGGTGATGCGGTTGAGCAGCGCATCGAGGGCGGGCAGGGTGGCGCCGTTCATCGTCGCCTCGGCGCCCGCGCGGTCGCCCAGCTCGACCAGGTCCGCCACCTCGATAAAGCTCGCGTAGTAGCGGGCACGCGCGCTGCGGATGGCGGCGATCATGCGGCGCGCTGGGACGGTGGCGTCAGACGCCTCGAGGCGTGCCAGGTCGGCGTCGATATGGCGCTTGATTTCGTCGATGCGCGCGTAGCTGGCCACGCGCGTGGCCCGGTCTTGCTGAATGATCAGACGCACGATGCGGGTGGCGGCGTCGCGCGATTGCGTATCGATGGCGTTGATGGTGGCGACCGCTACCCAGTCCTGGGTTAGCAGGTGGTTGCTGTTGGCGCGGATTGCATAGATGCCGCTCACCCCTACCAGCAGCACGCCGATCATGAGCAGGACCAGGATGATGTAGCCGGCGCTCACGCGCACGCTGATTCGGACATCGGAAAACCGCATCTCGCTTCCCAGGTAAAAGTCGTTGGATATGGTGAAGTATAGGGAGCCGACGATGACGGGACGATGACCGTCGTATTACCATACTGCGCATGCGCCGGCGGCGCGGCCGCTCACTGCGCGGTGAAGCGCATGCAGAACCTGGTGCGCGTGCCCGGCGTGCTCTGTGCGAGGATTTCACCGCCATGCAGCCGCATGATGGCGCGCACGATCGAGAGGCCGAGGCCGGCCGAATGGGTGGCCGCAGAACGCGCGGGATCGGCGCGGTAGTAGCGGTCGAAAATATAGGGGATGTGCTCGGGCGCGATGCCCGGCCCCGAATTCTCGACGCTGACCTCCAGCCCCTGGGCCGGCTGCTCGGCCGACAGCCGCACTACGCCGCCGCGCGGCGTATGGCGGATCGCGTTCGATACCAGGTTGTTGACGGCGCGCCGGAACAGGATCGGGTCGGCATGGATGCGCACACTCTTCGCGTCGACATCCAGGCACACGCCAGCCTCGTCGGCGACACCCTCGAAGTAATCGCGGATCCGCTGCAGTTCCTCTTCGGCGTCGAGCATTTCGCGGTGCAGCGCCAACTGCGCGTTGTCCACGCGCGCCAGGAACAGGGTGTTTTCGATCATCCGCGCCAGCCGCTCGTACTCTTCGATGTTCGAGCCCATCAGGCTGCGGTATTCCTCGGACGAGCGCGGCCGCGCGAGCGCGACCTGGGTCTCGACCATCAGGGTATTGATCGGGGTGCGCAAGTCGTGCGCGAGGTCGGCTGCAAAGCCGGACAGGCGCTGCACGCCTTCTTCGAGGCGGTCGAGCATGCGGTTGAAGGCATTGCCGAGTTCACGCAGTTCGCTCGGCGTGCGTTCCACCGACAGCCGCGTGTTCAGCCGGTGGGTGCTGATGTCGTTGGCCTTGCCGATCACGATGCGCAGCGAGCGCATCGCGCGGCGCACGATCAGGAAGCCGAGCACGGCCACCAGCAGGCCGCCCAGCAGCACCGCGGCCGCCAGGTCGCGCGCATAATCGGCCAGCAGCAATGCGCGGTCGGAGCGCTCGCGCGCGATGGTGATGCGGACCGGCGCGCCGTCGCCGGTGACCGCGGCCGCGCTGACCATGCGGCCGCTGCCGAGCGCGGGCTGCCAGTCGCGCAGGTCGGCCACCCCGGGTACGCGCCCGGCCGGCACCAGCGGCGTGGGTGGCAGCGGCCGCGAGGGCATGGCGGTTTGCAGGACCACGCTGCCGTCCGGCCGCGTCAGGCGCAGCACGCAGCCGGCATTGCCGAACACCGCGTCGATGAACGGATGGGCCGTGCGCTGGACCGCGTCGGCCGACGGCGCCTCCTTCAGGAAATGCCGGATCAGCGCGACCTTGCCCAGCAGTTCGGCATCGTCGTGGTGCGCCATGTCCTGCGCCAGCGCGCGGTAGAGGTAGGCGCCGACGCCGGCGAAGGCCAGCACCGCGACCACCGCGAACAGCAGCGTCAGGCGCAGCGTGATCGACATGGAGGCGGGCCGTTTCAATCGCGCTCCTCGACCAGGTAGCCCATCCCGCGCATGGTGTGGACCAGTTTTTTCTCGAACGGATCATCGACCTTGGCGCGCAGGCGCCGGATCGCCACGTCCACCACATTGGTGTCGGAATCGAAATTCATGTCCCAGATCTGCGAGGCGATCATCGAGCGCGACAGCACGTCGCCCTGGCGCTTGGCCAGCAGGTGCAGCAGGGCGAACTCCTTGGCGGTCAAGTCGATGCGCACGCCGCCGCGCGTCACGCGGCGGCGGAATACATCGATTTCGAGGTCGGCCAAGCGGACCACGTCGGCTTCCCTGACCTTGCCGCGCCGCAGCACGGTCTTGATCCGGGCCATCAGTTCCGAAAAATCGAAGGGCTTGACCAGGTAGTCGTCGGCGCCCAGCTCCAGGCCCTTGACGCGGTCGCTCACGTCGTCGCGCGCGGTCAGCAGCAGCACCGGGGTTTCCTTGTGCATGCGCAACTGGCGCAGCACGGTCCAGCCGTCCATCTCGGGCAGCATCACATCGAGCACGATCAGCTCGTAGTCGCGCTCGAGGGCCAGGTGCAGGCCGTCCGGGCCGGTACGCGCCAGGTCGGCGATAAAACCCGATTCGATCAAACCCTTATGCAGGTAGGCGCCGGTCTTCGGTTCGTCTTCAACAATCAGCAGCCGCATGGCTATCCTCGCACACCCTCAATCCCTCACGCTAAGCTTACCACTCATTTCGCCATATCCATCGGCTAGCTCCTGGTCACCGGGAATTCGGTCATCTTGACCTGGGCCGGCTTGGGGGCCACTTCGATTTCGCGCCAGCCGAGCCCCTTGTTGGGCGCCGCGGGATCCCAGGCCAGCGGCGTGCGCTTTTCCTGGGAACCGGGGGCCGGCAGCGGGAAGATCAGCGACTTCGCGGCATGGTGCGCAATATGCCCGGTCTGGTGGTGGTGCTCCTGGTGGATATGGCCATAGAACACGGCGACATTCGAATACGGCATCAGCAGGTGCAGGACCTTGTCGCCGTCGCGCGTCGCCCAGTCCCATTGGGGCGCCAGGTCGAACAGCGGACGGTGGGTCAGCACGACCAGGCGCGCATCCTTGCGCTGGGTGGCCAGATCCTTGCGCAGCCAGTCGAGCTGTTCCTCGCCGATCCGGGCGCCCGGGTCGGACACATTGTCGAGCGCGATGAAGTGCACGCCCCGATGGTCGAATGCGTAATAGGTGGGACCGAAAAACTCCTTGAACGCCACGCCGCGGTCGAGCGAGGCATCGTGTTCGCCGGGGATGAAACGCACCGTCTTCACGTTCAGGCCGCGTACGATGTCGCGGAATTCCGTCATGCGCTGGCGCCTTTCCTCGGGGTCGTCGGTGACGTTCGTCAGGTCGCCGGTGAAGAACACGAAGTCCGGCGCGGTCGGCAGGGCATTGACGGTGGCGACCGCCTTCTTCAGCGTATTCGCCGCGTCCGGGTTGGCCTCGCCCTTGTAGCCCCAGTGGCAGTCGGACAGCTGCACGAAGTAGAACTCCTCGGCGGCGGCGGCCGCGCTGGCCTCGACGTGGGGGAACAGGCCGGACATGAAGACGGCCCCGCCACCTACCGCGCCGAGGGTAAGGAACTGTCGGCGGTCGACTTTGGTTTCGAACATGAAAAAACTCCTGGTGAATGCATGGGGTCAGGGCTTGGCGGCCATCTTCAAATAGGCGACGAGGTCGGCGCGGTCGCTTGCCGAGGCCACCAGGAAGCCCATCTTTTGCCCGGGGATGAATTTCTCCGGATTGGTCAGCCAGCGATCGAGATCCTTCTCGCCCCACACCACCTTGGACGCTTTGAGCGCGGGCGAATAACTGTAACCGGCCTGGCTGCCGGCCTTGCGGCCGAACACGCCTTTATGCGCCGGGCCCACGCCGTTGTATTCCATGGAATGGCAGGCCGCGCACATGGCCTGGTACAGCTTTTGGCCCTGGACGGCATTGCCCGCCGCCTGGGCATGTCCCGACAAGGCGGCGCCGGTGATAAGGAGAGCGAGAACGTGTTTCATGGCCTGCGCCTTAATTGCGATACAGCGGATTGTCGGCCACGTAGACGCGGACGTTTCTCGCGTTGAATCCCTGCGGCGCGACCACCGACAGGTCGAAATTGTTAATGGTGGGGAATGTGCTGAAATTCCAGGTGAACGATTTGCCGTCCACCACGAAGGTTACGGTATCGCCAGAATCGACATTGACGTAGCGGGTCGCGTCGGTCAGCACCACGCGGCGGGTGGCGCTTTGTTCGGTCGCCACGCTGCCGTAATCCGCCAATGTGCCGGTGAGGCCAATCGCTTGCGCATTCACCGTCATGACCATCGCCACGCCCACCAGGGACAACGCCACATATAATTTCCGACCGAGATTCAACATTTTCTGCTCCTTAAAAAAGTTATTTGAGGTAGGGCTGGCAGCTCCACTGCCACGCCAGCCCATGAAAAACATTTTACGAAAGAGCGGGTGACCGGAAGATGGCCCGGACATTACGTTACGATTACATTTCAAAAAGAGTGCTTGATGCCGCCACCGGCAAAGTTATTCGCGTCGTGCAGGAAGCCGCTGGAGAAGCCGCCGTGGACGCGGTTGTACATGTATCCTGCATACAAATGTGTGCGCTTCGACAGGCTGTAATCGCCCAGCATGGAATAAAACTGGTTGGTGCCGCTGCAGCTCGCGACATTCACGCCGGTGATGCAGGCGCCGATCGAGAAATTGTTCTGCTTGACGAGATAGCCGGCGACAGTGGCGCGAAATTGCGGCAGCAGGTTGTAACTCAATCCGGTGAAATAGAGGTCGAAATGCTTATCGGCCGGATAGGGCGCGAGGTTGATCGCGCCGACCGGATAGCCAAATACATTGGTGGTGGTGGCATCGAGCGCCGGGTTGGAGGGATTGGCGAAGCGGATGCGTTCGTAGCCGCCGCGCAGCCGCCACAAGTCGGTCTTGTAGCTCGCGGCCAGCATGTAGGCGACGGTATTGGCCACCGAGATATCCAGGGCGCCGGTGGTATTCGAATTGGTCGAAAATATCCCGTCCTTGATGCTGGAATACGTTCCCTGGATGGCGAAGCGCGCATTTTCGTAGCCCAGGCTGCCCTGGATCTCCGACTGCGCGCCGGTCAGGCCGCCTTGCGCGCCAAACTTGTACAGCAGGCCGGCCTTGACGCCGTTCGACTGGATTTTGTATTTGATGCTGTTATCGACGCGGTAGTCCTCGGTCGATCCGCCGCCGCCATACGAGCCGGAATAGCCGAACGGTGAAAACGTCGACGACGCTTCCATCGGATCGAAGGCCGCCAGAGTGTCATAGCCGAAGCTGTAATTGCGGCCTATACTCACGCTGCCCCATTCGGACGAGGAGATCCCGACATTCGCTTCGCGGTTGAACAGTTGTCCCGCGAGGGAACTGTCGGCCGAAACCGTGGCCTGTTTTTTCGCGGGATTATTCACCAGCGACAGCACGCCGTTCGAAATGACGCCGCTAAACGGATTGAAGCCGGTTTCCAGCGTCATGAAGGCTTTCAGGCCGCTGCCCATGTCTTCGGTATCCTTGAAGGTCAGGCGCGACGGTGCCAGTCCGCCGTTGAACATGCCGGTATTCGAGTGATCGCCCAAGCGGGTAGCGACGGGACTCATCCCGATGGGGTAGTTGGCATCCTGACTCAAGGAATGCTGGGAATACCCGATGCCGATGTCGAACACGCCCGATAGTTCGAACGAGGAAGGGCCGGGGGTTTGCGCCGCCACGCTTCTGGCTGCAAACAGGATGGCAAGCGCCAATGGTGTCTTGTGCAATTGAGTCTCCACAGAAGGTTGAATCGCCGGGCGCGGGTGCGCGCGGTCGTTTTGCCTTGTTGCGAAGCTGGAGTATAGAGTTCGCGGTTGACAGTCGAATTGCCGCGAGATTACATTTTCATTACGTTGGCGAGCGGGCCGCCCCAACGCTTGGTTCGGCCGCCGTGAAATGGATGGACAAGGGACCGTGCGCCTGAGCGGCGCAAAAGGGGAGGCCGGCATGCTGCTGGAAGTGCAAACGCTGGCCCCGCGCATTTTTACCAGCCTCGACAGCGCAGCGCTGGCCGTCGAGCAGATCGGCTTTTCATTCAATCAGCTGAAGGCGCAATGAAGGGCGCACGCCCCCGCGCTGCGGCCCACAACACCGCCGACGGCAGGCCGGCGATTTCTTAGGCGATCCCCAGCAGCACGCCGTCGGCCAGCCCGGCCAGCCGTTGACGGTGGCGGCGATTGCGGTCGGCACTTTGGTGGCGTACAGCTCCCAGCGCTCGGGGCCGACGCAGCGGCTGCCGATCGCATCCAACTGGCGCACCATGTTGCGGCCCGTCCAGGTCACTACCTCAGTCACTTCAACTGTCGCCAGGGAGTCAGCTCAGGAATAAATTAGCACCTTTTCGAGTCTCCTATACCACGGGATACTTTGGTGGAATCTTCGTCTCGCAACTTTGTTGTTTTGTCATTGCGCCCCGGTTCTCGTGAGGAATTTTGTGTCTAAGGGAAAAATGAAATTGGCAAATCTAAAGGTCGCCGTCCGTCTCGGTCTGGCATTTGGCGTTATTCTTTTTTTTCTTGCCGGCATCGCTTATATCGGTTGGTCAGCCTTGAATTCGGCAAAGGCCAGATTAGACCTTATTACGGCACAGAATAATGCCGAAACGACGTATGCAAACAAGATTCGTAAAGATCTGGACATCGTTGCGCGATCAATTTACGGCTACATCTTGTACACGGATGCGGGCACGAGACAGCAAATGTTGAAGCGTATCGCCGATGTCCGCAAAGACATGGACGACGCGTACGACCGCCTTGGTGAAATTGTGCGGCGCGAGAGTAGTGAGAAAGCTGTGCAATTATTTTCCGATATGAAGGCGGGCCGCAACGAAACGCGTCCACTCTTCAGCAACGTTATTGCGCTAATTGATAGCGGCAAAACTGAGGAGGCAACGGAGTTTTTGAAACAATCATTGCAGGGACCGCAAGACAAGTGGTTTGCGGCAGTCCAGGGCATGACCGATCTGCAAGAAAAGGAAGATCAGGATTCCATCAATGAAATGAACCACGAATACGCTGTCGCGGTGAGATTTCTGATTATCGCCGTGTTGCTCGCAATCGCAGCAGGCTCCTTTTTAGCGTGGGTGATCACACGCGGACTGCTCGAGCAGTTAGGCGGTGAGCCCAGTTATGCCGCGGAAATCGCGGGAAGAATCGCCAAAGGCGATCTTGCCGTGCACATCGACCTGGAAACGGGCGATAAGGCGAGTCTGCTTTTTGCGATTAAATCCATGCATGACGGCTTGGCCAAAATTGTCAGTGAAGTTCGCGCCGGCACTGAGGCCATCGCCACCGAATCAAGCCAGATTGCGAACGGGACGATGGACTTGTCCGCTCGTACCGAAGCACAAGCCAGCTCCCTGGAAGAAACTGCATCGTCAATGGAAGAGCTGACAAGTACTGTGAAACAGAATGCGGACAACGCCAGCCAAGCTAATCAATTGGCGGCATCGGCATCTGATATCGCAAGCAAAGGGGGGGCTGTCGTGATGCAAGTGGTTGACACGATGGGCTCGATCAATGAGTCTGCGAAGAAGATTGTCGGCATTATCGGGGTGATAGATAGCATTGCGTTCCAGACCAATATCTTGGCGTTGAATGCCGCAGTTGAAGCGGCTCGCGCTGGAGAGCAAGGAAGGGGGTTTGCCGTCGTTGCAGGTGAGGTGCGCAATTTGGCGCAACGCTCGGCAAGTGCGGCGAGGGAAGTCAAGGTGCTGATTGGAGCTTCGGTCGAGAAAGTCGAAATTGGCACCAGGCTCGTCGATCAGGCCGGGGCGTCCATGCAGGAAATTGTCGAGAGCGTCAGACGCGTGACCGATATCATGCGTGAAATTACGGTAGCGGGCCAGGAACAAACTGCCGGCATTGAGCAAATCAATATCGCGGTCGCGCAGATGGATCAAGTCACGCAGCAAAATTCTGCGCTTGTGGAAGAGACTGCCTCTACTGCTGAATCGATGCGGAATCAAGCCACGAATCTGGCGCAATTGGTCAGTGTGTTCAAGCTTGTGCCGACGCCAGCGAAGAGCCTTGATGCGGAGTACGAAAGCAGTAGGAAAATTCTTTTGCTAACCTCAGCAATTCACTCGACGTGTGATCAGGGAAGCGATCGTCTTCGCAGACCGAAAAAATGACTCTCCATTTAAGCCGGCGCACGCTTCACCTTACTTCGGGCGTGGTGTTGTTTGCATATATTGCGGTGCATTTCTGTAA
>Ga0193702_1000439_pt1 | contig 14177 bp, 11 predicted proteins | sample U3a1metaG_FD_143060 | JGI IMG/M metagenome (GOLD analysis project Ga0193702, IMG submission 143060) | Soil microbial communities from a riparian zone of the East river system, Colorado, United States - U3a1 | ecosystem: Environmental > Terrestrial > Soil > Riparian zone | place: USA: East River... | reverse complement strand
CGCCAATGTTAACACACGCCCCGGTAACACAGGCATGGAAAATAGCCGATAATAGTATTTTATATTTACCGGTTGGCAGCTCGCTTTCCTTTTTAAAGGGCACCACCTGTTTTATTGGCAGTGAAAGATTTGAAATAATTGGCTCCATAGGGAAAACTGAAAAGCTGGAAGCAGCAGCACGGTCATTTATAAATACGCCCTATTTATGGGGTGGCCGTACACATTTCGGTATAGATTGTTCTGGTTTTACGCAAGCGGTATTCAGGCTTAAAGGTCATAACTTAAAGCGCGATGCCAGTTTGCAGGTTGAACAAGGCAAACCGGTAAATTCACTTGCCCAGGCTAAATTGGGAGATCTTGCTTTTTTTCATAATGAAGAGGGTAAAATAACCCACGTGGGCATTATGCTAAACAAAGAGTATATTATTCATGCATCGGGGAAGGTTAAGGTGGACACGATAGACGAACAGGGTATTTACTCGGAACAACAAAAGCGTTATACCCATAGCTTGAATTGTATTAAGAGAATTTAAGGATTAGTCATTAGTCATTAGTCATTAGTCATTATACTAATGAGGGATTAAGATAATCAATAATTCAATGCTTAATCGAACTTTATATTCCACACTATAATAACCTTATCATCACTTATTGAGATAAGGTTATCCCCGTTCCATGCTATTTTATTGATAGATAAGCGGTGACTTGCATAGCCCTTTTCGCGGTTGATGATTTTGTATAATTTAAAATCGTCTGATCCCCAAATCTTGATGCTTTTATCCATGCTGGCTGTTGCAAAATAGGGTAGGGTTGGATGAAAAGCAATATGGTTTACGGCAAATAAATGAGCAGGGATGTTGTGCATTAATTCGTAAGTGGTAGTATCCCATACCTTAACTTGTGCATCCCGGCTGCCTGATATTAAATAATTTCCCAATGGTGCGTATTGCAAAGAGAAAACAGCCATGGTATGGCCCGTCAATGTTTTAATAATGGTATAATCCTCCAGGTCGTAAACGCGCACCTGGTTATCCCGGCAGCCAAAAGCTACCTGTTTTTGATTCGGCGATATGCTGATGCAACGTACCGTATCTGTTGATACTTTGATGTTATGTACCAATTCTAAGGTATTCAAATTCCAGATAGAAACCGTTCCGTCCTCTGAAGCGATAATTAATTCTTTTTTATTACCGGCAGATTTAATATCAAATACAGGCTTTTGATGATGGTTTAAAGATTTGATAACCTTCTGCTGTATAAAATCAAACACCAAAACCTGCCCGCTTCTTAAACCGGTAAATATTAACGGGTAACCCGCCGGGCAATGAATAGCATAAACCGATGCAGCAACCGGGAACATTACCTTAATAAAGGCATTGCTTTTTAAACTCCATTCTACTACACCTTTATCGTTGCCGCCGGTAAATAATATACCCGGCTTTTGCGAAAGTTCCATTGCAAATATCGGGTTAGTGTGCCCGGTTAGTTCAGCTATTTTTTCTACGGAGATCATGATTAGTCCATAGTCCATGGTCTATAGACCATAGAAGTTTAGCTTTTAACTATCGACTATGGACTATCGACTATGGACTTATTTATGTCTTTCTTCTAAATTTTTAGCTATCGTTTCAAGGGTTAGTTCTTTTTCACGCAACAGAACGAGTAAATGGAAAACCAGGTCGGATGCTTCATTGATCATGTCGGTTTCGGTTTCGGCTAATGCGGCAATTACTGTTTCTACAGCCTCCTCGCCAACTTTTTGTGCTATTTTATTTAGGCCTTTGTGGCGCAGCTTGTTTACATACGAGCCTTCCTGTGGGTTTTCATATCTATCTGCAATTATTTGCTCCAACTGTAATATAAAGTTCTGGTTATAATCCGTATTAAAACAGCTACGGTTGCCGGTATGGCAGGTTGGGCCATCGGCTTTAACTTTTATCAATAGCGTATCGTTATCGCAATCAATTTTGATATTCTTTACGTGCAAAAAGTTATTGCTGGTTTCGCCTTTTGTCCACAAGCGGTTTTTTGAGCGCGAGAAGAAGGTAACGATGTTTTCGGCAACAGTTTTATCGTATGCTTCGCGGTTCATGTAGCCCAGCATTAATACTTCAAGCGTATGCTCGTCCTGAATTATTACCGGGATCAACCCGTCGGTTTTGTTGAAATCTATTTCCATTTTGTTGTAAATAGACTTACGAAGTTTTTAAAACTTCGTAAGTCTAATAAGTCTATAATTCCCTTACCTCAATATTATTTTGCCTCAATACCTTTTTCAAATCGGGTATCAATATCTCCCCGTAATGAAATACTGATGCTGCCAACGCTGCATCAACTTTGGTCTGTTCAAATACATCCACAAAGTGTTGCACCGAACCTGCGCCGCCTGATGCTATAACCGGGATATTAACCGAGTCATTTACCAATTTTAGTAAACCTGTATCAAACCCGGCCTTGGTACCGTCATGATCCATTGAGGTTAATAATATCTCCCCGGCGCCACGGCTTTCAGCTTCCAATATCCAGTGCAATGTTTCCCTTTCCGTTGGCATACGCCCGCCGTTTAAATGTACGGTATTAATACCGCTGATAGCACGTGTATCAACAGCTATTACTACAAACTGAACGCCGAAAGCTTTTGCCAGTTCGTCTATCAGTGCAGGGTTACGTACTGCTGCCGAATTGATGGATATTTTATCGGCACCGGCATTTAATAAGGCCTCCGCATCGGCAATTTCATTTATCCCGCCACCAATGGTGAATGGGATATTGATTTGCCGGGCTACAGCTTTTACAAGCTCAACCATTGTTTTTCGGCGCTCTACTGTGGCTGTTATATCTAAAAACACCAGCTCATCAGCCCCCTGCCGGGAATAGTTCCAGGCAAGTTCAACAGGGTCGCCGGCATCTCTAAGGTCAACGAAGTTGACCCCTTTAACCGTGCGTCCGTCTTTAACATCTAAACAGGGGATAATTCGTTTCGAGAGCATTTTTTTAACAATATGTCATTGCGAGCGATAGCGTGGCAATCCCTTCGGAAGTGTGGCGACGAGATTGCTTCGTCGTCCCTCCTCGCAATGACAGTCTATATAGAGATCAGGCTCTCCAAATTCCAATTCTTAACTTCTTCTATACTAATGCGGCCCTCATAAATAGCTTTGCCAACCACACAAGCCTCAACCTTAATATTGTTTAGTTCTTCAATATCATCCATTGAACTTACGCCGCCGGACGCGATAAGCTTTATAAAAGGGGAATGGTCAAGCAGCTTGCCGTATAGTTCAATCCCTGCGCCCCCTAATTTACCATCCTTGCTAATATCTGTGCACAAAAAACGATAGAAACCTAAAGCTAAACACTTGTCCACATAATCCATTAATTTGATAGGTGAGCTTTCCATCCAGCCAGAGTATTTGATCACTTCGTCCATTACATCAATGGCGATAACTACCTGGTCCGAACATTTATCGCGGCCGCAAATTTCTTTGCTCAATTCATCCAGGAACATGGGGTTGGTTATGGCTTGTGTGCCTACAATTACGCGGTGTACTCCTGAATCAATTAACTCTTTAACTTTATCAATGCTGCGTATGCCGCCGCCGTATTGCACCTGCATATCCGTTTTACGGATCACATCAAACAGGTATTGCTGATTGGAGAAATCGTTTTTAGCGCCGTTAAGGTCGATAATATGAATAAAATTGGTGCCATGTGATTGATATCTTTCAATCATTTCCTCAAGGGTAACATCATATTCGGTTACCTGGTTGTAGTCACCTTCGCGAAGGCGGACAACTTTTTTGTTGAGAATATCTATAGCAGGTATTATATACATGTCGTTTTTATAATTTTGAAAAATTTGTTAGTAAAGTTTCACCAAACACACCTGATTTTTCGGGGTGAAATTGCACACCGTAAAAGTTGTTATGCCAAATTGATGCCGAAAATTTGATATTATATTCTGTTGATGATAGCGTATACGCATTATTGTACTCAATAAAGTATGAATGTACAAAGTAAAAGTGTGAACCCGCCGGAATATTTTTAAAAAGCGGATTTTCTTTTTCGGGATAGACCCTGTTCCAGCCCGTATGCGGCACTTTATATGCCGTACTGTTTTTGAACTTTAACGTTTTTGCGGGGATAATATTCAACAAATCAGAATCACCTTCTTCGGAATAAGAAGTAAGCAATTGCATACCCACGCAAATACCCAAAGTTGGCTTATTAAGCGATTTGATTTTTGGTACCAATCCAGTTTGCTCCAGCTTGTTCATAGCAGCACCGGCGTGTCCAACCCCGGGAATAATATAACGGTCATACTGCTCAAAATCATCTTCATGCGCAATCATTCCGTACGGGATCTGTAACCGATCTAAAGCTGCTGTTAAGGAAAATATATTTCCGGCACCATATTGAATAATCCCAACCATTCTACAATAATCCCTTCGTACTGGGTAAAACCATATTGTTTATATCACGCTTTACCGCTATTTTTATTGCCTTGGCAAAGGCTTTAAAAATAGCTTCAATCTTATGATGCTCGTTCTGGCCCTCGGCTTTGATGTTTAAATTACATTTTGCGGCATCGCTGAACGATTTGAAGAAATGATAAAACATCTCTGTAGGCATTTCACCGATCTTTTCCCGTTTAAATTCGGCATCCCAAACAATCCAGTTGCGGCCGCCGAAATCAATGGCCACTTGTGCCAGGCAGTCATCCATTGGCAGGGCAAAACCGTAGCGTTCAATTCCTTTTTTATCGCCTAAAGCTTTTGCAAAAACTTCGCCTAACGCTATGCCGGTATCTTCTATGGTATGGTGTTCGTCAATGTGGAGGTCACCTTTAGCAGTTATCTCTAAATCAATACTGCCGTGGCGCGCAATTTGATCAAGCATGTGATCAAAAAAGGGTAAACCTGTTGATACTTTAGCCTCGCCTTTGCCATCTAAATTGATCTTGATATAGATATCAGTTTCTTTAGTGCTGCGCCGATGCTCGATAACCCGTTGCCCCAATTTTAAAAACTCGTATATTTTTTCCCAATCGGTAGTTTCAAGTGCGATGGTATCTTTTATATCTTCTTTTGTTTTAAACTCGCCCGAACCCAAGCCTGAGTTATTATTCAGCCATATTGCTTTAGCGCCTAAATTTTTTCCTAATAACACATCGTTTTCACGGTCACCAATAGTAAAGGAGTTTTTAAGGTCGTATTTAGCTGTATCAAAATATTGGGTAAGTAAAGCAGTACCCGGTTTGCGGGTGGGCGCATTGTCTGCGGGCCATGTTCGGTCAATATATATTGCCGAAAATTTCACACCCTCATTCCCGAAAGTTTTCAGGACAAAATTCTGTACAGGCCAAAAGGTATCTTCCGGGTAGGATGCAGTGCCTAAACCATCCTGGTTGGTAACCATCACCAGTTCATAGTCCAGTTCGGTAGCAATTTTTGGCAGGTATTGCAAAGCGCCAGGGTAAAACTCCAGCTTTTCAAATGAATCTATTTGTTCATCTTCAGGCTCTTTAATCATTGTGCCATCGCGGTCAACAAATAAGAGTTTTATAAGCTTGCTCATTTAAATTTCTTTAAAGTATTTATCAATATTCTATTCTCATCAGGCGTACCAACCGTTATACGCAAACAACCCTCGCAAAGGTCAATTTTAGAACGGTCACGCACAATGATACCTTTTTCGACCAAAAAACTATAAATAAACTTCGGGTCGGTAGTTTTAACAAGAATAAAATTAGCATCAGATGGATAAATATCCAGCACAAAATCAAAATCCTTAAGCGCTAATACCAAAGCATCACGTTGCGCTAAAGTTTCTTTTATCCAGCCGTTTACCTGGTCAATATTCTCTAATGCTTTTAAAGCTAATTGTTGGGAAGATTCATTTACATTATAAGGTGGCTTTACCTTATTCATCACCTCGATAATCTCCTCGCTGGCAAAGGCCATACCTACACGCAGTCCGGCCAATCCCCATGCTTTGGAAAGGGTTTGCAGTACTACTAAATTGGCGTATTCTGTTAATTCTTGTATAAAGGTTTTTTGGCGGCTAAAGTTAATGTAGGCCTCATCAACCACCACAATGCCGTTAAAGTTGGCTAACAAGGTTTCCACATCATCCCGGTTTATGGAATTACCTGTTGGGTTGTTTGGCGAGCAAATAAATATCAACTTGGTGCGTTCATCTATCGCTTCGGCTATCCTCTCTAAATTCAATTGAAAATCTTCGGTAAGAGAAATTTTGCGGGCTTCCACATCATTAATATTTGCCGATACTTCGTACATGCCATAGGTAGGAGGAACCAATATCACATTGTCCACACCGGGGTTGCAAAAACTCCTGAACAAAATATCTATCGCCTCGTCGCTGCCGTTACCCAAAAATATGTTGCGGGCGGGCACGCCTTTAATTTCACTCAAACGCATTTTGACAGCATATTGCATCGGGTCGGGGTAGCGGTTATATTGCTGATCCAACGGCGAGCCGAACGCGTTCTCATTGGCATCTAAAAATACGCTGGCCTCGCCCTGGTACTCATCGCGGGCGGATGAGTAAGGGGTTAGGTTTTTGATGTTTTCTCTTAGTACGTTATTGATGTTGAACATATTCTTTTCGTTTCTTTGTCTGAACCATGATTTATAGGATTTTAGGATTGATACGATCCTACTTGCAATTATTCATCAAGTAAATCATTTAATCCTATAAATCACGGTTCAGACATCCTCACGCTTACCGCATTCTTATGCGCGTGTAATCCTTCTAATTCCGCCAAAATCTCAACACTTGGCCCTATGTTTTTTATCCCCTCGGGTGTTATATGCTGAAAGGTTACCTTCTTCACAAACGAATCAACCGATACGCCCGAATAGGCCCGCGCATACGAACTTGTTGGTAACGTATGATTAGTACCCGATGCATAATCCCCTACACTTTCAGGTGTTAAATTCCCTAAAAATACAGAACCTGCATTGATGATTTTATTAGTTATCAGTTGCCAACTATCAGTTGCCAGTATCAAATGCTCCGGCGCATATTGGTTGCTAAACTGCATCGCTTCATCCAGCGTATTTGTTATTACCATGTATGAATTATCCAACGCCTGTTTAGCAATTTCGGCACGGGGCAATGCAGGTAACTGACGTTCAATTTCTATTAAAGTTGCATCCGCTATTTGCCGATTGGTGCAAACTAAAATGGATTGGCTGTCAATACCATGTTCGGCTTGTGCCAAAAGGTCGGCAGCTATGTATTCGGGCTTGGCTGTTTCATCCGCAATTACTAATACTTCTGATGGGCCTGCCGGCATATCAATAGCCGTTGTAGTAGTAGATTGGATGATGGTTTTGGCCTTAGTTACAAACTGGTTGCCTGGCCCAAATATCTTGTCGACCTTAGTAATGCTTTCCGTACCATAAGCCATAGCGGCAATTGCCTGCGAGCCGCCAACCAGGTATATTTTATCAAGCCCTAATAACAGCGCCACATAAGCTATAAAAGCGTTCACCTTGCCGTTTTTTTGCGGGGGCGAGCAAACCACTATCTCATTACACCCTGCAATTTGCGCGGGTATGCCCAGCATTAAAAAGGTGCTTGGTAACACCGCTGTGCCGCCGGGAATATATAAGCCCACTTTTTCGATAGCCCGCATCTCGCGCCAGCAGGTTACGCCGGGCATGGTTTCTACCTTGTCCTCGGCTTTTAACTGGGCTTTGTGGAATTTATAAATATTATTATAAGCGATTTGTAAAGCTGCTTTTTGTTCGGCAGATACTGCTGAAGCGATTTGGGCAAGTTCGTCCTTATCCAAATAAAGTTTATCCAGTTTAACCTTATCAAATTTATCCGCGTAGTCTATCAAAGCGCTGTCGCCATGTTGTTGCACATTGGCAATCACTTCCTCAACAATAGCGCGTATCTCGTTAGCCGGATCAACGTTGCGCTGAACCAGTTTTGCGATATCGCTTTTAGACAGATCTGAATAATTAAATACTTTCATTAGTTTGCAGTTTTGGGTTTGCAGTTTGCAGTTACCGCTTGCTTAACTGCAAACCGGCAACTGTAAACTGCTCACTACAATATTATCTTCTCAATCGGCATTACAACAATGCCTTGTGCGCCGGCTTGTTTTAGCTGGCTTATTCTGTCCCAAAAATCGCGCTCTGGTATTACGGTATGTACGGCAACCCAATTTTCCTCAGCTAATGATACTACCGACGGGCTTTTTACACCCGGCAATAATTTTATAATGCTTTCTAAATTATCCCGGTGTACATTCAGCACCACATATTTGGTCTCCTTAGCGCGCAATACAGATTGTACCCGTTGTATTAACTCATCTATTAAGTCCTGGTTTTCATTTGTTTTTGAGCTGATCAAAATAGCTTCAGACGACATTACATCGGCAAAAGCCATTAAACCATTGCTTTTTAACGTGCCGCCTGTTGATACCAAATCGCAAATGGCATCGCTTAAACCCAAGCCCGGCGATATTTCTACCGAGCCGGATATGGTGCGGATTTCTGCCTGTATGTTTTGTTTTTGTAAGAATTTACCCAAGATAACGGGGTAGGTAGTAGCTATTGATTTGCCGTTCAATTCTTTTAAACTTTGGATAGAATTGTTATTTGGTACCGCTATTTTTAATGAGCATTTACCAAACCCCAGCCTTTGCAGGTAGTTTACAGATACTTCGGTTTCTTCAATAATATTTTCGCCAACTATACCAAGGTCGGCAATGCCGTCCTGTACATATTCTGGGATGTCGTCATCACGGAGGAAAAGAATCTCTAACGGAAAGTTAGATACCGGAGAGATGAGCGAGCTTTTATAATTATCGAAGTTTAAGCCGCAATTTTTTAATAATTCAACAGATTTTTCGTTGAGCCGGCCAGATTTCTGGATAGCTATTTTAAGTGTTTTCACAAGCTGAGTTTAAAGGATAAAATAGAATTGTCCCGATAGCTATCGGGATAGTTTTAACGCGTAACATTATCTTGTCGCCATATGGTGGCGATGGCTAAGATGCAGATGATGTAGTTTAAAACTTTCCATTTTTGTATAGTAAATACTATAGAGTAAGCGATGCAAATATAGGCACTTGTTTTTTAAATCAAAATTTAAAATCAGATAAACGGGATATAAGAAAGGCAATCAATAATTCTATAACTCAATAAATCAAAATTATTTGCCTTCATATTCATAAATAGCCCCGCCGATATAACCATCATCAACCGTTCCGTTACTAAACTTCTTCAAGAACTTTAGGTTTTCGACTTTAATAATATCCTTTAAACTGATCAGCTCGGGGTTATCCATCGAATCGAACCAAACCAGGTAATAATGTTTTACCCGGTAAAAGTTTTGAATGGTGCCTTTAAAATACCGGTGCGGCAGTAATTTAACCTTGGCGCCAGATAGAAAGTAAAGCGCCTCATTAGCATCCGAATAAACGGGCACACCCGGTTTAAACAGGCTATGGTCCTTTTTTAGATAGGTGGCCAAGTCGGATTTGTTCCAGGAATCGTCTGTATATCCCGGTATACCATATTCGCCTTCGCTATCGTAACGTTGCCTATCTGTTAACAATTCCTGGTAACAGAAACCGAGCATTAAGGCTATTAAAATTGGCAAGGCGGCATATTTCCGGCGGGTAGTTAATGATCTCACAAAAGCAATGGCCCAATACGTACAGCTTAATAACAACGTTATAAAAAACGGCGATAATAAGCGGCTGTTAATGCGCTCATAGCGGGAAAAGGTGGATGATATGATAATGAACGCGCCGTAAACTATGGTGAACGTAACCACCAGGTTTTCGTAACTGCTGATATTTTTCTTGAGGTAGTTATATACTAATATGATTGTCAAGCCTAAGAATAACAAGATGGTAAGCAAGGTAGCATAAGGATATGCTTTTTCGGTAAGGCCCAGCCAATCGCACATTACGGTGCCGAAGTAATAAACATTCTTCATGAACGGGGTGAATGATGCCTCGCGCGGGCCGGTAAGCCTGCCGGTTACCATTGTGTTTCTTAACAGGTTAAGCGCCAAAAATGAGGATGCGGCTATGCCATATATCAGGATATGTTGTATTTTCTTTTTCAGGATAAGGCCCCTGTCCATTAACAAGAGTAAACCGCCGGTGCCGATAAGCGTGATACCTGCATAGCGTGTAATGCTGCTTAACGCTGCTAAAAAAGCAAAGACCAGTAATGCGGTTAAAGTACGTTTTATAAAGTATTGGTGTGCTGCCAGGATAAAAAGCAACAGTATCAATATGAATAAAGTCTCAGACCATAGATATGAGTATGTCTCCAGCAATGCCGGGCTTAATACAATGGCGGTAAGCATGAGCCACCGATATAGTTGCGAACACGGAACAAACCTGTTGATAATGCGCCTGCTTAAAAATATTACTGTTGCAAATAACAGCCCGTTTAAAACGGGTCCGGCCATTATTGGGTCTATCCCCGCAATAAATAACGACACCGATAAAAACCCCGGGTAAAATACCGGGAAGTCGGTAATGTAGGTGTTGTTAAAAGTAATTAATGACCCATTGGCATGCAGGCTGCGTGCCGCGCTGGTGTACATTATGGAATCGGGCGATACACCAACACCGCTATATTTAGTGAATATGTAGATAGCCACAAAGCCGGCTATGGGAAAAAGGATTAGATCGATATATTTTAGATAGCGGGTCATATTTCGTTTTAGGCGATCAAATCCAATACTGTGCTAATCGGCTGGTCGCTGTCAATTAATATACCTTTAATACCGGCTTTTGTTCCTGCTTCTACATCACGTTCCCGGTCGCCGATAAAATAGGATAGGGCAGGGTCCAAATTATATTTTTCAATTCCCTGTAATAATAAGCCCGGTTTTGGTTTGCGGCAATCGCAGTCGCCGGTAAAATCGGGGTGATGGGGGCAGTAAAATATATCGGTAATTTCTACGCCGTGCTGCTTATAAACCTCTTTTAGCTTGCTGTGCATTTTAGCTAATTCAGCTTCGGTATACCAGCCTTTGGCCAAACCACCCTGGTTGGTAGCTACCAATAGCAGGTAACCTTTATCCTGAAGCGTTCTTAAGGCATCAAAATTATCAAGGATAATAAAATCCTCTATTCGTCTTATGTAATCACCCTGCTCGTGGTTCAGTACTCCATCGCGGTCTAAAAAAACAGCTTTATTTTTTTGCGGCATCAATTATAAATTTCGGCTAAATTACTAAATCCGTTTTTATTGCATTGTATACCTGTTGTGACAAGGTTTCAAAATATCAATTAAAGAATTAAATTACGAAAAAAGCTTAATGTGTAAAATAGAATTTTGATATTTATAAGTATTTGGAATACAATTTTGAGTAATGCACATTGTGAAGCTATTGTACAAATGATAAAATTAGTCCCATTTGGTTTATAATAATTAAATTAAAATAGCCTATTTTTTATTAAATTGATAATTATAGTTATTGTCATATGCGATTTTTTAAGATAATACGAAAAATTAATATTTATATCGCAAAATTGATTAGGTTTCTGTAATTTCGTACTTACACACACTTATAAACCGTGTGTAATAAGGATGGATCAGAATGACAGCTCACGACAGGGACTCTACAGGCCCGAATTTGAACACGACTCTTGCGGAACGGGTTTTATAACCAATATAAACGGCCATAAATCAAATAAAATAATTCATGATGCACTTACTATGCTCGAGAATATGGAGCATCGCGGTGCATGCGGCTGCGACCCTGAATCGGGCGATGGCGCGGGTATATTAATACAATTGCCCCATGAGCTTTTTATGGAAGAATGCTCCGACCTGGAGATCAGCCTGCCCGAGCCGGGCGAGTACGGGGTAGGTATGATATTTTTCCCAAAAGATCCGGCACAGAAAAAGGCATGCCGTACTATCATCAGCAACGCGATTGAAAAATTAGGGCTAAATAAATTAGGCTATCGCAAGCTGTCTGTTAACTCGGCCATATTGGGCGAAACCGCCCGCGGTGTTGAGCCTGATTGTGAACAATTATTTATTGCCAGGCCGCATACCATCAGCAACGCGGATGATTTTGAACGCAAACTGTATGTATTAAGAAGGTACATTAACAAAACAATTACCGAAACTATACCCGGCGCAGCCAATCATTTCTATTTTACTTCCTTATCCTGCAAAACCATAATTTATAAAGGGCAGCTTACCACCTACCAGCTGCGAAAATATTATTCAGATCTTTCAGACTCGCGTATCGCATCGGGCTTTGCCATGATACATTCGCGGTTCTCTACAAATACATTCCCGTCATGGAAACTGGCACAACCGTTTAGATTGATCGCCCATAATGGCGAGATCAATACCTTAACCGGTAATTTAAACTGGTTTTACTCAGGATTAAAATCTTACGTTTCTTCTTATTTTACAAATGAAGAAATGGAAATGCTGCTGCCGGTTATTGATAATAACCAATCAGATTCGGCATGTTTGGATAATATCATCGAAATATTACTACACTCTGGCCGTTCGTTACCCCACGTAATGATGATGCTGATACCAGAAGCATGGGATGGCAACGAGCAGATGGACCCTGTAAAAAAAGCATTTTACGAGTATCATGCCTCTTTAATGGAACCGTGGGACGGCCCGGCGGCAATCACTTTTACCGATGGAAAATTGATAGGCGCGTTATTAGACAGGAACGGTCTGCGCCCGCTACGCTATACAATTACTAACGATGGTCGTGTTATTGCTGCTTCAGAAACCGGCGTATTAGCTATTGACGAAAAAACGATCATAAAAAAAGGCCGCTTACAACCCGGCAAGATGTTGCTGATCGATACCGAAAAGGGAATAATTATTACCGACGAAGAGATCAAGCAACAGGTTGCTTCCCGCCAGCCTTACGGCAGGTGGCTGGAAAATTATAAAATAAAATTAGAAGAGCTTGCCGAACCGCGCCTGGCCTTTGCCAGTTTAAGCCCGGATTCGGTTTTTCGTTACCAGCAGGTATTTGGCTATACTCGTGAGGATATTGATACTATCATCAAGCCAATGGCTTTGGATGGTAAAGAGCCGATAGGGTCGATGGGGACGGATGTGCCGTTGGCAATATTGTCCGACAAGCCCCAGCACCTGTCGAGTTATTTTAAGCAGTTTTTTGCCCAGGTTACCAACCCGCCTATCGACCCAATACGCGAGCGTTTGGTGATGAGCTTGGCTACTTTTATCGGTAATAACGGCAATTTACTGGATGAAGATAAAATGCACTGCCATAGCGTAGCGCTTAAACATCCCATATTAACCAACTACCAGTTGGAACAGCTCCGCAGTATTGATACCGGGGCATTTCATGCTAAAACATTGCAAACGTATTTTAATGGCGATGGCCAGCCGGGATCTATGCAAAAGGCTATTGAGCGGGTTTGCCGATATGCCGAGGATGCTGTAGCCGATGGGTTTGAAGTTATAATATTATCAGACCGCGCTGTTGATTCGGAGCACGCGCCTATACCATCATTATTAGCCGTATCAGCTGTTCATCACCACTTGATCAAAAAAGGGCTTCGCGGCGCGGTAGGCATTGTTGCCGAAACTGGGGATGTTTGGGAAGTACATCATTTTGCGTGCTTGCTGGCCTTTGGCGCTACGGCTATTAATCCATATTTGGCCCTGTCTACCATTGAGAATTTAAAACAAAGCGGTGGTTTGGAAACCAGCTTGGATGATAAACAATTAGTAAAAAACTATGTAAAGTCTGTTAGTGATGGCTTGCTTAAAATATTCTCAAAAATGGGGATATCTACACTGCAATCTTATCATGGTTCGCAGGTTTTTGAAATATTGGGATTAAATAAGGAAGTAGTGGATAACTATTTCACCGGCGCAGTTACGCGTATTGGCGGGTTAGGATTGGATGAAATAGCCCGCGAATCGCTTTGCAAACACCGTATAGGCTTTAGCGGCGCTAAAAATGATGGCCGTTTATTGCCTGAGGGCGGTATTTACCAATGGAAACGCCGCGGCGAGGAACATTTGTTTAATCCAACGACCGTACACTTGCTGCAACATGCTACCCGCAGTAATGATTATTCGGTATATAAAAACTATGCTAAAGCTATTAATGAGCAAAGTGAAAAGCATTTTACCATAAGGGGATTA
>Ga0193702_1000438_pt1 | contig 14238 bp, 11 predicted proteins | sample U3a1metaG_FD_143060 | JGI IMG/M metagenome (GOLD analysis project Ga0193702, IMG submission 143060) | Soil microbial communities from a riparian zone of the East river system, Colorado, United States - U3a1 | ecosystem: Environmental > Terrestrial > Soil > Riparian zone | place: USA: East River... | reverse complement strand
CTACCGATGCAGTAATGAAGCTGTTAATGCCCGGCGATGAAGTAATAACAGGCAACGATCTTTATGGCGGCTCTTATCGCATGTTCACCAAAATATTTGCCAATTACGGTATCAAGTTTCACTTTTTAGATTTGTCAAACCCCGAGTTAATTCGCCAATATATTACGGATAAAACTAAACTCATCTGGATCGAGACGCCAACTAACCCAACTATGCAGATCGTGGATATTACTGCGATAGCAAAAATTGGTAAGGAGAAAGGCTTGCTAACGGTGGTTGATAACACTTTCGCGTCACCATACCTGCAAAACCCTATTGACCTGGGTGCGGATATTGTAATGCACTCGGTAACCAAGTACATCGGTGGCCACTCTGATGTAGTAATGGGCGCTTTAATATTGAATGACGAGGATCTGTATAAACGCCTTTGGTTCATCTATAATGCCTGCGGCGCTACACCAGGGCCGATGGATAGTTTTTTAGTATTGCGCGGCATTAAAACCCTGCACCTGCGCATGAAAGCCCATTGCGAGAACGGCAGGAAAATAGCCGAATTTTTAAAGACGCATCCTAAAGTAGATAAAATATACTGGCCGGGCTTTACCGATCATCCAAACCACGAAATAGCTAAAAAGCAAATGCGCGACTTTGGGGGGATGATATCCATAACGCTGAAAGGTGCTGATCTAAAAGAAACATTCCGCGTTGCATCCTCATTTAAGGTTTTCGCTTTGGCCGAATCATTAGGAGGAGTAGAGTCGCTTATTAATCACCCGGTTACCATGACCCATGCGTCTATCCCAAAATCAGAGCGCGATAAGGCGGGTGTGGTTGATAATTTATTACGTTTAAGCGTAGGGGTAGAGGACGTTGATGATTTGCTGGATGATTTGAAACAAGCGCTTAGCCCCCCAACCCCCTGAAGGGGGAGGAATAGCTGTTTATGGCACTCCTAAAGATGAATCAAAAACTCCCCCTTCAGGGGGTTGGGGGGCTTAAATCCTTCCTCGACTCCAAAGTCATCCAATACAACCGCCCGGATTTTATAAAGAACGACCCGGTTTGCATACCGCACCTGTTTACCAAGCAGCAGGATATAGAGATCATGGGCTTTTGGGCAGCAACATTGGCATGGGGGCAACGTGTAACCATCATTAATAAATGCCGCGAACTTATAACGCTGATGGATGGCGCGCCCTACGATTTTATTATCAATCACGAAGAACCCGACCTAAAGAAACTATTGCAATTTAAGCACCGCACGTTTAATGATACAGATACGCTCTATTTTATAGCCTTCTTCAGGTATCATTATCAAAATCACGCCTCGTTAGAGGCTGCCTTCATCCCACACCAAACACCCCTCCCTGTCATCTCGAGCGACAGCGAGAGATATATGAAGCGACAAATAGCCGATACTGCCACACCCGAGCCAATAGAGAAATACCTCAACCACTTCCGCCAATACTTTTTTTCGCTACCCGATTATCCGCACCGAACAAAAAAACACGTATCCTCGCCTTCACAAAAATCAACCTGCAAGCGGTTAAATATGTTTTTACGCTGGATGGTGCGTAAGGATAACTGTGGTGTCGACTTCGGTATCTGGAACCAGATCAAACCATCAGAACTCATTATGCCCTGCGACCTGCATGTAGACCGCGTGGCCCGCAAGCTCAACCTTATCACCCGCAAACAAACCGACTGGCAAACTGCTGTTGAACTAACACAACGCCTAAGACAGTTTGACGCAACCGATCCTGTTAAGTATGATTTTGCGCTGTTTGCTTTGGGGATAGAGGAGAAGTTTTAGTTTTTGGATTTCACCGATTTTGATTGATTACACTGATTTTTATAACTTAGGTAAATAAATATAACTATGGACAATGATGAGCAATTAGCCGCTTTCCTAACCGGAAAATCAGAACATACCTTACTATTGCTTGATCATTTTGTTGAGCAGTACAAGACGCTGGGCGATATAACATTATATCCCGCCAAAAGCATGATTGGCATATCTAATGGTGATAAACGTATTGCCTGGATAACGCAGTTAGGGAAAAACTTCATCCATGTAGTTTTCCCGTTCAAAAAAGAATACCCGGATAATTTATGCTTCCAAAAAATAGCCCAAGTGCCCGGCGATGCGCACCAGTTTAACCATCATTTCAGGATGTATACGGTTGAAGATGTAAATGAGGAAGTATTACAGTACATGCTAATGGCGTTTAAGGGGGAGTGATTACACCGATTTTATTTGATTTCACAGATTATAGGTGCAATCAAATCTTAAAATCAGTGTAATCCTCAAATTAATTTCGCGCCGCCTTTGGTTTCTTTTCCTATTCGTTTATCGCCATGCGAGATAAGCTCACAAATGCGGATAGCTGATACCTCAAAATCATCATGATCTTCTTTTAAAAACCGCCATGACGAATCATGTTTTTCACCGTTGTCCAGTACAAAATCTGTTAATGCCGGCACTTCAATTTTCAGGCTTTGATGGTGTTGTTTGGAAGAGGGTACCCATATACCATTAAGATCGTAATTCTTGCTGACGTTACGGAGTATAAGCACGATCCTTTTATTCAGATAAATATAATGCATGCCAAACATCGGCTTGACTATAATACTATCCGGCAGGTAATCAAAAACAAAACTGTATGGTGCAGCTTTTGCCATAAACCAAAGTTATAGCTTTATAGGTTCAATCAGTGTAATCAATTAAAAATCAGTGTAATCTTAATTTCTAATTCTCTTCCTTAAAATAAACCTTGTAATAGTTCATATGCTTATCATCATCAAAACCTTTCTCTATCAACTCCTTATCACCATGAATATAGATATGAAAATTCTTATCCAGCTTTAATACGCTTTTATAAACCCGCGCCTGTTTCTTAACAGCATTATCAGATATCTCAAAGGTATCACCAATTCTTGTTTCAAATTCATCCTCGTATTGCTGCTTGTATGTTTTAAATGATTCTATCGCTTTTGGGTTGCCGATCACTTCGCCCGAAAATTCATCCATATCAAAGGTGTCCTTTTCCTTAAAGTACTTCATCGACCGGTTAAGCAGATCAATTTTATCAGCCTTGCTCATTTCAAATTCATCATCCAGCTTTTGGGTGACGAAGTTTTTATAGATACCCAGCGTATTACTGGTTTGGTTAAAGCTATCGTTGCGGATCTTTAATTGTAAAAAGTCATCCTTCCAGTAAACCGCGGTATCCTGTCCGCGGTTGGCGTTGTCTATCACCACCACTTTATAGCCGTTCTCTTTTTCAATATTGAATATCAAACAGCCTTTATCTAACTTGTTTATGTTGATGGCGTTCTCTTCATAATCAATTCCAAACCCGCCTTTATCCGGGTAAACCTTTAAATAGGTTTCCTTATTTTCTGATTTGAAAATGCCTATCGCATCTAAAGCATTGCCCTCGATCTGTACCTTTTCAAAATAAGCCACATACAATTCCCCGGATTTTATCTTGGGGTGATTGGATACTTTGTACAGGTATTTGGCTATCTGCTCTGATGCTTCATGAAATTTGCTTTTATCCTCAAAAATTTCCGAAACAAAATGATGCACCTCGTTAAGCCCCAGGTCGCTGCTGGTATGCATTAAATGGTATACTTCATTGGTCTTTTCAAAAGGTGATAAAAAATATTGCATCAGCAATTTACCGATCACGTCATCCTTAAGCGCAAGCGGCTGTTCGGACAGGGCATACATTTCATTTTGTGACGAATTACCAACGTGGTGTACAGAAATAGTGTCAAGCGAAGCTTCAAAATAGGTTACCATAATTGGTGCGCAAGTTAGAATTTTTAGTCGATAGCTGATAGTTCATAGCTGCCGTTAAATTGATAGTTTTATTGAATATAATTCCATATTGATATTATCTTTAGTAAATTTGAATATGAATACCATTGTTGAAAATATTTCCGAAAAAGAAGATCGGTCTATTAAAGAAAACGTAAACTTTTCGAATGCGGAAATTGAATCATTACTAAAAACAAAACAAGATTTCCTGGATGGCAAAACAACAGCACGCGATTGGAATGATATAGAAAAGGATTTGGACCGTGCCTAACTCACAACACGAAGAAACTATCGTTGCCCTTGCCACCCCATCCGGTATCGGTGCTATTGGGGTTATCCGTCTTTCCGGGCCGGATGCTATTGGGATAGCCAATAGGGTTTTTACCGGCAAGGATCTAACCCAACAACCCTCACATACCATACATTTCGGCAACATAGCCGATGGCGATGTTATTTTAGATGAGGTTTTAGTTTCCTTATTCGTAGCCCCGCGCTCCTATACCCGCGAGAACGTGGTGGAGATTTCCTGCCATGGCTCGGCATTTATTATTGAGTCCATTATCAAATTATTGATAAAAAACGGCGCCCGTTCCGCAAAGGCAGGGGAGTTTACCCTACGAGCTTTTTTAAATGGCCAGATGGACCTATCGCAAGCCGAGGCAGTGGCTGATCTTATCGCTTCCAATTCTAAAGCATCCCAACAAATAGCTTTACAACAACTAAGGGGCGGCTTTAGCAGTCAGTTGCAGGTATTGCGTGATCAGTTAGTTCAATTTGCATCATTAATAGAACTGGAACTTGACTTTGCCGAAGAAGATGTAGAATTTGCCAACCGCGACCAGCTAAAGAAACTGATCTATGAGATAACCCGCGTAATAACTGCGCTCATACAATCATTTGAGTTGGGTAACGCCATAAAAATGGGTATTAGTACCGTTATAGCCGGTCGGCCAAATGCGGGTAAATCAACCCTGTTAAATGCCCTGCTAAATGAGGAACGCGCTATTGTAAGCCATATCCCCGGCACCACGCGCGATACGATAGAGGAGGTGCTAAACATTCACGGTATTAACTTCCGCTTAACCGATACCGCCGGTATCCGCGAAGCTACAGACGCTATTGAAAAGATAGGCGTGGAGCGCACAATGGAGAAGATAAGTCAGTCGGCACTGTTGGTATATGTGTTTGATGCAGAGCAAATTACTATTGAAGAGTTAAACAACGACATTGAAAGCCTGCAAAAGCCGGGCATTACCATGTTATTGGTTGCCAATAAGATAGACCTGTTATCGCCCGAACAATTATTAGCCCTGCCGCATACCCCAAGCGCTATCCTTATATCTGCCAAACAAAAACGGCATATTGACGAACTAAAGCACAAAATATACAGCGCAGCAGTTAAAGACGAATTAACCGGCCACGAAACGCTGGTAACCAACATCCGTCACCTCGAAGCCCTGCAAAAAACAGAAGAAGCCTTATCCCGCGTGTTAAATGGCATTGATACTGTAACCTCCGATTTTTTATCTATGGATATTAAACAGGCCCTTCATTACCTCGGCGAGATCACCGGCGCGGTTACTACGGATGATCTTTTGGAGAACATCTTTAGTAAGTTTTGTATCGGCAAGTAGTATTTATAAGCGCCTGTAAATTAATTACATTAAATCCGAAAGTAAAATTAAACATGTTATTACTACCAACCCGTTTATTTCCATCTTTTCTTTAGCCACGCCCTGACAGGTTCATCGTAATATTTTAAGCTTAGGTAGGCGAATATGATCGATACCGCGAAAGTTAATGCACCATAGATCAGCTTTAGTTCCAGCGGCGCGTGTTTATTGTCGCTTACCCAACCGGTATAGATATAAATAAATGCATAATGAGTGATATAAATTGGGTAGGATATATCGCCAAGTAACCGGCAAATTTTGTTTTCCTTAACATCCTTAATAATGCCGCTGGCGCCGAGATAGACAATGAGTGGAAACACAAAAATGATACTTAGCGATTCAAATAAACCGTTTAGCCAGGCGTGCTGTGGATCACCAATCCTCGGGATACAAAAGACAACCAAAAGCAGTATGCTACATAGCAGAAAAGCGTTGTTAATGTGGCCCGGCTTTACAATTCTCGAAAGCAATAGTCCGGCGAAGAAGGGGTAAACCAATCGGGTAAACCCGATACGCAGCTGTTCCTCATTTAGTGACCAACCGCCGGTTAGGTCACCTGCCTTACAGGTAACGGCATATTGGATCAGCACGGCGGCGGCAATCAGTACGAGTACTGTTAACGCTGTTTTGGAAAGTTTTCGCAAACCGATGGCGTACAGGATATTTGCCACATATTCAAAAAATAACGACCAGCCCGGCCCGTTGAGCGGGTGCATTTCCTGCCAGCCGCGGATATCCCATGAAACCGGAATAGGTATAAGTGTAAATCCTATCAGCATGATCAACAGCATTTTCCATACCGGTACGGTATGGATCAGCGGCCACATGTGAGAGTCGCCAAAGTAAAAGCAGGCTGCACCGATAAGCATTCCCATTACAACCATTGGCTGCAACCGTTCCAGGCGGCGTTTAAAAAATCCTCCTATGGTGAGCTTGCCCCATCTATCATCGTACGCGTAACCTATCACAAACCCCGACAGTACGAAGAAGAAATCAACGGCCAAATAGCCGTGATTGATCAGTTGGTCATATGGGCCGGTGGAATTTGCTTCACAAAGGTGGAAAAGTACAACCATCATAGCTGCAACTCCGCGCAGCCCATCCAGTATTGGGTAATGTGGTTTAGATTTTATAGAATTTGCGTCCGGCATTTTATTTTTGTTTTAAATTCAATTTAGGGCGAATAAGATTTTTGCCTTGTATCATACGGCTCCCACAATCGTTGTAAATGACAAGTAGCTTTGCAATATTATGCAAATTTGCATAATATTGCAATATGAGGGTAGCTGCTAAATAAATTGATTGAATGATAAAGGAAGAACGATACGAACTGATCCTTAAAGTGCTTAAAAATGATGGCAAAGCAGGATACGACGATCTTGCCATTAAACTTAGCGTGTCTTCAGATACTATCCGGCGTGACATTGAACAGTTAAACAAAATGGGGCTTCTTTCAAAGATCAGGGGAGGCGCGGCTGTCCGTTCAATATTGCCTTTTGCATTTTACGATCGCGCACGGGAGTTTAATGAGGGAAAAAATGTTATTGCTCTTAAAGTACAGCAATTAATAGAACCAGGCCACACCATTTTTATGGATGGCGGCACCACTAATTGCGCGGTAGCAACCCACTTTCCCGTCAACGTTAACATTCGGGTTATCACCAATAACATCGCCTTACTGCCGATACTTTCCCGCTTTCCAAAAATTGAGATCATCGTTTTAGGCGGCGTCTACTTTAGGGAACTGGAAGTCAATGCAGGGCAGTTAACCTGTGACAACATAGCTCAATATGTTGCAGATCTTTACCTGATGGGTGCTTGCGGTGTCGACAACACTATGGGGATTACGGCAAGTCTTCGGGAAGACGGCGAGGCAAAGCAAGCGATGCACCGCGCTGCCCGAAAAACGGTGGTACTCGGTTCACAAAAAAAACTCGGGATCGTCGAATTCTTTAAAGTAGCCGATCTCTCAGAGGTGAATGTATTGGTTACCGAACTGCCCGGCACACATCATTCTTTAGACCCTTTTCGCTCCTTAGTCCCACAAATTAAGTAGTTTTAAGTTCATTGAAGCTTAGAAGCAAAGCTTTATACATTAGATGATCTTGAAAATAGGTCAAAAATATTGTTATCAATTTGTAACTAAAAATTTATAGCTAATTGGTACACAATTGTTTTATATATCGGGAGATAGTCTTTTAAAATAAAAAAGGGAGCCAATTAACGGCTCCCTTTTTCTATACAATCAGATTCTAATTAATAGCCCGGATTTTGATACATCTTAACCGGGTCGAGTTTGGTTTCATTGAACGGTATAGGATAATACCTGTCCTTGGTACCAAAGTTTACCAATTGCGCAAAGCCAAAGTTGGCTTGCACCTTAGCCTGGAAATAAGCTACCAGTTCGGTATTGTTAAAGGTACGCAGCAAATCAAACCAGCGGTGATGTTCAAAAGCCAGTTCAACACGCCTTTCGTGCAGTATAGCCAATTTTAAGGTTGGATAAGCCGTGCTATAAGCCGGGATTAACATAGAAGCCGCGTAGGTTGGCATTCCTGCACGGGTACGCACCATGTCGACATACTGGATAGCTGTAGCTGTATTGCCCAGGTAATTATTTACTTCGGCCAGCATCAATATTACATCAGCATAACGCATCAGTATCCAGTCGTTGCCGCCATAACCGTTTATACCTGCCGAGCTGCTTACATCCCTGAATTTGGTTACATACCAATCTTTAACAATCGGGTCATTAGCAAACTTGATAGAAAATGTACCGCGTGGGTCATTAGCTTCATACTCATTAACCAGGTCATGCGTTACGTTATCCCCAACACTTGTTGATGGCTTTTGCGAATCTGTTGTTTCGCCTTTTGCCTGGCTGTTAGCCGCTATGCCCGAGCCGTAAGTTGGGTCACCCTGTTTGTTTACGATCTGCCATATCAGTTCAGGGCATGCATCTTTCTGGGCTACATCAAATATCGAAGTATAAGGGATAGTAGAAAGATTTGTAAACGTTTTTAAGTTGTAAGCAGCAGTAAGATAAGTAAGCGCGTTATTCAAATTGGTTGTTTTATTTGCCGCGTCTTGTGTAGTTGCCATTGTTAAATATACCTGGCCCAGCAATGTATTTACCGCCGCTAACGAAAGGCGGCCAAATGTACCCGCAAATTGAGTAGCCGGCAGCGGGCTGGCAACCGCGTCTTTCAAATCGGCTACAATTTGGCTATAAACTGTTGCCTGTGCTGTGCGCCCTGTATTTGCCACAACCTGGTCTGTTGAAGTTAACTGGGTGGTAACCAATGGCACATCTCCCCACTCGCGCACCAGGTGGAAATAAATAAGGGCGCGTATGGTTTCTGCCTCCGCTTTGTAAATTTGCTTGTTTGCAGCGTTTGAAAAATTTACCTTATCAATATTGGTCAACACAATGTTACAGTTTGCAATTACACCATACATAGCCAGCCAATGCGAATACATGTAGCTGTTTGTAGGGATAAGCGAAAAGTTATTGAATTGAAATGGCTCACCGGCGTTAGACTGGTTATCATTGGTGCCGGTATCGTCTGATCGTTGGTCTGTCCACAAATCACTTCCTTCGCCTACTGTGTTACCACTTCTTAATAAAGCATAACACCCGTTTACTGCCAATAACACATCGTTATCGGTTTTAAAATAGGTGACTATTGCAGTAGCATCCGGATTATATTGTTGTAAAAAACTCTTTTGGCACGAGCCCATAAGTGTCAATACAGCCGCCAGGCCTATTAGTCTAAAATATTTTGTCTTCATCTTCTTAGAATTAAATTTTGTTAAAAAGTTGCTTTAATACCAATGTTGTATGAACGTACCAGCGGATAAACACCATAATCTATACCCGGTGTAAGGTTGGTACCCTGCGAACCGCTGTAGGTATAATCATAGTTAACTTCGGGGTTATAACCTTTATACTTGGTTATAGTAAAACCGTTATTAACAGAAGCATATACCCTTAATGAGCTTAAACCTAAATTTTGCTTGATAGAAGCCGATTTAATATTATAGCCAATAGTTGCATTGGTGTTTCTTAAGAAAGAGCCATCCTGCAAATAAAAGGTAGATAACCTGGTGCTGTTACTTTCTGTACCGCCGCGCGATGCACGGTAAACTGATCCCGCTCCCGGGATTGACGGGCTGCGGTAACGGTTGGCTACGTCTTCGTATTGGTTGCCCGAGCCTTCCATGTTATACAGATAATAGTCTTGTCCGTCAAGCACCTGGTTGCCATAAGAACCTGCAAATGAGGTGCTAAAATAGAAACTTTTGTAGGTCATATTGAGGGCGAAACCATAAGTGAATTTTGGATAAGGATTACCAATCATACCCAAATCACTGCTGTTGATCACTCCATCGCCGTTAGTATCCTTAAAATAAATGTCGCCTTGTTCAAGCGGCAGGGTAGATGCGGTAGAACGCGGTGGGCCAACCGTTTTATAGCCAGACGGATAAGACGATGTAGCCGCGTTATAGTGCGCCTGGTCTGTAGCTATATTAGCAAGGTCTGATCCTTTTACCATACCGGCTACCTGGTACCCGTAAAACATACCAATTGGGTAACCTGTTTGCGTAATGCTGGTTAAGTATGAACGTTCTGCACCGGCGCTGATAATAGTATTATTGCCGCCAAGGCTTAATACCTTATTACGGTTAATAGATATATTACCGCTTACGTCTAAAGTAAAATCTTTGGTAACAACCGGCTTACCGTCTATCTGGAAATCAAAACCTTTATTGCTAACTTTTGAGTTGGCTAAGTTGGTTGTGATGCTTGAGCTTCCTGAAACCGCAGAGATGGGCTGATTAAACAATAAGTTATATGAATAACTTAAATAATAATTGCCGATAATAAATAACCTGCCTTTTAGTAAGCCCAGATCCACACCAAAGTTGTACTGTGATGTTGATTCCCAACCCAGGTTTTGGTCCTTTATAGCGCCAAAGGTATTTGCGCTGGTTACCACGCCGTTACCAAGTACTACACTTGTTGGCGCGTTAACTGTTTGCTGCCATGAGTAGTTACCTATGTTATTATTACCGCTTAAGCCCCAGCTACCGCGTATTTTAATGGTTGACTGATCGCCCAGCCAGCTATTATAAAAAGACTCGTCAGATAAGTTCCAGCCTGCAGAAACAGAAGGGAATGCGCCATATTTCCGGTCGGGCCCAAAACGTGACGAACCGTCCGTACGGAATGAACCGGATAAGAAATACCTGCCTGCGTAATTATAGTTTATCCTGCCCAGGTAAGATAACAAGGTATAAGTAGCATCGCCGGTAGGTGATGTACCTTCAGGCGCCGAAGCAAGGGTAATTAAGTTTGGCGCAGCGCCGGTAATATTAGGTATGTTATCATTCTGGAAACCTGTTCCCTGAATGGTAAGCACGTTGTTAGTTGTTTTTTGCGCGGTATAACCTGCAATCGCATCTAAATGGTGTTTGCCAAACTGCTTGTTATAGTTTAAGGTAAACTCAGCCAGTTCATCCCTGAAGTCTGTTGTTGACTGTAGGGCCTTTGCTGCTGCAACTGACTGCGAAGAAAAAGGCGGGTTAGCGCCGTTGCTTATACCAGTTGGCAAATAATAGGTATAGTTTTCTGCATAGGTTTGCATACCCAGGTTGGCTTTAAATGAAAGCCCGTCTAAAATTTTATAAGTTGCCTGTACGTTATAAGTACCGCGGTCGCCTACCCGGTTTATTTTAATAAACTCGGCAGTTGCCAGCGGGTTTTCTATAGATTGATAACCATAGGCGGTAGATTGGGCTGCAATAATATTAGTCGCTATGCTGCCATCGGGGTTATAGGCAGGCGCCGTAGGCGGATAGATCAACGCACCAAATGCAGGGCTGTGGTCCCAACGGCCATCCTGTGTTTCCTGGTTGGTGTTTTGTGTAAATGCCAGGTTAGCAGCAATATGCAGCCTTTTGCCAACATTGCCATCAATATTTGCGCGCAGGTTGATCTTTTGCTGGCCGGTAGCAATCATAATACCCTGCTGATCCTGGTAGCCCGCACTTAAATAATACCTTGTACCGTTTGAGTTGCCCGAGAAGGATAAAGTGTGTGATTGCGTTAACGCATTACGGTATAACACATCCTGCCAGTCGGTATTTACGGTTTGATGTACAGGTGATTGCGTAGTGAAATCATAAAAACCGGGAGGGATACTTACCGATGCAGCGTTACCCACATTGGCAATACGGGTAGTGTTGTTGTCAGAATACATCGCATCGTTCCAGGTATGGCCCGCGGTAACCCAAAGATCTTTATAGGTATCGTTACGGCCATCAATAACTAATTGCGCAAACTGATCGGCATTTAAAAGATTAACCTTTTTGGCTATCTGGTTCATGCCCGCCTGGTAATCATATTCAAATTTACTTTCATCTTTTGAGCCATGCTTGGTAGTTATCAATACTACGCCGCCAGAAGCCCTTGATCCGTAAATAGCTGCAGAAGCAGCATCTTTTAGTATGTCAATTGATTCAATGTCCTCGGGATTAATAAATAGATCGTTACCTGCCGGATATCCGTCAATTACATACAGCGGGTCTGAACTTGCAAGAATGGAACCAACGCCACGTACGCTTATTTTTGTACTTTGGTATGGCGCGCCAGATACTTGCTGAACCTGTACACCCGCTACTTTACCAACAAGCGCCTGCCCAACAGTAGGTGCAGACAGGTTTAGTTCATCAGCCTTAACGCTCGCTATCGCACCCGTAAAATCGCTTTTACGCATGGTTTGGTAACCAATAGCTACCACTTCGTTAAGAATGTTGGCCTGGGGTTTTAATTTAATATCGATAACGTCCTTGTCAACATTAACTTCCTGGCTCAAATAGCCAACAAATGAGAATATTAGTGTTGAGCCCTGTTCGGCAGAGATACTGTATTTACCGTCGACATTGGTAGAGATACCGCTGGTTGTGCCTTTAACACGGATAGACACACCGGGTAAGGGTTGATTATTTTCGTCAACTACCGTACCTGATACTTTTATTGGAGGAAGGACGTTCTTGTGTAATGTTGCTGCGGTAGTAGGCAGCCATAGGGCCAGCATAAGCAGGCCGATAAGATTGAACTTTACATAAAACTTACTTAAAGTTGTATGAGTAATCTTTTTATTCATATTTTTAAAGATTGATTGTTAGAAAAACAAATGAAAGCTTGCAACCGCTTTACGAGTTATTTGACAATTAGCCGGGCCGTGTGAATGTTAGTGCATTCACCGGTTCTTTTTTATCGCCGGTGCCGATGTTGAACTTGAGTTTAATATTTACATAGGCAATCCGCTTTGAGTGTCAGTTTTGTTTTAATGAGTCGATGCAAAAGTATTGGTGCTATCTTAAGCGTGTACTATTTAAAAGTTAAGTTTTTATTAACCTAAAACAAAAAAACCCGGCATAACCGGGTTTCAGTTAAACTAAATTTCATATTTACTCACCACGAAGTTGTTGTGAAGTTGACATTGTTTGCGCGCGAAGAAGTTACCGCTATCCCTTTCTCATTATCCCCGATAAACGAAAAACCTTCCAGCTCATCAGCACGATCGATCCGGTCAACCTGGCTCACCACAACCTGTTTACCCGCATCAATAGACTTTTCAAGGTCTACATAGGTAAAGCGCCACTGGCGACCCTCAATTTTATTTTGGATCAATACCAACAAACCTTTATCGCCCATCCATTTCAGGTTTTGCACCCAGGGTGTACAGCTAAACTTTTTAAAAAGCACCCCCGGCTCACTGGTTTTCTTGCAGTTTTTAAGCTTCTCGGGGTCATAAAGCCGTACGTCATTGCCATGATCGCCATAGTCGGCAGTAGCTACATACCATTTGTTATGATATTTTACATACTCCGGGCGGGTGCCTTGTATACACGCATCATCATCAATGGTATTTAATAGCGGGCCGTCCAGAGTGCCTTTTTTTAGCAGGGCGTTCCAGTCTATACAATAGATATTGGTTTTCCACAATGTACCCTCGGGGTTCATCTTTACGGAGTTCCCCATAAAGGTTGGCCCCACGCCATTATAGGCCACGCCGGTGGGGTGGCTTATAACATCCTGCCCGTTTTGGGTAAGTTTATATTCTTTATGCAGGTAAACCAAACTATCGTTAACCATTTTAAATTCGCGGATCATTCCCACCTCGCGGTCGCCATATAAAAATATGCGCCCGTTTTGATAGGATATTCCCTGGCAGGCACCTAACGAGTCGATAGTAATAGACCGCCTTATATTCATATCAATTTTAGCAACTTTAAATGCAGATAAGGCAATGCCGGCCAGCACAACTGCAATGAGTATCTTTTTCATTTTAGAGAAATAAAAATGTTAACAAATTATTTTTTTGTTTGCTAACGCCTATGGGTCAAGCGGCTCGTAAGGGTTGATCTGCATGGCTTCCGGGACAGCAAAAAACTCTACCTCGGTTTCAGAAAGATGCTTGCCCAGTTTATAAGGAACGTATTTTAATTCCTTTTCGCAGCGGGGCGCCATCGCTAAGATGCCATCGGTTTGCGATTTGTCGGTTATTACCAATCCCGGTTTAGCAGCCGGCATACCATAGCGGTACATCAGTCTTACGCCATTACGCATATTAGTGGTGGTATGCCTTGCATGGGGTTCCATAATAATCGCGTATTCGGGCACATGCAATACTTTTACCATATAGGTTTTCATTTCTTCGGCTTCGCAAT
>Ga0193702_1000437_pt1 | contig 14249 bp, 8 predicted proteins | sample U3a1metaG_FD_143060 | JGI IMG/M metagenome (GOLD analysis project Ga0193702, IMG submission 143060) | Soil microbial communities from a riparian zone of the East river system, Colorado, United States - U3a1 | ecosystem: Environmental > Terrestrial > Soil > Riparian zone | place: USA: East River... | reverse complement strand
CGGCCAGCCTTGCGCCAGCAGCGCGCCGCAGATCCCGGCCAGCACGTCGCCGGTGCCGGCGCTGGCCAGGCCCGGATTGCCGGTGGGGTTGACCGCCAGCGTGCCGTCGGCCTGTGCAATCACCGTCCCCGACCCCTTGAGCACGACCACCGCGTTGAAGCGCGCGGCGAGGGCGCGCGCGGCCGCCAGCCGGTCGGCCTGGACCGCGGCGCTGGTCATTCCCAGCAGGCGCGCCGCCTCGAGCGGATGGGGCGTGAGCACGGTCGGTGCGCTGCGCCTGGCGAGACCGGCTTGCAGGACCGGGGAGGCCGCGAGCAGGTTGAGGGCATCGGCATCGAGCACCAGCGGGCAGGCGCTGGCCTGGGCCCTGGCCAGCAGCGCAGCGGCATGCGGCGCCTGGCCCATGCCGGGGCCGACGACCAGCGTGCTATCGGCGAACTCGAAGTCGGCGGCGGCGCGGAACATGATCTCCGGCTGTACGCTGTCGAAGGCGGGACCGGGATCGACCGCCGCGAGGTAGACTCGGCCGGCGCCGCAATACAGCGCGCCGCGCGCGGCCAGCACCGGCGCGCCCGCCATGCCGTGCGCGCCGCCCATCACCGCCAGGTCGCCGTAGCTGCCCTTGTGCGAACTGTGCGCGCGCGGCGCCAGCCAGCGCGCGAACGACTCGGGCCGGTTCAGCTGCGCGCGAGGCGGGGTGGCATGCACGATGTCGAGCGGCGCGACCAGCACCATGCCCGCGTGGTCGCGCCCCGCGCCGGTGTGCAGGCCGGGCTTGTCGCCGATGAAGGTGATGGTGTGGGTGGCGCGCACCGCCACGCCGTCGGGGCCGACGACGGCGCCGGTGTCGGCATCGAGGCCGCTCGGCACGTCGAGCGCCAGCACCGCGCAGCCGGCGGCGCGCGTTGCTTCGGCCAGCGCGCGCGCCCGTCCGGCCAGCGGACGCGCCAGGCCGATGCCGAACAGGCCATCGACCACCAGGCTCCAGTCCTGGTGCGCGGGCAGCACGTCGACGAATTGCGCGGTGCTGTTGCGGGCGCGCGCCAGCGCATGGGCCGCCTCGCCGGACGGCGCGCCACCGCCGCCCAGGTGCAGCACCGTGACTTCGATCCCGGCCTGCGCCAGGTTGGCCGCCACTTCCAGCGCGTCGCCGCCGTTGTTGCCCGGTCCGGCCAGCACCAGCGCGCGCGGGTCGATGTGGCCGGCCAGCAGTTCGAGCGCAGCATTGCCGGCCGCCAATCCGGCGCGCCGCATCAAAGTGCCCGCCGGCAGCGCGGCCGCCGCCGCTTGTTCGATGGCGCGAATCTCCGCGACCGAATATAGTGCATTCATGTTACCTCTCCAAGCCGTCGTTCCCGCGGAGGCGGGAACCCATAGCGCGCCAGCTTAGTGGCAAATGCAAGCACGCTATGGGGGGAATTCATGCAGTGCATGGGTTCCCGCCTCCGCGGGAACGACGGTGCGTCATGTTCAATGCATTTTCGCTAAAATTCCCGCTCCGCGCGACTACAATATGCGCAAGCACTAATTGGCCAAAGGAAAGCACATGGATTGGCAGTTCTGGATCGACCGCGGCGGTACCTTTACCGACATCGTCGCGCGCCAGCCCGATGGCCGGCTGGTCACCCACAAGCTGCTGTCCGAAGATCCCGAACGCTACCGCGACGCCGCCGTCGCCGGCATCCGCCACCTGCTTGGCCTGGCGCCCGACGCGGCGATCCCGGTGAGCGCGATCGAGGCCGTCAAGATGGGCACCACGGTCGCCACCAACGCGCTGTTGGAGCGCAAGGGCGAGCCGACCGCGCTGGCCATCACGCGCGGCTTCCGCGACGCGCTGCGCATCGCCTACCAAAACCGTCCGCGCCTGTTCGACCGCCATATCGTGCTGCCCGAACTGCTGTACAGCCATGTGGTCGAAATCGACGAACGGGTCGGCGCCCAGGGTGAGGTGCTGCGTGCGCTGGATGAAGCGGCGACCCGCGCCGCGCTGCAGGAAGCCTTCAACCGCGGCCTGCGTTCGCTGGCGATCGTGTTCATGCACGGCTACCGCTTCCATGTGCACGAAGCCGCCGCGGCCCGCATCGCGCGCGAGATCGGCTTCACCCAGGTCTCGGTCTCGCACCAGGTCAGCCCGATGATGAAGCTGGTCGCGCGCGGCGACACCACCGTGGTCGACGCCTACCTGTCGCCGATCCTGCGGCGCTATGTCGACCAGGTGGCCGAGCAGATGCCGAAGGTGAACCTGCAGTTCATGCAGTCCAACGGCGGCCTGACCAACGCCCACACCTTCCACGGCAAGGACAGCATCCTGAGCGGCCCGGCCGGCGGCATCGTCGGCATGGTGCGCGCCAGCCAGCTGGCCGGCTTCGAGCACGTGATCGGTTTCGACATGGGCGGCACCTCGACCGACGTCTCGCACTTCTCGGGCGAGTTCGAGCGCGTGTTCGAGACCCAGGTCGCGGGCGTGCGCATGCGCGCGCCGATGATGAGCATCCATACCGTGGCCGCGGGCGGCGGCTCGATCCTGCATTTCGACGGCAGCCGCTATCGGGTGGGACCGGACAGCGCGGGCGCCAATCCCGGCCCGGCCAGTTACCGGCGCGGCGGGCCGCTGGCGGTCACCGACTGCAACGTCATGCTCGGCAAGATCCAGCCGGCCCATTTCCCGCGCCTGTTCGGGGCCGACGGCAAGCAGGAGCTCGACCTCGAGGCGGTGCGTGCGCAGTTCGTCGCGATGGCCCAGCGCATCGGCCAGGCCACCGGCAACACGCCCGCGCCCGAGGAAGTGGCCGAGGGTTTCATCCAGATCGCGGTGGGGAACATGGCCAACGCGATCAAGCAGATATCGGTGCAGCGCGGGCATGACGTGACCGAATACGCGCTCACCAGCTTCGGCGGCGCGGGCGGCCAGCATGCCTGCCTGGTGGCCGATGCGCTGGGCATGAAGACGGTGTTCGTCCATTCGCTGGCCGGCGTGATGTCGGCCTACGGCATGGGCCTGGCCGACCAGACCGCGATGCGCGAATCCGCGGTCGAACTGCGGCTGGCCGACCTCGCGCAGGGTACCCTGGCGCTGCGCCTGAACGAGTTGGGCGACGCGGTGCGCGGCGAGCTGCTGGAGCAGGGCGTGGCGGCCGAGCGCATCGAACTGGTGCGCCGCATCCACCTGCGCTACGAGGGCACCGACTCCTGCATCATCGTGCTGTTCGATAATCCCGAGCGCATGAAGGCGCAGTTCGACAGCGCCTACAAGCAGCGCTTCTCCTTCCTCATGCCGGGCAAGGCGCTGGTGGTCGAAGCGGTGTCGGTGGAGGCGATCGGCCGCTCCGGCGCGCCGGCCGAGACGCTGCCGCCGGTGCGCCCGCGCACGGGCGGCCTCAAGCCGCACGAGACGGTGCGCATGTTCGGCGGTGGCTGGTGGCACGACACGCGGCTGTTCAAGCGCGATGCGGTCCGCAGCGGCGACGTGATCAAGGGCCCGGCCATCATCGCCGAGGACAACGCCACCACCGTGGTCGAACCGGGCTGGCAGGCGCGCGTCACGCCGCACAGCCACCTGGTGCTGACGCGGGTCGAGGCGATGCCCGAACGGCGCGCGATCGGCACCACCGCCGATCCGGTGATGCTCGAGATCTTCAACAATCTGTTCATGTCGATCGCCGAGCAGATGGGGCTGCGGCTGCAGAACACGGCCTACTCGGTCAACATCAAGGAGCGGCTCGACTTCAGCTGCGCGATCTTCGACGCCGCCGGCAACCTGATCGCGAACGCGCCGCACATGCCGGTGCACCTCGGCTCGATGGGCGAGAGTATCAAGACCGTGATGCTGGAGAACGCCGGCAAGATGGCGCCGGGCGACGTCTTCATGCTCAACGATCCTTACCACGGCGGCACCCACCTGCCCGACGTGACGGTGATCTCGCCGGTGTTCGACCAGGCCGGCGCCGCGATCCTGTTCTACGTCGGCTCGCGCGGCCACCACGCGGACATCGGCGGCACCACGCCCGGGTCGATGCCGCCCGATTCGGTGTTCATCGAACAGGAAGGGGTGTTGATCGATAACTTCAAGCTGGTCGACGGCGCCGACGGCCTGCTGCGCGACGCCGAGGCGCGCGCCTTGCTGACCGGCGCGCGCTACCCGGCGCGCAATCCGGACCAGAACATGGCCGACCTGCGCGCGCAGGTGGCGGCCAACCAGAAGGGCGTGGACGAACTGCGCAAGATGGTCGCCCACTTCGGGCTCGACGTGGTGCAGGCCTACATGGGCCATGTGCAGAACAACGCCGAGGAGGCGGTGCGGCGCGTGATCACCGCGCTCAAGGACGGCGCGTACACCTATGAGCTGGATAACGGCGCGCGGATTCAGGTGGCGATCCGGGTCGACCACGCGCGCCGCAGCGCGGAGATCGATTTCAGCGGCACCTCGGCGCAGTTGGCCAACAACTTCAACGCGCCGTCGGCGGTGTGCATGGCGGCGGTGCTGTACGTGTTCCGCACGCTGGTGGACGACGAGATCCCGCTCAATGCCGGCTGCCTGAAGCCGCTGAAGGTGATCATCCCGCCGGGGTCGATGCTCAATCCGCACTATCCGGCGTCGGTGGTGTCGGGGAATGTGGAGACCTCGACCTGCATCACCAATGCGCTGTACGGCGCGCTGGGCGTGATGGCGGCGGCGCAGGGCACGATGAACAACTTCACCTTCGGGAACGCCAAGTACCAGTACTACGAGACGATCTCGGGCGGCTCGGGCGCGGGCCAGGGGTTCGACGGGACCGATGTGGTGCAGACCAACATGACCAACTCGCGCCTGACCGATCCCGAGATCCTGGAGTTCCGCTTTCCGGTGCGGCTGGAGAGTTACGAGATCCGGCACGGATCGGGCGGGGCGGGGCGTTGGCACGGCGGGAATGGCGGGGTGCGCAAGGTACGCTTCCTGGAGCCGATGACGGCGGCGATCCTGTCCAACAACCGGATCCACGCGCCGTTCGGGATGGCCGGCGGCGCGCCTGGTGCGACCGGCATCAACAGCGTGGTGCGGGCCGATGGACGGGTCGAGCGCCTCGGCCACATCGGCAAAACCGACATGGCCGCCGGCGACATGTTCGTGATCGAGACCCCGGGCGGCGGCGGCTTCGGCAAGCCCTAGGTCACGTCAAACCTCGTACGGCGAGTGTGGGAGCACCGCGAAGGAGTGGTCGATGGCTTCACCAGGGAATACGGCATCAAGCGTCTCGTGTGGTACGAAACGCATCTCGAGATACTGCAAGCCATCACGCGCGAAAAGCAGATCAAGAAGTGGAATCGCGCCTGGAAGATCGAGCTGATTCGAAAGCAGAATCCGTATTGGCGCGACTTATATGAAGATTTCTCGGCCTGATTGCGCGCTATGGATTCCCGCCTTCGCGGGAATGACGGGTCAGGTCGAGATACCGTACTTGCGCTTGGCCGCGAGGTAGTCGTCGTTGAGCGCGGCGAGGCGCGGGTGGTGGGCGTCGAGCTTGCGGACGGTCTCGATCTGCGTATTGCACACCTCGGCCAGCGGATGGTCCCAGCCCAACTCGTTGATCTGCTTGAGGATTCCGTTCGCCACCGCGATCATCACCTGCAGGTTCCCCGGCGACATGTGCAGCGCTTCGAGCAGGGTCTGCACCGCGCCCTTCAAGTCGCCCATATTGGTCTTCTCGGCCGCCACGTTGAGCAGCTCCTGCGCCGCCGCCTTGAGCTGCTGGCCCATGCCCTCGGCCAGGTCGGGCCGTCCGGCCTTGACGAACACGCTCATCGCCTGCTGCATCGAGATGCCGCTGTCGACGTCGTTCATCACCGCCAGCATCACCTCCGAGGCTTCCTTGTCCAGCCGGTTCGACAGGCAGGTCCGCACCAGGCCGATCTTCAGGTTGCTCGACAAGCCGCTCGCGGTGCGCATGCCGCTCACCGCGGTATGCAGCTCGGCCAGCGCGCCCGCCGCATTGCCGGCCGATTCGTGCAGCAGCGCCATCGAAATCGCCTTGCACACATCGGTGTTCGGATTGCCGCGCAAGGACTTCTCGAGGTCGCGGACCACGCCGCCGGCTTGCGTCGCATCGCCCTTCTTGATCAGCGCCTTGACCAGGTTGACGTGGTCTTCGGGATCGCGGAATTCCGAGTACTTGGCCTTCGCCACTACCTGCTTGAACGACTTCTCGGCCGCCGTCGCATCGCCCGCCTCGAGCGCCACCTCGCCCAGCCGGCGCAGGCGCCGGACCATGTGCGGCGAGATCGACACCGCATCCTCGAGAATCTTCTGCGCGCGGTAGGGCGCGCCGTTGATCTCGTGGCAGTGCGCCAGCAGGTCGTAGGCCGCCATGAACTTCGGATTGTCGGTCACCAGCTTGGTCAGCACGCCCTCGGCCTCTTCGATGCGGTCCTGGGCGAACAGGGTGCGCGCCAGCCCGAGGCTGGCCCAGCCCACCGGCTTGGCCGCCAGGATCGCGCCATACAGCGCCTCGGCTTCCGGCAGTTCGTTCAGGCTCACGTGCAGCTCGGCGCGCAGGCGCGCGAAATCGGCGGCGTAGCGCGGGTGCGCGGTTTCGCCGGCGGCGCAAGCCTTGATCGCCTCGCGCAGATTGCCCTGGCCAATCAGCTGGTACACCGGCAGGAAGGCGGTGCGCCGTTCGATCGCGCGCGCGATGCGCTGGCTGAGCACGTCGACCGTGAACGGCTTGAGGATGTAATCGGTCGGCGTCAGCTCGGCCGCGCTCACCACCTTGCTGTACACGCCCTCGGAGGTGATCATGATGAAGATGGTCCACAGGCCGATCAGCTTGTGGTGGCGCAGGTCTTCGAGCAGCTGCTGGCCGTCCTGGCCGTCGTCCTGGCCGCTGCCAAGGTCGTACTCGCACAGGATGATGTCGTAAGATTTTTTCGCCAGCTGCTTGATGGCCGTGCCGGAGCTGACCGCGAACTCGATCTTGGTGATGCTCGACTGGGTCAGCATGTTCTGCAGGCTGCCGCGCATGCCCGGATTCGGGTCGATCACCAGCACGGACAAATTGCTATTATCTTGCATGGTTTACTCTCGCGTCCCCGCTAAGGGGCCTGATAAGGATGTTAACGGCCTGCTCGCCAAAGTCTTGAAACCCTACGATACGCTATTGTTCATGCCAGCGGCAACAGCGACGACAGCGCGGCGAGCCGGATTTCGTGGGCGGCCAACAACGCGGGGAAGGCATCGGAGCTGAAAAACCGGTATTCGACCAGCCGCTGGCGCCCGATCGCGTCGTGCGCGTGGGTCGAGGCGGCGGGATGGCACGCCAGCAGCGTGCCTTGCTCGGCCCCCGCCAGCCACTCGCCGAACAGGGCGGCATAGTCGTTGCTGTCGAAGCCATACACGCCACCGAAGCCGGCGTTGGTGGCGATGCCGCGTTCCTTCAGGCGCCGCGCCAGCGCGCTGCCGCCCAGCACATGCAGCAGCGCCGGCTTGGCGCCGATCACGCCGCGCGCCGGCACCGTGTTGCGCACCCACGGCATGCGCGCGCCGTAGCGCTGCTGCAGCAGCTCCATCACGGCCTCGGCCACCCGCGGCAGCTGGTGCACGTGCTGGTGGCCGTCGACGAAGTCCGGCGCACGTCCCATGGCGGCCTCGAAGGCGTCGAACTGACGCGCGAAGCCGCGGCACAGGCGCGCCACGTCGAGCCGCTGCGTGTACGATTTGACAATCAGGCCGCCAAGGCTGATCTGGCGCGCGCCGAAGCTCTCGGTCAGGTTCAGGTGCAGGCCGATGTCGGCGCCGGTGTCGCCGGTCGCCTGTTCGCGCAGGCGCGGCGCCGACTGGTCCTTCCAGCGCGGCGCGGTGCTCATGCAACTCACCGCGCTCAGGCGCCGCTGCTCGAGCAGCGCGCACACCGCGTCGTCGATGCCGCGATGCTGCGCATAGTCGTCGGCGCACAGGGCGATGGCGGTAGGGCCGGCCGCGGACGTTGTCATAGTCTCTCTTGGTCTCTCTTCTCTTGCCTTATATTTGTACATACTACTTCAGGCTTCATGATTCTACATGACCCGGCTGTCCATAGGGCGACGAGGTATAATATCGGCCTGAAGGATACCAGTATCGCTCGCTCCAGTGCCATCATCACCTTTAACCCGCAGCCACGCTGCATCAACCATCTCCCAACCATGTTGATTCTGCCGGGTTCCAACGCCCTGTCTGTCTTTCGTAGCCAACGCCTCCTGAGCCAACTGCAGCAAGCCGCGCCTTCGGTCGCCTCGGTGCAGGCCCGGTTTTACCACTTCATCGACAGCGCCGCGCCGCTGTCCGCCGACGACAGCGCGCGCCTGTCCGCGATGCTGACCTACGGCGAGCCGGCGGCGCCCGCGCCAGAAGGCGTGACCGAAGAATTCTTCGTAATCCCGCGCCTGGGTACCATCTCGCCATGGGCGTCGAAGGCGACCGACATCGCGCATAACTGCGGCATGGCGCAGATCCACCGCATCGAGCGCGGCATCGCCTACTCGGTGTATCTGAAATCCGGCCTGCTGGGCAGCAGCATCGGCGCGCCGCGCGCGCTGTCGGCAAACGAAGCGCAAGCCGTCGCGGCGTTGCTGCACGATCGCATGACCGAGAGCGTGCTGCGCCACGCCGACGACGCGGCCGGCCTGTTCCGCGAACTCGAGGCCAAGCCGCTCGAGACAGTCGACGTGATCGGCGCCGGCAAACAGGCGCTGGAGAAGGCCAACACCGATCTTGGCCTGGCCATGTCGGAAGACGAAATCGACTACCTGCTGGACGCCTTCACCAAGGCGGGACGCAACCCGACCGACGTCGAACTGATGATGTTCGCGCAGGCGAACAGTGAGCACTGCCGCCACAAGATCTTCAACGCCGACTGGATCGTCGACGGCGTGGCGCAGGACAAATCGCTGTTCCAGATGATCAAGAACACCCACCAGCTGCAGCCCAAGGGCACCATCGTGGCCTACAGCGACAACTCGTCGATCATGGAAGGGGCCACCGTCACGCGCTTCTATCCGCGCGGTGCAGGGCACGAATACGCGCCTTCGTCCGAGCTGACCCACACCCTGATGAAGGTCGAGACCCACAACCACCCGACCGCGATTTCGCCGTTCCCGGGCGCCTCCACCGGCGCCGGCGGCGAGATCCGCGACGAGGGCGCGACCGGCCGCGGCGCCAAGCCGAAGGCCGGCCTGACCGGCTTCACGGTGTCCAACCTGATGATCCCGGACGCCGTGCGGCCGTGGGAGAACGCGGTCAGCGTGACCGCGCCGTTCGCCCAGCGCGCGCCGGCCGCGGTCTACGGCAAGCCTGACCGCATCGCCTCGCCGCTGCAGATCATGATCGAAGGCCCGCTCGGCGGCGCCGCGTTCAGCAACGAGTTCGGGCGGCCGGTCCTGGGTGGCTACTTCCGCACCTACGAACAGAATGTCGGCCGGCTGCACGCGGGCGGCGCCGACGTGGTGTTCGGCTACCACAAGCCGATCATGATCGCGGGCGGCATCGGCAATATCGCCGGCCAGCACACGCACAAGAACGACATCCCGCCCGGCAGCCTGCTGATCCAGCTGGGCGGCCCCGGCATGCGGATCGGGATGGGCGGCAGCGCCGCGTCCTCGATGGCGACCGGCACCAACAGCGCCGACCTCGATTTCGACTCGGTCCAGCGCGGCAATCCGGAGATGGAGCGGCGCGCGCAAGAGGTCATCAACGCCTGCTGGCAGATGGGCGCCGACAATCCGATCATCTCGATCCACGACGTGGGTGCGGGCGGCCTGTCGAACGCCTTCCCCGAAATCACCAACGACGCCAAGCGCGGTGCGATCTTCGACCTGCGCAAGGTCCCGCTCGAGGAAAGCGGCATGGCGCCCAAGGAAATCTGGAGCAACGAGTCGCAGGAGCGCTACGTGCTGGCGATCGCGCCCGAGAACCTGCCCCTGTTCAGCGCCCTGTGCGAACGCGAGCGCTGCCTGTTCGCGGCGGTTGGCATCGCCACCGAAGAGCGCCAGCTCAAGCTGATCGATCCGCTGGTCGGCAACGCGCCGGTCGACATGCCGATGGACGTCCTGCTCGGCAAGCCGCCCAAGATGCAGCGCGACGTGCACCGCGTCCGCCAAACCTTCCCGCCGATCGACCTGACCGGCCTCGAACTCGACGAGGTGGCGCGCCGCATACTGCTGCTGCCGACCGTGGCCGACAAGTCCTTCCTGATCACCATCGGCGACCGCACCGTGGGCGGCACCACCGTGCGCGACCAGATGGTCGGCCCATGGCAGGTGCCGGTGGCCGATTGCGCGGTCACGGCGATGAGCTACGAGGGTTACCTCGGTGAGGCGATGGCGATGGGCGAGCGCACCCCGCTGGCCGTGATCGACGCCGCCGCCTCGGGCCGCATGGCGGTGGGCGAGGCGATCACCAACATCGCCGCCGCGCCGATCAAGGATATCTCCGACATCAAGCTGTCGGCCAACTGGATGGCGGCCTGCGGCCAGCCTGGCCAGGACGCCGCGCTGTTCGACACCGTCAAGGCGGTCGGCATGGAGCTGTGCCCGGCGCTCGGCATCAGCATCCCGGTCGGCAAGGACTCGCTGTCGATGCGCACCACCTGGCGCGACGACGATGAGGCCAAGGCGGTGCTGTCGCCGGTGTCGCTGATCGTGTCCTCGTTCGCGCCGGTGGTCGACGTGCGGCGCGCGCTGACCCCGCAAATCAAGACCGATGCCGGCGAGACCGCGCTGATCGCGATCGACCTCGGACGCGGCAAGAACCGCATGGGCGCCTCCGCGCTGGCGCAAGTCACCCAGCAGCTCGGCAACGAGACGCCGGACGTCGACAGCGCCGACGACCTGAAGGCCTTCTTCGGCGCGATCCAGCAGCTGAACGCCGACGGCAAGCTGCTGGCCTACCACGACCGCTCCGACGGCGGCCTGTTCGCGACCCTGTGCGAGATGGCCTTCGCCGGCCGCAGCGGCCTGTCGGTCAACCTCGACATCCTGGCGATGGAAGCGGGCGAGGCGGCCGACCACGGCGACGCCAAGAACTGGACCGGCCAAGTGGCCGAGCGCCGCAACGAGCTGACCCTGCGCGCGCTGTTCAACGAAGAACTGGGCGCCGTGATCCAGGTCCGTGCGGCCGAGAAGTCGGCCGTGATGGACGTGCTGCGCAAGGCGAACCTCGGCGCCTGCAGCCATATCGTCGGCAAGCCGAACGCGCGCGGCGTGATCGAATTCACGCGCGACGCCAAGACCATCTATAGCCAGCCGCGCAGCGCGTTGCACCGCCTGTGGAGCGAGACCAGTTGGCGCATCGCGCGCCTGCGCGACAATCCGGCCTGCGCGGACGCCGAATACGAGCGCCTGCTGGACGAGACCGACCCCGGCATCTCGCCCAAGCTGAGCTTCGACCCGAGCGAGAACATCGCCGCCCCCTTCCTCAAGACCGGCGTGCGGCCGCGCGTGGCGATCCTGCGCGAGCAGGGCGTCAACTCGCACATCGAGACCGCGTGGGTGATGCACCAGGCCGGCTTTGCCGCGGTCGACGTGCACATGAGCGACCTGATCGCCGGCCGCGTCAAGCTGGACGACTTCCAGGGCATGATCGCGGTGGGCGGCTTTTCCTACGGCGACGTGCTGGGCGCGGGCGAGGGCTGGGCCAAGACCATCCTGTTCAACGACAAGCTGGCCGACCAGTTCGCGCGCTTCTTCGCGCGCGGCGACAGCTTCGGCCTGGGCGTCTGCAACGGCTGCCAGATGATGAGCAATTTGAAGGCCATCATCCCCGGCGCGCAAGCCTGGCCGAAGTTCACGCGCAATAAGTCGGAGCAGTTCGAGGCGCGCTTCGCGATGGTCGAGGTGCTCGACTCGCCGTCGATTTTCTTCGGCGGCATGGCCGGCACCCAGACCGCGATCGCGATCGCGCACGGCGAGGGCTACGCCGACTTCTCGCAGACCGGCGACATCGATGCGGTGGTGCAGGCGCTGCGCTTCGTCGACAACCGCGGCGCGCCGACCGAGGCCTACCCGTACAACCCGAACGGCTCGCCGCAAGGCCTGAGCGCGGTGACCACCGCCGACGGCCGCTTCAGCGTGATGATGCCGCACGCCGAGCGCGTGTTCCGCACGGTGCAGCAGTCCTGGCACCCCGCGTCGTGGGGCGAGGATTCGCCGTGGATGCGCATGTTCCGCAACGCCCGCAAGTGGGTGGGATAGGGTAGTCGTGTGGCGGGGCGACGGTTCGTCCCGCGCCGTACCTTCAGGGACCCGCTAGCACGTATAGTCGCTCCATTGCTTATGGAGGGCTAGATGACCATCACCTGTTTCATCCGTTACGAAATCGACCCGTTCCAGCGCGAGGCGTTCCGCGAGTATGCCGAGAACTGGGGTCGCATCATTCCGCGCTGCGGCGGCAAGCTGGTCGGCTACTTCCTGCCGCTCGAAGGCAGCAATTACGAAGCCTGGGGCCTGATCGCCTTCGACAGCCTGGCCGCCTACGAGGCCTATCGCGCGCGGCTGCGCACCGATGAAGAGGGCCGTGCCAACTTCGCGATGGCGCAGGCCAGGCGCTTCATTCTGCGCGAGGAGCGCACGTTTACCGAAGTGGTGGACGGCGCCTTCCAGCGTCCCGCGCAATGATCGCCGTGATCTTCGAGGTGCTGCCGCACGAGGGGCGGCGCCAGGAGTACCTGGACGCGGCGGCCCTGCTGGCGCCCGAACTGGCGCAGATGGACGGCTTCCTCTCGATCGAACGCTTCGCCAGTTTGTCGCAGCCGGGGAAGCTGCTGTCGCTGTCGTTCTGGCGCGACGAGGAGGCGGTGAAAGGGTGGCGCAACAACACGCTGCATCGCGAGACGCAGGCCAAGGGACGCGCCGGCATCTTCGCCGACTACCGCTTGCGCGTGGCCGGAGTGATCCGCGATTACGGCATGTTCGAGCGCGCCGAGGCGCCGCTGGATTCACCCTTCCGTCGTTCCCGCGCAGGCGGGTACCCATGGCGCGTCTGAGTGCACACGCGCTATGGATTCCCGCCTGCGCGGGAACGACGACGACGGTGAAAAAAAAGCGCTTCGAACGAAGCGCTTTTTCCCTGAGCCGATCCGCAATTACTGGATCTTGGCCTTCTTCATCAGCTCTTCGCGGAAAGCCTGCAGCTTGCGCTGCTGGATCGATTCCGCCACCTGCTGCTTGACGTCGTCGAGCGCAGGGACCTTGGCCGGACGAACGTCTTCCAGCTTGATCACGTGGTAGCCGAACTGGGTCTTGACCGGGGTCTCGGTGATCGCACCCTTTTGCAGCGCGACCATCGCCTTCGAGAACTCAGGCACGTAGGAAGCCGGGCTTGCCCAGTCCAGGTCGCCGCCGTTGTTGGCCGAGCTGTCCTTCGACTGCTTGGCCAGCTCCTCGAACTTCTCGCCCTTCTTCAGCTTGACGATGATGGCCTTGGCTTCGTCTTCGGTCGGCACCAGGATGTGGCGCGCATGGTATTCCTTGTCGCCGACCTGGGACCTGTACTTGTCGTACTCGGCCTTGATGTCGGCGTCCTTGACCGGGTTCTTCTTGACGTAGTCGGCCAGCATGGCATTGATGATGATGCTCTGGCGCGCGTTCTCGAGCGCGGCCTTGACGTCGGGACGGGTGCCGAAACCTTGTTTGTCGGCTTCCTGGATCAGCACTTCGCGGCCGATCAGGTCGCGCTTGATCGCGTCGCGCAGTTGCGGCGAATCGGTCTGCTTGCCTTGGGCAACGACTTGCTTGACCACTTGATCAACGCGCGACGCCGGGATCGCTTTGCCGTTGACGGTGGCGATGTTTTGCGCGAATGCCGGAGCGCCTACCATGGCGACCAGGACGAGCAACAGGCGGGCTGGCTTCAAAATCATTGTTTCAATCCTATAAAAAGACAAAAAGTCGCCACTGGCGACGACGACCGGCGCCCTCGAGCGCCGGCGGCACTACCTTACCACCAAATTACTGAACCTTGGCTTTCTTTACCATCTCTTCCTGGTAAGCCTGGAGCTTCTTCTGCTGCAGCGCTTCGACGATCTGCTGCTTGACTTCGTCCAGCGACGGCAGCTTGGCAGGACGGGTGTCGTCCAGCTTGATGATGTGGAAGCCGTTCGGGGTTTGCACCGCGGTCTCGGTGATCGCACCCTTTTGCAGGTTCACGAAGGCGTCGCTGAACGCTTTCGGGAAGGACGACGGGGTGGCCCAGTCGAGGTCGCCGCCGTTGGCAGCCGAACCCTGGTCCTTCGATTGCTTGGCCAGGT
>Ga0193702_1000436_pt1 | contig 14272 bp, 14 predicted proteins | sample U3a1metaG_FD_143060 | JGI IMG/M metagenome (GOLD analysis project Ga0193702, IMG submission 143060) | Soil microbial communities from a riparian zone of the East river system, Colorado, United States - U3a1 | ecosystem: Environmental > Terrestrial > Soil > Riparian zone | place: USA: East River... | reverse complement strand
GTGATTTTCTGGGGTTTCCCTCTGTGAGACCAGAGGTGGTGTAAATATCAACATTAATTTCGTCACAAAGTGATGTTATTTCCAATGTTTAGTGTGACCATTACAACACTTAAGGTTGAGAATAATGTTGTAAATACATATTGATATCGTAGTAAATTTTCAATCTATGTGCAGTAATTTCCGCATAAAAATATTGTTACTTGCCAAAGTAAAAGTTGCAATTTCCGAAGGTAAATAAAAACAATTCCTACGGATATCTGAGTGACGGAACCCCGTTTAAGGTGGTAATGTGTAGTAATTCACTACAAAAAATTGAAGGATCACAACCCCTGGAGTGGAGGAATTCTCGACGATTTGACCAGTGGAAATAACCATGATTTAACAGTGAAAATAACCTTACTTAATGTCATTTTTTTCGACTATGGAAAGATAGAATAGAATTGTTATTTCCAACAGTAAACATGGGGTATGTACGACAATTACGAGCGGGATTCAATACATTTTGTATCGAATTTTATACCATTTTACTACTTTCCCTTTCCACCGCTTCCCGTCACCTTTCTCTTCGTCCCCACTGAATAATGCTAGCATCATTATACTTTCCTCTGCTTTCCCTTCCCACCACTTCCACCACTTCCGGTCGCCTTTCTCTTCTTCCCTGCTGAACCGGCACCGCTACCATCTCCCTCTGCGCCACTGTTCTCCTTGTTGCCCTCATCACTGTTGCTAAATTCATTCTCGTCACTTACTTCATCACTACCACCACTACCACCACCAGCGCTAGCTTGTTGACTTCCGGAGCTCTGCGCTTGATCGGGTAGTTTCTGATTGTCACGGTTCGTAGTATCTGGACGGCCGATCTTGCTCCTGTAACTCCTTTTGTTTTTTATTATCGTCTTCATAATCTCAAAGGTGGCCCAATTGCTCTCGTATACTTGAAGCTGTTTGTTGCGGGATTTCGCCTATGTAACTAATATGAGATAAAGTCAATCATTTTAAAAAAAGGAACGTACAACGCCGGCAACTTTCCCTAGAGAAATGAAATCCTGACGCCTCCAGTCGACGCCAAGCGGTATCCCAGCATGTCCTAAAGCATCGCTAACAGTTGACTAATATAATAAAATTAATATTGACATAAAGACGAATAATAAAAAGGAAACACTTACTCGACAGGTCATATAGAGTGCTCTATCGTTTTCGAGACCCATAGCCTTCTGAAGGTTGGTGATGGTTCCAAGGGGCCGTTTAATTTCTTTCGAATTGGTGTCTTGTGCCATTGATTGCGTGGCCTTCCTAAGTTTGTCAATCTCCGCTAAACAGAAGTTGTGATCAGCTACAGATAATGCCTTCTGGAGATCTAGAAATTATACTTACCTTGTTGTTCTGCAACCCTGGCGAGGAGTGCAGCAGCGTTGTTGGGATCGAGCGGCGTTGGGACACCCGCTGTAGATTGTGCTTTTGAGTTCGACTTCTTCGTGGTGTTCGAAGCAGTAGCTTGCACCGGAGTGTTTGCTTCCTGCGACGATGCCAAAGGCGCTGTCGCAGCTGGGTCGAGGTTGTCGCTTGGCATGACAGGGTTTGTCGATGTTTTTGAACTGGACTTTGGTTTGCGAGCCATTTCGTGAATTCGAAAGCAGTAGTGAAGGAGAAGAAACTGATCAACTGAAGGAGAGGGGAACTTAGTTAAGACTTTATATATAGGAAATGGAATGAAACTCAGCTGTTCTTTGACCATGGATCCGGAGTAATACGTTGACAGGAATAATAGTGAAATTTACCGGTGAGCATATGGCAAAGGCAGGTTTGACGTTCAGCGTTTGATTAGTATACGGTCTAAAAAATTTAAAAACCCTGAAAATGGAGGTTAAGTTACATGGTACGTTGATGAATTTGCAATACCGCTATATAGAATGTCAGCAGGGTCAAAAACAACGGTCTAAAATTTTTTAAAAACCCTGAAAATGGAGGTTAAGTTGCATGGTACGTTGATGAATCTGCAATACCGCTATACAATGTCAGCAGCGTCGAAAAAAAAACGGTCTAAAAATTTTTAAAACCCCTGAAAATGGAGGTTAAGTTGCATGGTACGTTGATGAATTTGCAATACGGCTACTGCACAATGTCAGCAGGGTCAAAAAAACAAAGAACTTCGGTGGACGTCCCACGTTGTTCTGAGAATCGGGAATCAAAAGATATTACGAGTAATTGAAAAAGAAAGGGTAACCGATCATGATACTGACATATAGTATGTTTAAAATCAATTATTTAGCATTAACACAGCATCGGAAAACTTATATCACCGAGACCGATGCTTGAACTTTGTATTTCTCCGATAGGAAACAACGGGGACCTCTTTCTAAAAGGAAACGAGTCTGCATATATAAGAAGGTCAACAAAATTCACAACATACCAATCGCAACTCATTCCCTTGTCAAACTGCGATGGCCATTTCGATACCGAATTCGACATGTAGCTCGGAGGACCATCATCATGAAGATTCAGATGAAGGTCCGCCAGTGTCATCACCTATATCACCTATGGTATGTCAGTGCGAGAACCAACTTGCGCATTGGGACTGGGCTGGAAGGCCGCGTCCAAACTTACCGGAGTGGTGCCGGCCAGCTGGTGCAATTGGATATGCTGCGACAATGGATCCTTTTACTCCTGCAAATGACAGTAAGTAAGATATCAGTTCAGCAATATATTAATAGTTGTACTCACAAGGTTCTGCAATAGACGACGATGAAAGTTTGACTGCCTCTGACTTTGGTTGGGACGGTGAGAGAAATAGTCTGAGATGTCCGCATAACTTGACTCGTAGTAGCTAGCGCTATAATTCCTTCTAGATATGGTCCAGAAGAGCCGATGAAGCAGAAGGATCCTAACGGGGGCGCAGATGAGCAACAAGGTGCAACCGAAGGCAATAACGACTTAGCGGAGCCGATGAAGCCGAAGGATCCTAACGAGAGCGCAGATGAGCAACAAGGTGCAACCGAAGGCAATAACGACTTAGCGGAGCCGATGAAGCCGAAGGATCCTAACGAGAGCGCAGATGAGCAACAAGGTGCAACCAAAGGCAATAATGACTTACCGGATAGGAAAATTGAACGTAAACGAAAGCGAGAAGAAAGTTCTGCTGGCAACACCTGCAAGAAAAGTAAAGTGAGCCAAATCCTTATGAACACTTCATTCATTTAAGCTTACCTATTTTGAGTACACCACATCAATCTGTATAAAGTTCAGTCAGGCAGGAGCGACACAGTCGTCCGTGAAGATTTCTTTAAAGACGGACAGGAAAGAATACATTAGTATATAGTTAAGGAGATTGACATTTTCGTATATACATACCAAATGATAACGCCAAGTCATAAGCAATCATTGATCAGTATATATATATTCAAGTAAAAAAAAAAGATTCGCGGCTGGAAATATTTACATGAACCCGGCTAAGCTTATGATGGGCATAAAGAGACGATGAGGAAGTAAGGCTGCGCGTCCAAAGTAATTGAAAAACTGCTGGCAATAATATTTTGTTGCAGCCTCCTCAAGCCCACTTGCCTGACTTGGGGAAACTTCCTGATAGGGTCGAGCTACAAGGTTGAAGATCGGCGGCTTGTCGCCTTTCCAAGACTGCATCACCCGAACAAAGCAGAAAATGTATGGAATGCGTTCCTCAATGTCATCCGCGGCCAATCCACAATTACGATCTGGAAGTAATCTAGACAAGAAAGGATCGACGGAGAAACATTCTGAAACCAAGGTCTGTCTCTGCATCAGCTGCGAATCGTTCGATGTGGTGTCCAGAATGGAGCAAGCGCGACGGTCCAGTGACAGGAATTCATAAGCAAAATTGAGCTGAAATAGCTCCCAAAGGATCCCTCGAACAACATGATCGGCAGGTAACACGTTGGGAGGATAGTTTTTGTCTTGCCAAGTGACTGGTTCTCCTGCAGTACTTCGTGTCTTTACATCTGGAAAATGCTCATATTTTGGGGTCAGCATAGCCAGGATTTGTTGGCGACGTTTTGCTGCCTTGGTGTCGTTCTTTTCTTGGATGGCGCTGAGGTCAATTGCAAGTAGGTCGCGCCAATTCTGGCCTGACATGGCCAACGAAGTCTCATTCGCAACACGCATTAACCAAGCTTCACGAATTCGTAGCCACGATTCTATGAACCTGGCCTTTTTCTCGTCGCTGGCGGGGGATACGAAGAGCCCGGGATCGGGGAAGGCATAGTGACCGAAATGATTGAATGATTTGGAAGCCTCGACGAGGAAAGAAGGAGATTGATTAACAGCCTGTAGCCCAGCACTCCAGGCAGGAATTGAGAATGGGGAGAGAGGGCTGCTTAAAGGAAGATATTTGTTGCGACCGGCAACTTGGGGTGCCTGGGGTTTTGACGCTTGAAAACATGAGTGAAAAAATGGACTATGATAGACATAGAATGGACTCACAGGATGCTACCGGTGCTACATGTCTTTTGGGCTCTGATGGTGGCTCGTCATGGAATGGATCTTTAAAAACGAGCCATTTTCGTGAGTAGGATTGGATGGCGTCGTGTTTCTCTCGAACGTTCATGTAGCCACGGAATATCACAGGGAAAGGGGGTTCATGTTGAGAAGTACACAGAGAGTCCGCAGGATCAAGAGGAGTAACGACAGCCAAAACATTGTGTGGAAAGGGACCTCCCGTCCAAGGCTGGAGAAACCAGATAGGTAGACCTGCTCTATGAAAAAATTGAGCAATCTGTGGTATATTTGTGAACGCTCCAATACAATTTGCGACGGTGGTTGCTGGAGGCTGGAGTCCGTCCATGCGTGGTTTGTATATTTCCATGTAATCGAGTAAGGCATATATTTCAAGGTATAAGCGTTGGAATTCAGTAATCTTGAACCACATAAGGCCAAATGGAGACTTCAAGGAACCCATACGAACGAGAGCGTCGTCCATTGCCCTTACAAGTAGGGAGATCTGGCTAGTGGATGTCGACTTCTTTTTGTAAATTTCGACCCTCTCTTTTAGTCCTTTCGACATTTCCTGAAAAGTCCAGTAAACTGAGGTGGACAATTGACCCAACCCATCCAAAACACCATTCTCCAAGGGAAAAAATGCAGCGCGAGTCGGGTTCCACCACATAATTGAAAGAGGATCCTTGGGGTCCTCAGGCTGCCTTGGGATGGCACCAAGATGGGGATACTCTTCCACAAACGGCTGAGGCCAAAGCGTAGGATCGTCGGGACCATAGCGAAAATCAGAGCGAAGGAAAATGTCCCGCCTCTGCATGGGAGGAAGGAAAATCCGGTCTTGATTGGGCGTCGTACAGACGAATTGTTCGATGGCTGCGGCGACCTTCCCATCAAATGGCCCAATAGGTACTGTGTAGATGTGAACAAGCAAAATGAAAGATTAAATTTGTGGACGTACGGTACGGATTTCGTTTCGCAAGGATGTCGGAAGTAGAGATGCTTGACATCGAATCTGGGATGCAGAGAAGTCAAAATCTTAATAAAATTCAAAACGAACGCCTTACCAGGATTAACCTATAAGTTAGATGAGAAAAGTAATATTGACTAGAAAGGAATTCAGACACAATATACATGATTTAAAAAAAGCTTACTTTGATGCAAAGGGACACCAAGACGGCAAATGGGACGCTAGGCCTTGGGGACGACGCAAAGTCTAATCCCCGCAGCTGAACTTGAGCGACGCAAAGTCTAACTCAAGCTTAAAGAGACATTGAAAAATATACTTACTAGGATTATAAAAGAGAGAGAGGAGAGAGAGAGAGAGAAAGCGTAGACGTTCGATTGCAAGTTCAACTTGAAGTTATTGATGATACTTAGTAACTTAGCGAAATGTTTGTTTAGTTAATCACATGATGCTTTGTGTGCCTCTATTTGTTCCAAGCTATCAACTTTCGCTAAGTCCAATCTCCGTCTTATCTCTTCTCTTCCTACTTCCACATCCTCCTTGCTTACAGACGAACCTGGTAGGTAGGTTTTATTCCCTTTCCACCACGACTTAGACTTTGCGTCAGTCGTGAGTCTTGGACTTAGACTTTGCGTCGGTCCCCATGCTGATTGATTACATTCCTCAGGCGATTTATCCCTGTCTGGCGTCGGACATGCGCTAATGCAGATGGCCGACACGACCCAGTTGGAGCCGTACGATTTACTCCTGGACTTATTCTTCCTCCCCCAGTGAGTTCTTTGTATACGTATATTCTTTTTATGTTCAACCACTGACATATACTTTGAATTTATAGCTGATACTTGTCTGGCATCGGACATTATATGAACAGCAGCGCTAATGCAGACTACGAGATGGTCGACGCGACCCAGTTGGAGCCGTACGATTTACTCTTGGACTTATTCTTCCTCCCCCAGTGAGTTCTTCGTATACCTATATTCTTTTTATGTTCAACCACTGACATATACTTTGAATTTATAGCTGATACTTGTCTGGCATCGGACATTATGTGAATGGTAGCGCTAATTCAGACTACGAGATGGTCGACGCGACCCAGTTGGAGCCGTACAATATACTAGTGGACTTATTCTTCCTCCCCCAGTGAGTTCTTCGTATATCCTTTTTATGTTCAACAACTGACATAACCTTTGAATTTATAGCTGATTATGATCGATACCTGTCTGGCATCGGACATTATTTGAATGGTAGCGCTAATGCAGACTACATTGACGCGACCCAGTTGGAGCCGTACAATTCACTGCTACTTATTCTTCCTCCCAGTAAGTTCTTCTATCCTTTTTATATTTCAAAATCCTGCATTTCCGAGTCCTGAGTCATGATTTATGACAGCCTCGCAATCATTTATTTGCCAAGTTAATCATGACTTAGACTTTGCGTCGGTTGTGACTCTAACCTAGACTTTGCGTCGGTTTAACTAGTAACTCGTCTGTTAAGGTCATCGGTATCTGGGGGTCAGTGCCAAAATTTCTTTTCTTTCCAACGCGTTAACATGGTTTAACCTCATATCCAGTTGAAGATTCTCAACTCCGAGCAATACCAGTATGGTCTACTACTACATGCCCCATATCATAATATCATACTGTCAAAAATGTTATTCTCGGCTTTCAAATCCCGGAAAGCAGGACAATCATTCAGCAACATCGGTATAGAAATTTCTCCAGGCTAGTGCTGTGCAATTTGAATGTCAGGTCATACCGGTCCTTCCCTCTTCTTCTATACCCCCATGCGCATCCCTTGTACTTGTGGTTGTGGCGTTAATCCTCATACGCAGTTGAAGATTCTCAACTCCGAGCGATACCGGCATAGCCTACTACTAAATGTCCCCATATCATCTGTCAAAGATGCCATTCTCGACTTTCAAATCCCGGAAATCAGGATAATCATTCGGCAATATCGGTATAGACAATTCTCCGAGCTACAGCTAGTGCTATGCAATTTAAATGTCAAGTCATGCCAGTCGTCCCCCCCCCCTTCTATACCTCCATTTCCCTCTTCTTCTTCTATACCTCCATGCGCATTCCATGTACCTGTGGTTGTGGCGATCAAGTGACATACGCTACGAAAATAAATCACCTTAATGGGCAGGGAAAGACTTTACTGAGGGCCAGAGTCTTGGAGGAGAACGAGACGTTGAAGACAAGTATGAGACAGCAACCAACGTTACTTCGGGACCACCAAAAGAAAAAGAGGCCTAATCCCAGTTCCAATCAGATTGGAAGCAGCAAACGACTCAAGGAGGCTCAACTCGAGGTAACTGAGACCCCCCTCCGAGAAGATGCAGATCCAATTGGATCAGGATCACTTTCTCCATCGGTACCAAACGAAGAGCCCGAGATCCTCCCCACTCACGCGTACACCGACCCAATGGAATCACCACCTACGCCAGTACCAAACCAAGTACCCGAATTCCCTATTCAAAGTCCTGCACCAGAACCTGATACCTTGTCATTCGCGCATCGGTCGAACAGAATTGCAGAGAGAACCAAAGACATCACAGAACAACGCTGGGGAAATAGTCATCTACAAGACGAAGTTTCCAGATCCGATCGTGGTGGGGGTAGTGATAGCAGCGAAGATGAGGAGGATGTTGATCTGAACATGACAGGTGATGAAGACAGGGAAGATGATGAAGAAGACAGAGAAGATGATGATGAAGACAATCCTTTTTTTGAGTCTGATGTTACCGGTATTTCTGCTTGGGATCTGCTTGGTGAAGGCTTTGAGCGTGAAGCGGCATCTATAGGTATGTTTCTAGCTCACGATTCATCTGTCTTGCTAACAAACTGTTTAGGTGCAAAGTCCTTGGGGGAATCGGATCTCGATCTACTTCGTATTTATACGCTCAAGGTGGAGGACCACCTATCGGAGCGTACTTTCAACCGGCTCTCCAAGGTTTTTCCAAATAACAGTCACGACACCCTAAAAATGACCAAGAAACGTGTTCGATCCCTGTCTGGATTCCAGCCTGTGCGGTACAGTTGTTGTATAAACAGCTGTGTTTGCTTTGTCGGACCGTATGAGGACCTCACGAAATGTCCCAACTGCCAGGAAGCGCGATACAATGCTAAGGGGAAGCCACGCAAGCACTTCGATTATCTTCCTCTTGTACCTCGATTACGAGCTATGTTAGCAAATTCGAACCTTGCAAAAAAGATGCGCTATCGAGCAGAATATGTCCACGAGCCCGGTATTATCAAGGATGTTTTCGATAGTAGCCATTATCAGTCCCTACTCAACACTATTGTCCCTGCGGACATGGACCATCCCTTCTTCCATTTCTCCGATGAACGAGACATTGCCCTCGGCCTTTCGACAGACGGATTTGCCCCATTCAAGCGGCGTGACAAGACGTGCTGGCCAGTAATAATTTTTAATTACAATCTCCCTCCCGAAATACGTTTCCAGAAAAAGTACTGCATTCATCTCTTCACAATCCCTGGCCCAAAAAAGCCCTGGGATTGGGACTCGTTCTGTTGGCCACTCGTTCAAGAACTTATTCAACTAGAGATCGGTGTCAAAACTTTCGATGTCATCAGCCAATCAATGTTCCTTCTTCATGCGTATCTCATCCTTGCATTTGGCGATATTCCTGCCGTAGCTCTCATAATGCGCATGAAAGGGCAGAATGGTCTCAGTCCTTGCCGAACCTGCAACATCAAAGGTATCTCTGCCTCTCGCACTTACTATGTCCCCCTTCAACGCGATAAAATTCCTGGAGCTAGTCCTCAGCAATACAATGCATCCGATCTTCCTATTCGCACTCATGAAGAATTTTTGGAACAAGCACATGCCGTCGAAATGGCCCCCAATAATTCCACACATGAACGGCTTGCTAAACAATATGGCATCAAAGGGATACCTGTCTTAAGTAGCTTATCCTCGCTTTCCTTCCCATCTTCATTCCCGTTCGATTTCATGCACCTCATTTGGGAGAATTTAATTCCGAATCTTATTCTCTTCTGGACTGGCGAATTCAAGGACCTAGATCATCAAAACAAAAGCTATGTCATTGCCCCTCATATCTGGAATGAAGTCGGAGTAACTACAGCAGCCAGTGGTGCAACAATTCCAGCGGCTTTCGGGGCTTCAGTGCCCAACATTGTTACGAAACAGTCCCAGATGTCCGCCGAGATGTATTCAAATTGGACGCTCTATATCGCTCCAATCGTACTACGTGGAAGGTTTAAAAAAAGCAAGTATTACACGCATTTCATGCAGCTTGTCAGAGTTATCAAGCTGTGTCTGGCATTCGAGTTTGATGAGGCAGCGTTGAAGCAGATTGATGAGGGTTTCAATTCATGGGTTCAGGGATATGAGCAGTAAGTGTTTCGTCTTCCTACTATTGTACATTATACTCATAGTACTGATGTAGGCTATACTATCGAAATGTCCCTGCGCGACTTTCCGCTTGCCCATTGACCATCCACGCACTTCTTCACATCTCACAGGGTATCAGGGAAGCCGGTCCTGTCTGGACGTACTGGGCATATCCCATGGAACGACACTGTAACACTTTGCTTAAGTCAATCAGAAACAGACGCCATCCTTATGCGTCAATTAATTCATTTGTCACTGCGACTGCACAGCTTGACCAGATACGACTATTGTATGATCTTGATGAAGAACTTAGCCTGGATCCTGACAAGAAGGAATCTAACAAACTTATACATGACCAGTGTACGTTCAATCAAATTGCTTTTATCTTTGATCGCTCAAGATTTCAAACAGATCCACTTTACATGCTTTCTGCTCCCCGACGACAAGAAATCTTACCCCCACCAATACGAAATAAAGTTTTCGCCTGCTTAGCGACGCGCTTCAATGTCAAGAAGAAGGTCGTTCAATCCGTCATCAAGCTGGATCAGCCAATTACTCAGTATGGCAGAGTCACCCGTCTTGAAGGAGGCGATCTTATGATTGGCCGAGATTTGGTTCCACAGACCGATGACAGCCGTGATGCATCCTTTGTTCGAGTTGAGTCTTACCTTTTTCATACGCACACTTCCTGAGCATTATTTTATCCAGTATATTCAACTCGTGGATCGATATGCTCGCCAAAAGAAGAAAGACCCTGAATTTGAACTTCAAAATTTCTTTGGCCAATTACAACGTATTCTTGTTATAGATTTACCATCCACACCGCAACTAAACTTAGCCATGCCAACAACGATCATCCTAGCATTGATCAAGAATGTCAAAGCAACATTAACGAACAACATCTACTACTACAAAGGACCTGGTGTCGATGAGGTTGTCGATCTGACTACGGTGCAATGCGTTGTTGGAAGGATATGGGATAGGGATGAGTGGGCTATCATCGACCGGAGCGACAATGTGGGGATTCAGGTGGACTGAAACTCTATAGGTATTTGGCTGGCGATCTGCGCAATGTCGTGTCATCGATCCTAAATTCAAACAGCTGGAAAGTTTTCTCATCAACATCCGAATTTCCATCCCATCGTCGAACGGAGAAAGGACAAAGACAATCTGTGGCCTTATCGAATGCGCCGAAAAGTTTGTTTTCTCGAAGAATGATATTCGGGGTCATTTCATTTCATCAACATCAGGAATCCAAACGTCTACACCCATCTTGAATTATCATCATTTCCTCCCCTCAGTCCCTTCAGCATAGTATCTTGATCAGTTCCTATTTTTCGAGTCAGATTTCTTTCCTCCTTTCCTCGTGGCCTACGTTGTCCTCTGGTCCTCTAATTTCTTTTTCTCCTTTACGGGGCCGACGAATGTCAGCAGTCTTCTTCAATACTCTCGGATTTATCTAACTTTTTTTTGAATAGGTCTTTCTCGCATCAAGCGTCTCCTTTTGACTCGGCGTGCCTTTAAAGAGTCCGGGATTGAATTTTTCGATACTTACGACAAGTTGATTCCGTGCTATGATATCAAACCAGTCGAAAAATCACAGATGCTGTAGGTTTTTTTCCCCCCTCAGATGTATAGGAAGCTAATATTATGCATTCTAGTATCTTGACCAGTTCCTATTTTTCGAGTCAGTTTCTTTCTTTATGGCCTACGTTGTGCTCTAATTTTCTTTCTTTTTTATAGGGCTGATAAGCATGGATTATTCCCTGCGTGGATTAAGCCTGCAGTAAGTGTTATTGTGTATTGTCGACTGTCTTCTCTTAGTAATTTTTTTTTTCTAGGATACTGAGCCGCCGCCTCTCCTCGTCTACAAGGTAGGTATCAGCAGCTTTTTAGAATATTTTCTGTACTCAGCTCTTTCCTCAGTGGTGTCAAGGCATCAACAATCTGACCGACATCTGGGAGACAAGTGAAGGAGAGTGCAATGTTCTCATGGAGACCGTCCTATCGAAGGTTTACGAGAAGATTGATTTAACCCTACTCAATCGTTTGTTGCGTCTTATTCTTGACCACAATTTGGCCGACTATATAACTGCCAAGAATAACACTGGTCAGCTTTTTTTTATCTGTCTAACATCTATCCTTTGCTAACATGCGGTCCATTTTCAGTCCCGACTTACAAGGGTAAATAAAACCCTTACCTATGGTTTCACTGAGCGCTAGGTTGATTAAGTTTACAGATATGGCGCATACAAATGCTTTCGGTCTGATTCGTGGTCTGCAGTTTTCTGCATTTGTCTTCCAATATTATGGCCTGGTTCTCGATCTGCTCATCCTTGGTTTGCAACATGCAAGCGAAATGGCTGGGCCTCCTCAAATACCCAACAACTTCTTGCAGTACCGAGATTCTGCAACGGAGACTCGACATCCCATTCGCTTGTACTCCCGTTATGTTGATCGTTTGCACATTCTATTCCGATTCATAGCTGATGAAATTCGTGATCTTATCCAACTCTACCTCTCTGCAACGGAGACTCGACACCCCATTCGCTTGTACTCCCGTCTGGTTCTCGATTCGCTCATCTTTGGTTTGCAACATGCAAGCGAAATGGCTGGGCCTCCTCAAACACCCAACAACTTCTTGCAGTACCGAGATTCTGCAACGGAGACTCGATACCCTATTCACTTGTACTCCTGTTATGTTGATCGTTTGCACATTCTATTCCGATTCACACTTGATGGGGCTCGTGATCATATCCAACGCTGCCTTTCTCCAATCTAAATTCTACCAACGACAACATTATCGGCTATAATAACAAACGATGCAGGCCACAAGATTGTCGGATGGGATCTAGATCATGCAGTTTTCTGGAATGCTAATCAAAGTCTGCGGCTGTCCGCCAAGATCTCTCACGACAATTGAATGGGAGGATACATTTGTCAGCGTCTACTCTCAAAACAGCCCTCAGCTGCTGTTCTCGATGTGCGGATTTGAGATCTGTATCTTACCTATGATTCGTACAATGTCTGGAGAGCAGTTTTCCTTGAAGGATGCAGTAGTGTGGAATCTGACTAATAAACAAACAGAGGAGAGGACTGCTCAGGCATTTTTAAGAGTTCTGATGACGGTAGGTCTTTAAATCTTGATCATAGGCTGTTTTTAAAACATTAATTCAGGTGTTCAGGTGTTCAGCAGTTCAATAATCGAATTCGGCAAGTCTTGATGAGCTCTGGGTCCACCACATTCTCTGTTTCCCACCGGTGGTCTTTTATACGCCAAAGGTAGATGTGCTTTGATACTAAACTGGTTTATTAACAGGAACTTGATGGTTTGGGCGTGTTGTCTATGGGCCACGTCTTAAACGGACGTTACAGGTTAGTCGTACCTACGTTACCGTATTGTCCAACTAACCTTAATATTTTTTCTTAGTTAATCACTTCCGTGCTGGTATGACACATGAAGATCAGCTTATTCCCAATCTGTATCGTTATCTTCGGCCTTGGGAATGGGAAACTGAATTCTTAGATTCAGCTTGCACTTAATAGTTTGGGCATGTTGTCTATGGGCCACGTCTTAAACGGACATTACAGGTTAGTCGTACCTACGTTACCGTATTGTCCAACTAACCTTAATATTTTTTCTTAGTTAATCACTTCCGTGCTGGTATGACGCATGAAGATCAGCTCATTCCCAATCTGTATCATTATCTTCGGCCTTGGGAATGGGAAGCTGAATTCTTAGATTCAGTTTGCGTTTGGTCAGAGTACTTGATGAAGAGGAAAGAGCTCGAGGTGAATGCTCAAAATCGGCGCCTCACCCTTATGAGTCCACTTTTGTATCCATATCCACACATCGATTTATATACTAACATTTCTCATCAATGTCCGAATTTACTTCCCATCGTCGAACTTGAATGGACAAAGGACAAAGACAATCCGGCCTTATCGAACGCGTCGGAAAGTTTGTTTTCTCGAAGAATGAAGGTCAGGAAAGCACTGTTGCGGTACGTTTTTCTTCGAAGCGATCTGGTTGCCGACAAACTCGATATGGATTAAGTTAGAGATCAAGAGGTATGGTGCTGGAATATTCCTCGCTAAAGCGCAAGTGCGCCGATGTCCCGCATTTGAGACCTATCGTTCGGGAAGTAGACTCTTCCGTGCATGGGCCCAGGGTGATGTCAAAAACTATGTTTAATGTTGTGTTTTTATACTGTATTTTAACCATTGTAATTCCAACTTAAACATTCGCAAAATCCATCTTGAGATCACAACGTTTTATACTGTGTTTCATCTTAATAATTTTCGTTGTAAATATCTATAATAAATATTGGAATTTACTCCTACTAAAAACATGGTTTTTCCCTACTACTTGAAAAACAATGTTAGACGTTGTTATTTTCGAATTCATATGCTTTCTGTTGTGAATTCCCACGGCCCTGGTCTCATAGAGTAGGTGACTGTTTACTC
>Ga0193702_1000435_pt1 | contig 14301 bp, 35 predicted proteins | sample U3a1metaG_FD_143060 | JGI IMG/M metagenome (GOLD analysis project Ga0193702, IMG submission 143060) | Soil microbial communities from a riparian zone of the East river system, Colorado, United States - U3a1 | ecosystem: Environmental > Terrestrial > Soil > Riparian zone | place: USA: East River... | reverse complement strand
CAACACAGCCCTTCACCAGGGAGTATCCGTGAGTGACGAGGCGCCGGAGCCCGACCCGAACTGCGGGTCCTGCGACGACTACGGCTTCATCTACCTGTACCACGCCAGCACCGACGCCATCCTCGGCACCCGTCCGTGTCCTGACCTCGGCGACCCCGACAGACACCCGCCTGTCGCACCGGTCCCTCTGAATGTCATCACCACGGCGCTGGGACACGACCCTGGCTGTGACGGCACGTGTGGGTACTCCGGCGGTTGCCCGCCCTTCTGATGTTCCACGTGAAACAAGGAGAACCATGGCGTACGTGACCCCCTCCATCACCCGGTCCGCGGTAACCGTCCGCGCAGCAACGGATCCCCGCCCGGCCGACTGCCCCGCCTGCGCCAAAGGCGGCTATCCCGTCCCCCACTGGCCCAACCCCCGTATCTGCAACTCCAGTTACCGCAAGGACGACGACGGCGTGGAGCGCCTGTTCCGTGTCCACTGCACCTGCGATTGGTGCTTCTGAGCTGATGGCCAAGGGACAACCCTCGCCCGACCTGACCGGCCACACCTTCGGGCTGTGGACTGTCGTCGAGCGCGACCACGACACCACGGAACCAGGAGTCTGCTACATATGCGTGTGTATGTGTGGTCTCCGTAAGACGCTTCGGGGAACCTACCTGACCACGGGCAGAACAACAGGATGCCGCGTCTGCCACAGCCGCCGGATCGGATACGGGACAACAAGACGAATCGATCTTGTCGGTGAAAAGTTCGGCGACTGGATGGTCCTCGCGTTCTCGCATGTCAGCAACAGCCGCGCGTACTGGACGTGTGTCTGCGGCTGCGGACTGACCAGAGCCGTGAACGGTGTGGCCCTTCGTTCTGGCGAGAGTTCTTCCTGTGCGCCATGTGCACGAAAGGCTCGTGCCAGAGCAGCTACTGACAGCTGAATGTTCCACGTGAAACATCACGATAAGGAAGGAATCCCATGACCGAGACCCTCAAGTTCGACGACCGTGCCTACACCTACAAGCCCGGCCTGAATGGCGACGTACTCATCGAGCACGCCTCTGTGATCCCGGAACTCCTCATCCCCGGCGCCGAGCTGAAGCAGCTCGTCAAGCAGGGTGCACCCCGCCCGATGGTGGGCATCAGTCTCCTGGTCATCGACGAGTCCGGCCCGGACATCGTGGTACTGCTCGGTAAGCGCAAGGGATCGCACGGCGTGGGCCTGTATGGCACGCCGAGCGGTCACCAGGAGAACGGCGAGTCCTACGAAGATACCGCTCTGCGGGAACTGGCCGAGGAGTGTGGACCCGGGTTCCGCGTCGGCCGCCCCCGCTTCCTGTGCGTCACCAACCTGACGAACTACCTGCCCAAGCACTACACCGACATCGGCATGATCGCCCGCTACCAGAGCGGTGCACCCTGGACGATGGAGCCTGACAAGTGCGAGGGATGGGAATGGCATCCCCTCGATGACATGCCCACCCCGCGCTTCGGCCCCGTCGACAACCTCGTCATCGCCTACGAGACCGGCCAGGTGTACTTCCCGGGCGCCGACTACTGATGGCGGGGCGCCAGCGGAATTCGTTCGCTCCCCTGGGTGAGGACATCTCACCGTCCCGGAGGGCGCTGGCGCAGGCGCTCCGGGATCTTCCTGCCATCCCGGCTATCCGCGAGCTGGCCGCCGAACTCAACAGCACCTCCGCGACCGTCTCCCGCATCCTCGCCGGACAGGTCGTCTCCAGCCGTGTGACAACGAACGCCATCACGGAAGTGTGCGGCGGTGTCTGGGACGAGATCGAACCGCTGTGGACCACCGCCATGCGCGAGTCCCGGGGCGCCACGATGCTTCTCCTGCACGATCGGCTGGACGCCGCCGAAGCGCGGATACGGGTGCTGACGAAGCAGCTCGACATCGTGAACGAAAGACTCAACCGGCTCGAAGACAACTGAATGTTCCACGTGAAACACTGACACCGACAAGGAAGGTCCCCATGGGTACCAACGAGATTTCATACAGTGCCGCCGCCGTCTGGACCCAGTTCCACAAGGAGCTGTGCGGCACGTTGTGGGAGGGCGAGGACATCGATTACCTCGTCTACCGCAGGAACCACGACGCCCGCGGCGCAGGCCTCGCACTGAAGGCCGTCCACGACATGGAGTGGAAGGGCGTCGAGTCCGAGGACGGCGTGCTGGCCACGATCAAGGCGTGTGCCGAGCACTACGGCGCCCAGTTCACGGCCAGCCAGTTCAAGGACATGGCGTACAGCTTCCGCGTCCACTACCTGGACATCGAAGAGCCGATGGCCGACTACCTTGACGAGGAGTGCGGCCCGGTGCGCTGGCACTGGCTGAACGACCACGGCAAGCGCGAGATCAGGAGCCTCGTCGTGAAGGACTCCGACATCTGGGTCGAGGACGTCAACGTCAGCAACGACGTGTGGGTTTTCCTGAAGCCCGGCCACTCCTGAGCCATGTCTGGCATAACCACCTACACCGTCCAGCCGACCGCGCACGGCGGGATCTGGTACATCCTGACCCACGCCCACTACATCGCCGCCGTGGCCCTCTTGGCCGGTTTGCTCATGGCACCCCTATGGGCCGACATGAGCGACCGGGCCGAAAGGACCGCCATGAACGTAGCTCTGGCGATCGCCTCGATCGTCCTCACGATCGCTCTCCTGCTGACGGTGACGATGACCGTGCTCGGCAAGATCCCCGTCCGCATGTTCTTCCTGACCGGGATCGTCGTGTCCGCCCTGTGTCTCCTCGCCGCTCTGCTGTGGGGGGACAAGTTCACCATCATCTTGCAGGGGGCCACCTTCGTGTGCTGGTGTCTCGCTCTCACTGTGCGCAAGTACGCCATCCGGCTCCGCATGACACGCTGATTGTTCGTCACCTCAAGCCGGGCACATCCCCTGCCCGTCCGTGCTCTCCGCTTGACGTCAGGCACGGACGGGGGAAGGGCGAACTGGGGGTGTGCCCTCTTGACCGGGACGACCGATGTTCCACGTGAAACAACGACAAGGAAGGGGCTGGTCATGACCCGGAGAGGGTTCCCCCGCTGGATCCACCACCTCTACGCACGCGCCGCGGGCTACTTCTGGTCGGCGTGCCCCCTGTGCGGCCAATTCTCCGGGGGTCACGAGTGGAAAGAACGCGATGGCCTGTCCGCCACCATCACGATCGAGGACGGGCCGGGCGCACGCAGAGGTAAGGGCATCTGCCCCACCTGCACACGGGCCGGGCTCGGCGACCAGAGCTGGACGGCATCAGCCCAGTGGACACCCCTTCCGGCGCCGGAGCTGGATGACAACCCCCTCAAGGACATCGACTCGTTCGACCTCGGCACCAGCTGGATGGCGGGCGACATCTCCAAGGACGCGTACTTCGACGAGGTCAGGCGTCGGAGCCGTGAGAGAAACCAGCACCCCGAGACCTGACACCAACCACCACAGAAGCCCCCGGGATCTGACCCCGGGGGCTTCGTCATGCATATCTCCACCGACAAGCGAAGACGAAAGAAGGCTACCTCATGCCTCTGACCAGCAACATCACCGACCGGCCGCGCTCCCTCGTCAGTCATGTCATGCACCTGGCGGGCGCTGACCCGCTCACGGCCCGCATGTTCATCGACGCCTCCGGCAAGGCCGCCCTCAAGCGCCTGGCCGTCAAGCCCGCCGTCAAGGCGCGCACCCGGACGACCGCGAAGCACGGGCGCCACGTCACCGTGAAGCTGACCGACAAGATCACCGGTGAGGAGATCACCAAGAACGTCCGCCGCCGCCGCAAGCAGACGGTGGACGTCTACCGCTACAGCTTCCAGCAGATCGCCGCGGTGCTCGCCGACATGAAGCCCCGCAAGGCCGAGTACAAGGAGCTGCGGGACGCGGCGCTTGCCACCGTCGCCGCCAGGACGGTCCGGTCCGGCCTGAAGGCCCGGCGCCTGCCCCGGCAGCGCCAGTGGTCCAAGCGCCGTCACAATCGCTGAATCCGGACCACAACTCGATACGAGTAGAGTACGCTCCCGACATGCCCCGAATGACTGTGCAGACCTGCATGGTGCTGGCCGAGTTCGACAAGGATCCCGACGCCGAGCTGTACGGCTTCGAGATCAAGCAGGCCACCGGGCTCAAGCCAGGCACCCTCTACCCCATCCTCCGGCGTCTCGAAGGCGCCGGATGGCTGGTGGGCCGCTGGGAACTGAAGCCCGCCGGACCGACCGGCCACGTCCGTTGCTACTACGCCCTGACCGATGCGGGGCGTATCGCCATACAGCAGGAAGAAATACTGGAAAGGAGCCGTCTATGACGCCGACGCTTCCCGATCGCCGCATCATCCAGACCGCCACCTACGGCGACTTCGAGCAGGCCGAGGTCGCCGAGGAGGAGGCCGAAGAGATCACCAATGCCATCTCCTTCGGACGTCTGATGTTCTGGGTCAGCTCACCCAAGCCGGAGAAGTACACCTCCAACCACCGCGAAGTCGACCTGACGTACTACCGCGACCCTCGCAGCGGTGAGTTCCGGTACGCCGTCGAGACCTGGCTCGGCGCCCGCAAGTGGATGTACGACTTCTCCTCCGAGACCGCAGCCCGGCGCCAGGTGGACATCGACCGACGAATGGTGGGTCTCTGATGCCTGACCGCAACGGGCGCCTCACCACGGCGGAGATCGTCGAGCTGATCCAGCAGGGCGAAAAGGTTGGTGTGGAGATCACCGAAGACCACAGCGGCACTGTGATCTGGTTCGGACGCTACGACATCACCGTGGACCCCGGCATCAAGGAGACGGTGCTCAACCCCAACAAGGCCGACCAGATCGGCCAGGCGTTTATCACCTGGGCCGCCGTCAAGAGGGAGGGGCGGTAATACGTGCCGCTGCACAGAAAACTGCCCTACCCGCTCGGCCGCAAGGGATGGGGAGCCTCCTCCAGTGGTAGCTCCACGGCGGACAGCCGCAGCCCAGGCCGCGCCATCCGCTGTGCATACTGCCGAGGGCCGCTCGCTCCTGGCGAGGGCCGTCTCATCGTCCAGGACGGCGAGACGCGATACGTGCACGAAAGGCACCCCAGGCGAGCGGAGGAACCGTGACCGTTCGCATCCTCATGGGGATCAAGGAAGTCGCACTCCACATCGGAGTGAAGAACCAGCGCGTGGTCGACCTGTGGCACGAGCACGCCGCCTTCCCCAAGCCCCTGGACATCCTCCATGTAGGACCCGTGTGGTGGGCGGAGGACATAGAGGAGTTCGCGAAGATCCCCCGCCCCGTCGGACGCCCGAAGAAGTCGACCTGTAACACCGACAAGGAAGGCACATGACGTGCCCAAGGGACGCCCCATCGACCTGACCGGCCGCCGCTTCGGCGGCTGGACAGTGATCGAACGCTCTCCCCTACGCAAGAAGGGCAGAGCGCTGTGGCTGTGCCGATGCGACTGCGGTACAGAACAGGCCGTGCAGAGCGGCAACCTGCTCTACGGGAACAGCACCCGCTGCCGTCCCTGCGGCAGCAGCAGAGAGCACAACGCCCGCTGGAACAAGGCGTGATGACCGGAGGAAGACATGACGCTGCCCCGAGACCTGGTCTACAGCTTCGTCAACAAGCGGGGTGACGAGATGGCCCGCTTCGGGCCGCCCGAGCCCTACTACAAGATGATCGAGGCGGGCACCGACGACGATCTCTACCTCCACGGACTGCTCAACCAGGTCGAGGACGATCGAGCCCACCGTGAGGCCGAACACCTGCGTGAGAAGGCTGCCGAGTTCGCGACCAGTTCAAGCGATCTGGTCGCGGAGGCGATGACCGCGGCAACGAAGGCCGCCGCCGACCACATCGACCCGTACGAGGTCAAGGACGGCCAGCTCTGCCGCAAGTCCGACGGCAAACGCATCGTCGGTCTCAAGCCCGGGGAACGGCGCAAGGCCTAGAACAGGAGGAACATGACCACACCACCGGACCCCTACGGTCTGGAGTACGGAGACTGGGAAGACCCGTCGAGCCACGCCGACTGCACCGGATGCAGCCTGTGTATGTGGTGGGAGGGCCGTCTCCACGACAACATCCGAGCCGAGCGCCGGGTCTACGTCCAGCGCCGACGCATAGCTGAGGGGACCGACCTCACTCCCCGACAGGCGGCACGGCAGGATGACCGGTACTGGAACGTCGCCTGACTGTTCCACGTGAAACATCAACACAACTGACAAGGAAGCCCATGGCTACGATCAACATCCGCAAGCTCGCCGAGACTGTCGCGGCCGACACCACCCGCCCCAAGGATGTGGTGGAAGAAGTGCTCAAGGCGGCGTTCCAGTCGCTGGCCTCCAGCCTCGCCAGCGGAGACAAGTTCGTGCTCAGCAACTTCGGTCACCTCGAACCGCGGGTGCACGAGGCCCGCACCGCACGCAACCCGCAGACCGGCGGCACCATCGAGGTTCCCGCCAGGTTCTACGTCCACTTCAAGGCCACCGGCGCGCTGCACGAGATGGTCCGCGACGGTGACCCGACACGCAGCATCAGCAAGGCCGCCAAGGGCAGCAAGAGCTGACGCGTCGTTCGTGACCCGAGCGCATCCCGCGAGGGGTGCGCTCCCCTCGACCGACGACCAGCACATGTTCCACGTGAAACATCAACCCGAGGGAGGTGGCCCATGACCAGCTGGCTGTGGACCCACTTATTGCCCGTCCTGTTCTGGGCGTGGCTCCTCGCGCCCGGTACCATCACTCCACTGAAAGACGAGGCATGAGCAAGAAGCCCTTCTACCCGACCCGTACATGCCCGCACCGCTGGTGCCGCAACCTGCATCTCGCGCCCGTGCCGTTCTGTCTGGCGTTGGTGGCCTTCGATCTTTGGCACAACTGGATCTATCTGGTGCTGCTGGTCATGTCGATCCTCATGACATCGCTCATCAACAAGATGGTTCACTTCCGTCGTCAGCAGCGGAGCACGCCGACCACCATCCAGCACGTAATACAGGATCTCCGGGAGTCGCCAGGACCACTCGACCTGGAGATGGAAGATACAAAGTACGCCGGTACCGGCTGGCGCACGCTCGAAGTCCGCAAGGGATGGGCGTGCGTGGCAATCGGCTGCGACATCGTCTTCGCTGCCCTGATGGGACTCGCTACCACGGCGATCTTCGCGCATCCCGCGGAAGGCGCGAAAGAGGCTTCGTCGACAACGCTCGACGGCGGAATGCTCGTCAGCCTCATCGTCGGCGGAGCCTTCATCGGCTTCAGTCTGTATGCCCACAAGAAGGCCACGCAGCCCCGCAAACCGAAGCGCGCCTGGGTGCCCGCATTCCTGAGGACGAACGCATGATGAGCTTCGACGACTTCATGCTCATCGCGAGCGGTCTCGGAGTCGTGGTGTCCCTGGCCTGGATGATCTGGCCCCGCGTGCGCGACCACCGTGCCTGGAAACGGGAGTTCAAGAGCGCCTCGGAACAGCTCGACCGAGGTATCAAGGAGAACAACGACGCCAACTTCAAGGCCGGACTGGAACGCTTCCGCGTCCTTATGGGTCTCCCGCCCGACGAGCAAGACGCCGACGGCCCGTGAATGTTCCACGTGAAACATCGCACCACTAAGGAGACCCATGGAAGAAATCGATCTCACCAACACACAGCTCCGGGCACTGCTGAACATGACCCAGGACCCCACAACGTGGCAGGACGAGAGGACGTCCGATCTCGTCAGCGCCCTGCACGGCGTCAGTATTAAGGGACACGGCTGGCGCGTGCAGCTGGACGAGGCCGAGATCGGCACTGCGCTGGAGCTGCTCATTGAGCACCAGCAGTCCGTACGGACACCCGCCGCCCAGAACGCCGTCCTGTTCTTCGTCAGAGGAAGTGTCACTGCGCAGAAGCTCTACGCCGAGCGCCGAGAACAGATCAATGTTCCACGTGAAACATCGGAGTCGTCATGAGCGATTCGGCCAGCCATTGGAAGCCGTGGCCCCGTTGCCCGGAGGAAAAGTGCGGTGAGACCGCGGGCGTCACCATCATGGAGTGCGCCCCTGGTCGCGCGTACATGGCGGTGGGCGACGTCTGTGGACACGCCACGTTCCTGTACCGCCGACCCGACACCGACATGACGGGCGAGGAACAGGCGATGTGGACGGAGTACTTCCATCCGACCGATGTTCCACGTGAAACATCCCCGGAGGAATCGTGAGCCACTACGCCTACGTCATCGCGGCCACCGCCGAGGAGGCCAGCAACAAGGTACGCACATACATCCTGGCCACCCACACCGACCGCTGGCTCTACGAGCGTTGGAGCCTGTGTTTCAAGGGGGAGCCCGACGCCCGCGAGATGCTCAGAGAGGAACTGCCCAACAAGCCGGACGCCCGGCTGTGGAAGGTGGCACTCGCTGTCGAGCCGGTCGATGTTCCACGTGAAACATCCGCGGCGCCGGACGGGAGCGTGCTCGTGAAGGGCTACGCCCTGACTGGTGTCGAAACCGAGGTTGTCATCCCGCGGGCCGAAGCGGCGGCGCTGATCGAAAGGGACAAGGGCTTCGACATGCGAGTGATCAGCAACGTGTATGTGAAGCTCGGTGACCTGTTCGACGCGCTGGGGGCCCCCGATGTTCCACGTGAAACCAAGGACGGCGACTCGTGACCGATGTTCCACGTGAAACATCGACAGATCCCGAGGAGGCTCTGTCTCTGGTGTGGCGCCTGTGGGTCAAGTTCTTCGTATTCCCCATGAGCTGGATACTGTCCGGCGGGACACGGGTCCTCTGCAAGTGCAGCGACTTCCGTACCTACGGCTGGCGGGGTCGTCCCCGCCGGTAGAACCCGTCGATGTTCCACGTGAAACATCAAAGGAGGGACCTTGAGCATCCAGGCCATCCACCTGCCACTCCCCACCGACCTCACCCACCACGAGGTGCTCATCTGCATGTGGCTCGGAAGCGATCCGCCGCTGCTGGAGCAGGTGCGGCTTCTCGTCGCTGACGACGAGCCCTACAGCACGATCCCCTACGACTTCACGCAGCTGTCCTCGTTCGTCTTCGAGCTTCTCTACGACCCGCTCTACAGCTACTACCCACAGCACAGCTACGGAGTTCCGGACCTGTTGCATGTCATACAGAACTGCGGTGATGCCTCGAAGGCTGCCGTCCTGCGCGCCTCCGTCTCCAAGAGGGCGCTGTACGACATCGAGGAGGACGGCTGGGACCGTATCCGCGCCGCGCTTCTCGCCGGTGTTCCACGTGAAACATCGGCCGATGAGTCATGACGGAACGCTTCTACAGTCTGCGGAAAGTCCAGGCCCGCAATCAGGCCTTCGTTACGGCCACCTATGCCGTCCTGGTAGGTGACGCCGTGGTCGGCCACGTCGACAAGTACGTACAGCCGACGGGGAACAGGGCCACTCCGAAGGCGAGAGTCGGCACTTTCGTGTGCTGGGGGTGGAGGGTGCCAGGCACGTCAGACGACCCGACCGGCTATGACCGCCGTGTCGACGCCATCGCACAGCTGATGCAGTCGGCCGTTGTTCCACGTGAAACATAGGAGGCGCCATGGACGACGAAGACATCGATCCACTGGATCCGTTCACGTGGCGGGAGCGGATCATCTTCTTCTCGGTTCCCGGCATCCATGTACTTGCCGGGTGGGCGTGGGTGTACAGAAGGTGGGATGACTTCCTCACCTATCGCTGGCTGAACTGGTTCCCGCCCAAGAAGACCGATGATGTTCCACGTGAAACATCCACCCCCGAAGGAGATCCGTCATGACCTACGCCATCCGCTACAGCGAGGAAGCCGCCATCAAGCGGGACGCTCTCGACGCTGTCCGGCGCAAGGCCTTCGACAAGGCGCTGGCCGTCATCGCCGAGCACCCCGAGCACGAGAAGTCCATCCCCATGGGGGAGAACATCCGGCACATTCGCCTCACTCAGGACGTCCTCGCCGAGTACGTGATCTTCCACAACTTCGTGATGGTCCTGATCCTCAACGTCTTCGACAACCAGGACGCTGTCGTCCAGAACGGGGACATGCAGTGAATGTTCCACGTGAAACATCCACCGACTGAGAGATCACCATGACCATCACCTTCAAGGCGCCATACGGCACCAACGGACAGCACGTCATAAGCCCCGCCCAGCATCTGGGCTACCGCTACATCGTCGCCGCTCTGGTCGATGGCGGCAGTGCCTCGGACTACATCATCCGTGCCTGCATCGAAGCCCACGAGAACGGTCTCCCCAAGGACGCCGTCTGCTACGGCCCGAGTACGGGATCGTGGCAACGCCGGGGCGACATGCGGAACTTCGCCTACGGCCGTCGCCTCGACGGCTACGCCGCTGCCCTCACCCGCTACGAACAAGACCTCAAGGCGGAGCGGGCCCGCGAACGTTCCACGTGAAACATCAATCCCAAGGAGGACCAATGACCGACCCACGCCTGAAGATCGACCCGAGGGAGGAGAAACTGCCTCTCTGGGTCCGCGAAAAGCTCGACCACATGCGCCGCACGATCCGTGACCTGGAGGCCGTCGTCGCTTCCGTCAAGGGCGAGCACGAGGGCAGCAACGTACACCTCATCGACAGGGCGTCGATCAAGAGGACGCCACTGCCCAAGAACTCCCAGGTCGAGTTCAACTCCGGCTGGGGCAAGATCGGCGTGTACCACGACCTGGACGGCCGGGTCTGTATCCAGGGCGACAGCACCATCATCCTGCGGGTGAATGCCGGTAACTCCGTCACCGTGGAGCTGGAGAGCTGATGCTCTCGCAATGTTCCACGTGAAACATCGAAGGAGACACATGAGCGTACCGAAGGTGATGGTCCCTACGCGGGACCTGATCCACATCAAGTTCTGCGGAGCGAACGTGCACTGCCGCATCGAACGGGGAGTTCACGGGCCAGTGGCGGAGAGCTGTCTTCTGCTTGACCGCCTGCTCGACTTCAACGACGAGCAGGTGCTGCACACCAAGGCCCACGAACTGCGTGCCGAAGGTGAGAAACTGCGCGCCAGCGGTAAGCGGGTTCCGAACTACGTACTGGACGCCCGGTTCGGCGCTGCCGAGCTGGTCGACCCTTACGAGAAGCAGCCCGCGCACGACCCGGAGACCTTCCCGGACGACTACCACCCCGGAGAGTTGCGGCCGGACTGCCCTGGCTGCGTCGCGGGCCGCGAGCACTACCACCGTAAGTCGGATGACTCGCCGGTCCGGATGCCTGATGTTCCACGTGAAACATCGGGAGGCGACGATGCGTCTACCGTCTGACTGGGAAGGCGAGGGCGGCGGCTACTCCCCTCACCTCGTCCACCTGGTCCACACGCCCTGCGGGTTCCGTACTGCCATGGTCTACGACCTCTGGGGCAGGCCGCCCTTCGGAGAGCAGGCCGCCCGTGCTCTGGTGTACGGCGGCCACGAGTGCGACCCCGACGACTGTTCCACGTGAAACATCAGGAGAAGTGATGGCACGCACCCTGTCCGAGAAGCACGACAACATCGCATGGTTCTTCGAAGGCATCGACAACCATCTGGACACCAACGACAGTCTCTTCCTCGGGGGCGCCATTCTGAGTACGACCGAGAAGAAGCAGGTGCAGGTCAAGCTGAAAGCCCTGGGCATCCTGCACCGCGAGAAGGCCGAGGTGTACCGGGACGACAATCGCTGAGCAATGTTCCACGTGAAACATCACCACCGACAAGGAGCACATCATGACCACCATCCCCGACACGTTCCTGCCGCGCCCGCTCACGACCCGCATCATGGCGATGGCCAACCAGAAGGGCGGCGTCGGCAAGACGACGACGACCGTCAACCTGGCGGCCTCCCTGGCGCTGCACGGCGCCACTGTCCTGGTCGTCGACATCGACCCGCAGGGCAACGCGTCCACCGCGCTGGGGATCGACCACCACAACGACGAGATCCTCACGACCTACGACGTCGTCATCGACGGCAAGCCCCTCGACGATGCCATCCAGGAGTGCAGTTTCTCGAAGAACCTCTACTGCCTCCCGGCGCATATCGACCTGGCCGGTGCGGAGATCGAACTGATCTCGATGGTGTCCCGCGAGAACCGTCTCAAGAACGCCATCGCGGCCAGCGAGATGCCGTGGGACTACATCCTCATCGACTGCCAGCCGTCGCTCGGGCTGCTCACCATCAACGCCCTCACCGCGTCGAACGAGGTCTTCATCCCGATCCAGTGCGAGTACTACGCGCTGGAGGGCGTCAGTCTGTTGATGAAGACCATCAGCACCGTGCAGCAGCACCTCAACCCGGCGCTGCACATCTCCACCGTGCTCCTCACCATGTACAACGGCTCGACCCGGCTCTCGAAGAGCGTCGAGGACGAGGTTCGTGCGCACTTCCCGGAGCAGGTGCTGAAGACCCGCATCCCCCGGCAGACGCAGATGGGCGAGGCGCCGAGCTACGGCAAGACGATCATCGAGTACGAGCCGTGCAGCACCGGTGCCCTGGCCTACATGGAAGCGGCCCGCGAGGTCGCCGCCCAGAACGTGAGCTGATGTTCCACGTGAAACATTGGGTGCGCTATCACCGTCCGCGGCTGACTGGTCGCCGTCGACCCTACTTCGATGCTGCCGCTGGCGATCAGTTCGTGAAGGTCGGCGCTGCAGCCGGGGCAGCGGTTCGTCTCACTGGAGACAGGCAGGCTGAGCAGCTTCGTGAGATGGGTGACGCCTTCGAGGGATGCAAACCACACGCCAACGACGTCCTGCTGGAGACCATCAGGCACTACTGCCTGGTGGTTCAGGCACACGTCAGGGGCGACGCCAGCCGGGCGCAGGTCGACGAGACTGAGGCCGAGTTCTACGTTGCCTGCCGTGAGGCGCTCGGGATCGAGAAGATGTTCCACGTGAAACATCGGGGGACGTGATGTCCGAACTGATCGCCCGCCTTCGGCTGTTCGGACGGCACCGCCGCACCGTCGTGGTCGGCGGCCTGCACTGGCGCTACTGCTCTCACCGGTCCCACGACCGCGGGAAGCAGTCGTGCTGGCAGTGGGCCGCCTATGACGGCTACTGCACGCACCACAACACAACGTGCTGGGGGGAATGTTCCACGTGAAACATTGCGTCCCGTGAAGTCGGATCTTTGCCCCATCAGGTGGAAGCGAAGGCACTTCAATGAGGCCTGGGCGATCATCGCAGCCGATCAGATACTGGCCGAGCAGGGAGTCCTCTGCGAGCCCTACCGGTGCAGGTGCGGGTGGTGGCACGTTCGTAACGTCACCAAACGCAGGCTGAAGTGGAGCGCCAACAGGGCTGATCGTCAAAGACGCAGACGTCGTCAGGACCGTATCCCTCTCCAGGAGTGGGAGAACGAAGGAGGTGCATGTTCCACGTGAAACAACGACCGACCTACAAGGAGCTGCTCATGAAAGTCGACGCCTTTCACGAACTGCGGGCCAAGATCCGGGGTGGATTGTCTGCCATCCCGCAGACATCCGGCGGGGAGATCCTCAGCATCGACGTCGACCCGGACACCGCGGACCTACTGGTCACCTGGCAACACACCGCCGGTCAGCGGATGCACCGGGTCGTCATCCAGGACGAGCCGTCGAATGTTCCACGTGAAACATCGGAAGCAGTCATGACGGAGAGCGTCGACGACATCGCCTTCTCCTACTTCGAGGCCATGCTGGAAGGCCAGGACTGGATCAGTCTGCCCCCGAGTTGTCCCGTGGACGGTGCGGAACTCCAGGTCACCGCGCGGACCATGGCCGCCGCAGTCACCCTCTCGACACTTCTGATCGACATGGTGAATGGTCCGGGCGGCAAGGGCGAGAAGCTGGAGGACCTGCTGTCCCGTGTGTGGGCAGCCGGGTTCAAGTCCGGATCCGCGGCCACTGCGTCCCTCGGCCGCGACAATGTTCCACGTGAAACCAAGGAGGGGGAGTCGTGAAGAAGACCACCAGGGACAACTTTCGGGTCATCGCCGTCGTCCGGCCGAAGCAGACGCACATGTCCATCGCCAGCCTCGGCTTCAAGGACATCTGGGGTGACCCGCTCGAAGGACATGTGTGGGGTGACCCGTTTCAGATCACCGTGCTGCCCCGGCGGCTCGGTGACCTGGGGTCCGGGATGTCGGTGGGTGATCAGATGGCCAGCCGGGACATCGAGGGTGACTACCGCAAGCGTTGCGAGGTCATCCGCGACGGCATGCGCCGCCACCCCAACGTCGTCGAGGCTCGTATCGAGTGCGACGAGGAGTGCCGCTGCTCGTTCTGCGGTCTGGAGTGGAGCGAGCTGGAGCAGTCGGAGGTGAAGGAGTACGGACAGGAGGACGGACTCAGCATCACCGGTGAGCCCGCCTGCTGAGTCCGT
>Ga0193702_1000434_pt1 | contig 14310 bp, 13 predicted proteins | sample U3a1metaG_FD_143060 | JGI IMG/M metagenome (GOLD analysis project Ga0193702, IMG submission 143060) | Soil microbial communities from a riparian zone of the East river system, Colorado, United States - U3a1 | ecosystem: Environmental > Terrestrial > Soil > Riparian zone | place: USA: East River... | reverse complement strand
CCCTATCCATTCGGCAGTGGCCAGCTTTGGCAGCCAGCGGTGTTTTTGCTCCTCACTTCCAAACGCAAGGATATGGCCGGTGCATAATGAATTATGTGCCGCCACCGATAAGCCTATCGACCCGCATACCTTAGCAATTTCAACAATAACAGTTACATATTCAAAATACCCAAACCCCGAGCCGCCATATTCTTCCGGAACAAACACGCTCATCATCCCAAGTTCGCCTAATTGCTTAAACAGTTCAACCGGGAAATGCTGGGCCTCGTCCCATTCCATTACATGTGGACGAATGTGTTTTTCGGCAAAATCTTTGGCCATCTGGCCTATCATTTTTTGATTATCGTTGATAGAAAAATCGTATCCGGCAGGTGTGTCAGTTAATAAAGAATCCATGTATTTACTATTGGTTTACAGCAAAGTAACGTAATATTTTACGCATTGGTTTTAAATAAAACACTGCCGAAAAGAGAACGATTTGGTATATGGTATGAATAATCGGTTTAGTTGGAATAGGGGGATTTGTTGTGTGAGAATTGAGGTAAAAATATTTTTTTTCAGAATGCGACTAATACTGATTAATCAATAATATCAGGACTTTCATGTTTACTTTTCCAAGCATCAGGATTTCTACTGGTATGTAAAACTGCCGAAATGATAATCAGCTTTTCGGCATTATTAACAGTATAGTGGATCATAAAAGGAAAAATGTCTAAAACAGCTGTTTTAACATCATCATACCTGGTAACATAGTTAAATGGGCCCTTTCTGAGTAGGTTTATCTTTTGCCTAACATGTAATGTAAATTTTCTACCAAGTCCCTCTTGCCTTGAATTATACCAATCGGCTGCCTCTTTAACATCAATTTTAGCAAGAGGCAAGATTAAAACTTTATACATCTATAGGCCTTTTTCGATATCGTCCATTGCCACATCGAAGTCTATAGCTATTTCCGGATTTTTATAATAATCATCCAAACGATTTCTTACTATATCTTTATGCCATTCTGGTACATCAATATCTTCTTGCCCGAGGCCTTTAAATTTATTTTTTAATTCATTCCATTCATTTATTGGAATAAAAACGCCTGTTGTTTTGCCTGTGCTATCTGAAATAAATTGCAAATTCATAAGATATTAATTAAGCTTTTTTTCAGTATTACTTTAAATGCTTATCAAAAATACGGATAAAAACAAACAAAGTCAAAGTACCTTCAATATTCCGCCAGCACCACCACCTTATCACAAACAGGCGCTATCCTTTCTAATCCATTCAAAAAACCTAATCCTACAACAAAAGAAAACCCGGCAACTATGCCACCCATTTCCTGGATCAGCTCACTGGCTGCAAGGGCTGTACCGCCAGTAGCCAATAGGTCATCATGGATCATAATATGCTGACCAGGCTCAAATGCATCGGTATGCAGTTCGATAGTCGCAGTACCGTATTCAAGCTTATAGGCTTTTTGTTTAATGGTAAACGGCAGCTTACCTGCTTTACGGACCGGCACAAACGGAACGCCCAGTTTGGTGGCCAGCGTTAAACCAAACAAAAAACCACGGCTCTCTATCCCGGCTATGGCATCAATTCGGGTGCCTTTTAACTGTTCTACAAAAGCGTTTACTATATTTTCGCAAAGCTGAGGGTCTTTTAATATGGGAGTAATGTCTTTGAAGATGATCCCCGGTTTTGGGAAATCAGGAATATCACGGATGGCTGATTTGATTTGCTGCGCTATCATTTAAAACTTAAATATGGTTCAATTTTACGTAAAATTCCTTCATCCAGCAGTACAATATTTTTCAGATCTGCCATGGATGTATAATTGCCATGCTGCTTTCGGTATTCAATAATAGCATTCACCTGTTTATAGCTTAGATAAGGAAAGATCCTTAACTGATTGAAAGAAATGGTGTTTAGATCTATCTTTTTGATCTTTTGAGCGTTTACCGATACCTGGTTTCTGATCTCCCCGTATTTTAAAGAATCTATTCCATAAACTTCTTTTAACTGTTCTTTATACAGAAAGCCGCCCAGCCTGCCCCGGTACCTTATTATCTGCACAGCAAACCCCGGGCCTATTCCTTTTAACTCCGTAAGCTTCGCAGAATCAGCAGTATTGAGTTCGATAATTCCGTTTGATCTGATTTTCTTTGACGCGTAAACTGTTTCAGGGATCTGTATATAGGGTTCTAATCTCTTGTAATCAGCATCGGTAATACCATAGATTTTTTTGAGGTCTTCTTTAGCATAGAATCTGCCGCCCTTGTCTTCATAATGCTTTATTACGCTTGCCTGCTGTGTACTTAAGCCCAGTTGCTTCCATTCTGCCGGGGTAAGATTATTTGGATTAAAAGGAAACATAACCGGCGGTGAAATCTTTTTATCCGGTTCAGGATTTTCATTGTCAGCCCTATAGCCTGCTTTATTGCCGGTCTTGTTTAGCTGTGCAACTGCTTTGTCAAAATCTTTAAAATTTATTGTATTATCTTTGCGGATTAACTGATAACCATAGGGCGCAGCAAGTACCAATGCAATTAAAACAACAAGAACTACCATTCCGTTCCATTCTTTTTTGGTTATTGACAGGTAGTTTTTTATCCGCGCTTTCATTAAATGGTTTATCAGGGTTAAATTAAATAATTTTTCAGGATATTTATTCCCCTTACAACAGGGTTTATTTTATACGTATGAAAGTAATTACCACAGAAGAGTTTGCCAAGGCCACCAAACTGGATAAGTTGAAGATGCCCGGCCTTGCAGCTTTATTGATGGAGCTAATGAAAATTAACCAGGTGAACGAATTGTTTGCCCAGGCACAGCCTAAAGTAGGACCAGAATTTGTGGACGCCATTTTAGAAGGCTGCGGAATTGATGTGGAGTTTGACGAGAAGGATTTAAGGAATATCCCAAAAGAAGGCAGCTTTATTGCTATTGCCAATCATCCTTACGGCGGCATTGAAGGTATGGTATTATTAAAGATGCTGTGCATGGTTAGGCCCGACGCCAAATTGATGGCGAACTTCCTGCTTAAAAAGATCCCTAATTTAGCCGACTATTTTATTGCGGTAAACCCTTTTGAAAACGTAGATCATTCATCAAGCATCAGCGGTTTAAAAAACACACTGGAGCTATTGGCTAACGGAACGCCGATTGGCATATTCCCGGCCGGCGAGGTATCAACGTACAAAGTAGATAAACAAGAGGTTACCGACAGGATGTGGCACCCGGTTGTTGGTAAAATAATAGCTAAAGCAAAGGTGCCGGTTGTGCCGATATATTTCCATGGTAACAATGGCTTACTGTTTAACCTGCTTAGCTTAATCCACCCGGCATTGCGTACGGCTAAACTACCATCTGAATTATTTAACAAACACGGGCATACTATAAAATTGCGGATTGGCAAGCCGATAAATGTAACGGAGATTCCTGATTATACAAACAGCGCCAAATTGCTTAACTACTTACGGGCACGGACCTACGCACTGGGAACAGGACTTGAGAACGAGAAAAAGATCTTCAATCCCCGTAATTTATTCAAAATAAAGAAACTACCCGAGGCCATTGTGCCGGCCATTGATGCCGGGGTGCTTGAAAAAGAAGTTGAGCCTTTACGCGAGCATTACAGGATTTGGGTGGAGAAAAACTATGAAGTATTTATTGCCCCAACAACGCTTATCCCCAATGTTATTCGCGAAATTGGCAGGCTGCGTGAAGTTACCTTCAGGGAAATAGGCGAAGGCACCAATAAAGCTATTGACCTGGATGAGTACGATATTTACTATCACCACCTGTTTATATGGGATACCGAAGCTAAATTGATTGTTGGCGCCTACCGTATAGGACTTGGCGATGAGATCTTCTACAGCATAGGCAAAAAGGGCTTTTATGTATCAGAGTTGTTTAAAATAAAATCGCAGTTTACGCCTGTATTAAAAAAGAGCATTGAGCTTGGCCGTTCATTTGTACGCAAAGAATATCAGCAAAAGCCCCTACCGCTGTTTTTACTATGGAAAGGCATCTTAAAGTATTTAATTGACAATCCCCGTTACAGGTACCTTATAGGGCCGGTAAGCATCAGCAATTCATTCTCCAATTTCTCCAAATCGTTAATTGTTGATTACATTAACCGCAATCATTTTGACCATGAAATGGCACAGTTTGTAAAGCCGCGCAAAAAATTCAAAGTTAACCTCGAAAGTATTGATACCGACCTCCTGATGGCCGGGGAAGACTCTTTTAAAGGATTGGATAATTTAATAGGCGAAGTAGAGTCAAGAAACATGAAGGTGCCGGTATTGCTCAGGCAGTATATTGCTTTAAATGCAAAGATCATTTGCTTTAATATTGACCCCAAGTTTGCTGACTGCCTGGATGGTTTTTTAATGCTCGACCTGCAAAAAGTGCCGCTCGAAATGCTGGAAAAACTGGGCAGATAACCCTGTTAGATTTTACTGTGCTTTAAGCGTAAAGTATTGATTTACCTTTAGGGTGTCAAATGGTTTATTATTATTATCACCTAATATAACGGTAGCATTTATTAGCCACTCATTTACATCGGTTCGTTTTCCTTTTATCTCGCCTCCTATTGGTTTTAAAGATATAAAGTTGCAGCATATGCAACTCTGATTATAAGTTACCAGGCCTGCAGCAATCCCGTTTGAGTTTATAACAAAGTTGTTGCTTTTTAAAGAGGTTTTAAAGTGAAGCTCGTTGGTAATATTGCACAAGTTGCTGTTTACGCTTTTATACCAAAACACTCTGTCGCTACCGGCTACCAGCTGGTTGGTTGGTGAAATACCGGCTTGATCAAAATAATTATAGGTACAAACCGTATTTGCAGGGCAGTTTGTCAGTGTTCCGTTAAGGGAAACGCTGCTGTCTCTGCTTTTGCGGCAGCCCAGCAGAATAATGCCCAGGACAAGTACTATGGCTATATTTTTCATACTCATATTACGATGAGTATGATGTTTACGCTACAAAATTTTAATTAATTTAAAATTCGGATAAAATCAGAACAAAACCCGTTCAGCGAATTAATACCTGATGGAAAACTTCTTCAGTATAAAGTGAAGCAGCCATATTGGGCCTATCAGTAAAAATTTAAGATCATCTAAGAACGAAGGCTTTTTGCCTTCAATTTTATGCCCTATAAATTGCCCCAGCCATGAAATTATAAAAATACCCAGGCATACCTGCCACATGGCTGGCCCGCCTGCTTTCTGCCAGGTATCCAACTCTATAATCCCATAGCTGAAACTAAATAATATAAGCAGCATTAAATATGACAACACCGGCGAAAGCTTATAGTAGTAATAGATACTGAAGCCAATTACAAACGATGCCCAGTTAAAGAAGCCGTTATATTTGCCTAAAAACTTTAAGTAAGGAAACGGAATAGCCCAAAGCAACCCTAATAAACTAAAAACGATAAGCGGCACACATACCCAGTGGATACTTTTATTTGTCGGGTTTTGATGGCTCTCGGCATATTTGTCAAAATAAACATCAACAGGCCGTTTATCTGCCAGCGACGAACCGCCATTAGCGTATACTGTTGTGCTTTTACCTGAATTATTGTTAGTTGCCACGGTTTATAAATTATAAAGCCCTCTCTTTTTACAGAGAGGGCCGCAATTAATTTATTTTGCAAACGCTACCGACCTTGTTTCCCTTATCACGGTAACTTTGATCTGGCCGGGGTAGGTCATTTCTGTCTGAATGCGGTTTGAGATATCTGCCGCCAGCACCTCTGATTGTGCATCGCTGATCTTTTCACTTTCAACAACCACACGTAACTCGCGGCCAGCCTGGATAGCAAAGGTTTTTTCAACGCCCGGATACGACAATGCAAGCTCCTCAAGCTCTTTTAAACGCTTAATGTAGCTTTCAACCACTTCGCGGCGTGCGCCCGGCCTTGCGCCTGATATGGCGTCACAAACCTGGATGATAGGTGATAGCATGGAAGTCATTTCCACTTCATCATGGTGGGCGCCAATGGCGTTACAAACTTCAGGGTGCTCTTTATATTTTTCGGCAAGCTGCATCCCTAAAATTGCGTGTGGCAATTCCGGGTTGTCATCAGGCACTTTACCAATGTCATGCAGTAAACCGGCACGCTTGGCAAGCTTAACATTTAAGCCCAGTTCTGCCGCCATAGTAGCACAGAAATTGGCCACCTCACGTGAGTGCTGCAACAAATTCTGGCCGTAAGACGAACGGTAACGCATCCTGCCAACCATACGGATCAACTCGGGGTGCAAACCACTAATTCCTAAGTCGATCACGGTACGCTCGCCTATTTCAACTATTTCTTCTTCTATCTGCTTCCTGGTTTTGGCAACCACTTCCTCGATACGTGCCGGGTGGATGCGTCCGTCAGTTACCAGGCGGTGCATGGCCAAACGGGCAATCTCACGCCTAACCGGGTCAAAGCCCGACAGGATGATAGCTTCCGGCGTATCATCAACAATGATCTCAATCCCGGTAGCTGCTTCCAGCGCACGGATGTTCCTGCCTTCACGACCGATTATACGACCCTTTATCTCATCATTTTCAATATTGAAAATAGAAACCGTGTTTTCAATTGCTGCTTCAGTAGCGGTACGCTGAATAGTTTGGATAACTATTTTCTTAGCTTCTTTGGTTGCTGTAAGTTTGGCTTCGTCAACAATATCTTTTATTTGCGCCATAGCTTTACTACGGGCTTCTTCGCGCAGGTTATCAATCAACTGGTTTTTTGCATCCTCGGCAGATAAGCCTGCGATAGTTTCCAGTTGCTGAACATGCGAATTTTTCAGCACTTCAACCTCTTCTTGTTTTTTAACAACAATTTCAGTTTGGCGTTCCAGGTTTTTACGCAGGTTATCCAGCTCGTTATCCTTGCGGTTCTGGTTTTCCAAACGCTGATTTAAGGATTGCTCTTTTTGTTTAATGCCGTTCTCACGCTGATTAATGTTGTTATTTTTAGCGTTTATTTCCTGCTCATGCTCGGCTTTCATCTGTAAAAAACGTTCCTTAGCTTCAAGCAGTTTATTCTTTTTCAGAATTTCCGCGTCATTCTCAGCGTCCTTTAAAATCTTTTTTACTTTATGCTGGGCTGATACTTCCTGATCTTTGAACAGTTTCTTCAGTAAAAAGCGCCCAAGGATAAACCCGGGGAGGCCCCCTATCAACACACCGATGATAAGGTATAATAATGTATTACTCATGTCTATAATTGGTATAAATAAAAAAACCGCAACTAATTTCTAAGGTTCATGTATTTAAAAACTTCATTTCGGATAAGGAATCATGGACTCCGTTTAAACCATTAATTACGGTTAACGTGTGCCACTTAGATCCACCCATATAGAAGCGTTAAGTTTTCAATAGTGAAACTTAAAATTTAACTGCGGTTAAATCTTAATTGCTCTGTTTGTATGTAAAGAACGTTATTGCTTTGAAAAAAATTCTGATAACAAATAATCCAACTGGTAAACCTTCTCCGTTACTTCTGTATCTTCAACGGTAACCTTCATATCAGCCTTTAATGACGATGTTGCATAATGCAGTACGCACATTGAAAGCAGATCCTGTTTATCCCTCACTGCATAATTTTCCTGATATTCTTTTATCCGGTCATTAATCAGTTTGGCTGCCCTACGTATTATTTCTTCCTCTTCCATGTTCACCTTTAAGGGGTAAACTCTGTCAGCAATGTTTATTTTTATTGAGATTTCTCCCATTTGAGCTTCACTTTTTGTATTATTTCTTCAATAATACAATACACTTATCTATTTCTTGCACAAATTCGTTAATTTTTTGCTTTATGTCAAGACTTTTTTCATTTGTTTCTGAAAATGACTTCGCCATCTTCAATGCGCGGAGCTTTTCATCAAGCTCTTTTGTCTTATTTTTACTGGCGTCAAGGGCTACTGAAAGAGCGCCTCGCTCTCCAGCTTCAATAAGTCATTTTCCTCCTGCAAAGCAGCACAAAGCTCAATTAAGCGCTCCGTTCTTTCTACAATTGTATTTAATTGCTCTGCTAAGGCCATGGGTTTAATTAGTGAATTACTGAATTAGCGAATTAGTGATTTATTAAATTAATTAGTGAATTACTGAATTAGCGAATTAGTGATTTATTTTAATTAGTGAATTACTGAGTTAGTGAATTAGTGATTTATTAAATTAATTAGTGATTTACTGAATTAGCGAATTAGTGATTTATTAAATTAATTAGTGATTTACTGAATTAGCGAATTAGTTATTGTTAAAGTTAATTAGTGATTTGCTGAATTAGCGAATTAGTGATTTATTAAATTAATTAGTGAATTATTTTTTATTAATGTTTTAAGGGCTGAATATATTAATTAATATTTAAATGACAATCACAAATTCCGGAGCTCTTGTTTTCAAATTTACAATTACTTAATTACAAATTCACCCATTCGTTTATTACCGCCTTATTCAATCACTAATTCACTCACTCACCAATTCACTAATTACTTCCTTATTTCCGCTCCTGCTTCTTTTCCTAAGTTGTAAATTAACTTTTGCATAATACCGTCAATCGCTTTATCAGTTAATGTCTTTTCACTGTCTTGTAAGATGAAGCTTAACGCATATGATTTTTTTCCCGCCGGCAGCTTGTCGCCCTCGTAAACATCAAATACACTTACATCCTGCAACAGCTTGCGCTCGGTTCGTTCTGCTATCTGCTTTAGCTGACCAAACGTAACCGACTTATCAATCAACATAGAAAGATCGCGCTTTACAGATGGAAACTTGGGTACATCCTGGAAAACGATCTTGTTTTTACGCACTGCAGCCAATATCATATCGAAATTAAAATCGGCACAAAAAACTTCCTTATCCACGTCAACCTTTTTCAGGGCTTCTGCTGACACCTTGCCAAACTTAACGAGTTGTTTGCCGTTGCGGTTGTATTGCATTCCCCAGCTTAACTTTTTACAGGTTGATTCCTCCAAAGTAAGGCCGGTGATATTTAGTTTGGCGATGATGCCATCAACAATAGCCTTCAGATTATAAAAAGAAACCTGCTTTGCTTTTTGGTTCCATTGCTCCGGCTTATCAACGCCAGATATAAACAGTGCAAACCTTTGCGTTTCGGTATATTTATCTTCATTAACCTCGTACACCTTGCCAAACTCATATAATTTAAGATCAGCATTTTTACGGTTTGTATTATAAGCGACGGCTTCAAGACCCGAGTAAATCAAGGTTTGGCGCATCACATCCAGGTCGCTGCTCAATGGGTTCAGGATCTTAACCGCCTTATCCAGATTTGATGAATAGGCTGATTTGGTGAGCGAGTTTGACATGATCTCGTTAAAGCCATTGGCACTCAACATATCTGAAATTAAATTCTGCACAGTATCCTTCTCAGGCCTTACAGATGTATTTAACGATGCCCTGATCTGCGTCGGAATTTCAATATTGTTATACCCGTAAATCCTTAAGATCTCTTCCACAATATCAACCTCGCGGGTAATATCCACACGGTAAGGCGGCACTCTTAATGAAAGCCCCTCCCCTGTTTCGCCAACAATTGCAATATCCAATGCGGTAAGGATGCTTTTTATTTCGCCATGCGGAATTTCCTTACCTATCAGCCTGTGGATATTTTTATAAGTTACCTCTATTGCAAATGGTGCAACAGGGTTGGGATAATGATCTGAAATTTCGGACGAGATGCTTCCGCCCGCTACTTCCTTTATCAGTAATGCAGCGCGTTTAAGGGCAAACACCGTCATATCCGGGTCGGTACCGCGCTCAAACCTGAACGAAGCATCCGTTTTTAAGCCATGGCGCTTGGACGTTTTACGAACTGAAACCGCGTTAAAATACGCGCTCTCTAAAAAGATATTTTTTGTTGATGCTTTTACACCTGATTCTGCACCGCCAAAAACACCTGCTATACACATCGGCGCTTCTGCGTTCCCGATCATCAAATCATCGGCACTGAGTTTGCGCTCCACATCGTCCAATGTTTTAAATGTAGTTCCTTCAGGATAGTTTTTTACGATAACCGTGTCGCCTTTAATCGCATCGGCATCAAAAGCATGCAATGGCTGACCAAGGTCATGCAGCACATAATTGGTAGCGTCAACAATATTATTGATAGATCGGATGCCGATAACCGCCAGCCTTTCTTTCAGCCATTTTGGCGACTCTTTAACCTCAACACCAGATATGGTCACACCAGAATACCTTGGACTTGCAGCTTCATTCTCAACAATAACCTTTATAGTCCTGCTGGTATTATCAACCTTAAATGCCGAAACATCAGGCCTTTTAGTTGCAATTTTTAAAAACGCCGCAATATCCCTTGCTGTACCTAAATGCGAAGTTGCATCGGCACGGTTGGGGGTTAAACCAATCTCGTACAGGTAATCGTCATTTAGTTTAAAATAGTCTTTAGCTAAGGTGCCAACTTCTGCATCAGCATCAAGCACCATAATACCGGCATGGTCGGTTCCCAGGCCTATTTCATCCTCGGCACAGATCATCCCTTCAGATGCTTCGCCCCTTATTTTTGATTTGTTAATCTTAAACGGCTCACCAACGGTTGGGTAAACGGTTGTACCAACTGTGGCAACTACTACTTTTTGCCCTGCTGCTACGTTATGCGCACCACAAACAATCTGTAAATCCTCACCTGTACCCACATCAACTTTGGTAATGCTGAGCCTGTCGGCATTGGGGTGTTGCGCACGTTCTTTCACAAACCCAACTACTAAACCTTCAAGTCCGCCCGGGATAGGCTGCACTTTTTCAAGGCTTTCCACCTCCAAACCGGTACCGGTTAAAATGGTCGAGATCTCTTCGGGAGTTTTATCTGTATCAATAAATTCTTTAAGCCAATTATACGATATCTTCATTATAACGAAATGATAATCGGCAAAGATAGGATTTAGTCCGAAAGACCGGAAGTCGGAAAGTCCGAAAGTGAGAAAAAGATAGAGGAAGTCGGGAAGTCCGGAAAGTCGGTAAAGTCCGAAAGAAAAAAAGTCTCCCCTTTAGGGGAGATTTAGAGGGGCAGCTTATTCATCATCGCCGGTATCCGTATCGCCATCATCACCTAAGTTAAGGGTGTATGATGATTCCGAGGCATCGTAAGCCCGCTTTAGTTTATCGGTGTCGGCATAGTCAACTGTATCACCAGATTCGGGTAAATCATCCAAACCGTTTGAATGAACATCTTTCTGGCTTTGCTGATCGTCAGACTCATTGTTGTCTGCGTCGTCAATCGGGATTTGATTATCTGGAATTATCATAGTTTGGAAATTTGTTAACGAAAATATAACTAATGAGAGGTGGCTTTGTTTTAAGTATGCATCAACATTACTTTCCTCCTACCCTCTTTTTAAAATCCTCGATCGATATTAAGCCAACTCGACTTAAAGCCATCGAATAATACGGTTCTAAATTACTGATATTTATGGTATCTCCCAGCTCTTTTAGCATCGGAACCAAATCAGGATGATCTTTAAACAAATGAATTCTCTTTAAAGCAGCAAACTGAACGCTCTGGCTCTCATCTTTCGTAATGCAATATTTTAATAACTGATAATATTTTGTATCAGCAGTATCGCCATAATACATTACTTTTTTAAGTCTATCATCTTCATTCAACCTTTTAAATTGCTTTATGAGTTGATATTCTTGATTATTTGATTCGATTTTTTCCAAATCTCCTTCAACCTTATTGCCAAAAATTTTGCTCCAAAAACCCATATCATGAAATCTTAAAATAGCTCCTCATCCGCCATACTATAAAATCCTTTATCCGTCACTATCAAATGGTCAAGCACCCTGATATCCAATAATCTGCCGGCTTCGGCTAATTTTTTGGTAAGATGAATATCTTCATGGCTTGGCTTTAAATTGCCGGAAGGGTGGTTATGCAGCAAAAATATATTACTTGCCTGGTGCTGCAATGCGAATCCGAATATGATCTTCGGGTCAACAACGGTAGCTGCTAGTCCGCCTTTGCTAACGAGTTCTTTGGCGATGAGTTTTGAGGAACGATTGGTGAGCACTATCCAAAATTCTTCGTGGTTCAAATCGATGAAGTGGCGCTTCATGATATTGTAAGTATCGCGGCTGCTGCCAATATGTTCGGGTGGTGCACTTTCGGTTTCACTTCTCCGCCTGCCAATCTCGAGCGCGGCTATGATGGAAATGGCTTTAGCTTCGCCGATGCCTTTAAAATTGGAGAGCTCGGCAATGGAGGCTTTGCCAAGCTTGTTCAAATCATTACCATAATGATGCAGGATACGTTTGCTCAGCTCAACTGCTGTTTCGTTACGACTGCCGGAGCCAATCAGTATGGCTATCAGCTCGGCATCGGTTAAGGCACGCCTGCCCTGGCTACTCAGCTTTTCGCGCGGCCGGTCTTCTTCCGCCCAGGCTTTTATACCAATCTTATTGTCGTAATTGTTCACGGGTTTAAATTATAAAAGATTTGCCGTCTTTAAATGACAAATCTGAAGGTTTTCAGCGGAATTTGTTTGCTTTTAAGAACCATTCAGCGATGGTATCCGGAAAAGAAGCTAATATTTGACAAACTTAAGCTGTTAAATCGCCATCTGCCTCGTCGAAGCTGCGCATAAACTTTTTGCGGTAGTTAAGCGGGCTCAGGTTCATTTTCACCTTAAACATCTTGTAAAAGTGCGACACATCACCAAAACCACTTTCAAAAGCAATAACTGACACCGGTTTATCCGTTTGTACCAACTGTTGTATGGCATAATTAAGGCGGTACTCAATTATTGTTTCCATAAAGGTTTTACGGGTTATTTTTTTAAAGTATTTACAAAAGGCGTTAGTGGTCATATTGGCAATTCCAGCGGCTTTTTCAAGCGAGACCTGCTGCCTGAAGTTTTCAACAAGGTAGGCAAACACAGGGTTTATACGTTCCTGCTCGGCAAGGGATCGCTCGGCAACAATTTGATTTGGATCCAGGAGGGTGTATTCGGCAGATTGAGCCAGTCGCTGCAAAGCTTCTAACAGGCCCATGAGCATCCTGAAACCATTTTCTTCTTCACTTAATGCCAGTAAATTTTGGCCAACAACTTTTTGTGTATCGCCACTAAAGCACACCCCGCTTCCGCTTTTTTGAAACAGGCGTTTTATATGCTGCAGTTCATTTTTATTAAAAAAATCGTCACCCAAAAAGGCGCCGTCAAACTGAATAACAATTGCACTTGCCCCTGTTTGTGTTTCCTTACCGGGTTCCAGTTTCCAGCAATGAGGCAGGTTTGGGCCGAGAAGCACTAAGTCGCCGCTGGTAAAATCATTCATATGGCTGCCTACGTATCTTTTACCATGGCCCTGTAAAATATAAGTAAGCTCATATTCTACATGAAAATGATAAGGCGCATCAAAGGCAGTGCTATCGAACTTACGCAGCAAAAACGATTGGCCACTTGTTGGCTGCAGGATCTCGTAAGACGCCTTTATCATGGTATATTTTAATAAAATATTATGATATGTTAAATATACGGATAAAATAATCCATATTTAAACCATTTAAGTCATTTTTTTTTGACGGAAGTATAATTTACTTTGGATATAAACCAGATTAACCATGATTAAAGAAACTTTGCCTTTGCTGGATCATTTTATAAAAGTGCAGCAGGATAATATTGACGAGTTCCAGGAAAAAGGGCACACCCTTGTTAAAGGCGTACTTACCGAAGATGAGATAAGAGCATACCGCCCCGTAATTGTTGATGCTGCAGACCGGTATAACACTGAAAAACGTAAGATGGAAGACCGCGACACCTATGGCAAGGCTTTCTTACAAATAATGAACTTATGGCAAAGTGACGAAGATGCGAGAAGGTTTGTACTGGCAAAACGCATGGCAAAAATAGCTGCCGACCTAATGGGGGTCAGGAATGTACGCTTGTACCATGACCAGGCCCTGTTTAAAGAACCTGGTGGCGGCCCTACCCCATGGCACCAGGACCAATATTATTGGCCCATTGATACCAATAACACCATAACAATGTGGATGCCATTGGTTGATATTGATGTTGATATGGGCATGCTTACTTTCGCCTCCTGCTCATACACCAAAGGCTCAATATTTAATTTTGAGATTTCGGATGAATCAGAGAGCGCTTTTGCTGATTATGTTAAAGAGCAGGAATTCCCGATAAGCCGCGCAAAAACCATGAAAGCAGGTGATGCTACCTGGCACAGGGGCTTTACAATGCACCATGCCAATGGCAATAATTCAGACAAAATGCGCGAGGTAATGACCATTATTTACGTAGCGGATGGCGCCCGGGTTACACC
>Ga0193702_1000433_pt1 | contig 14384 bp, 14 predicted proteins | sample U3a1metaG_FD_143060 | JGI IMG/M metagenome (GOLD analysis project Ga0193702, IMG submission 143060) | Soil microbial communities from a riparian zone of the East river system, Colorado, United States - U3a1 | ecosystem: Environmental > Terrestrial > Soil > Riparian zone | place: USA: East River... | reverse complement strand
AGAGACTGAACAGGTACAAAGTCTGCTGCGCAGCATAAAAGCCAAAGACAGCGATATGCTGCTGATTGGCGAGGATATGCAAAAAATAGATTATAAGCTGGCTAATTGTTGTAATCCCATCCCCGGTGATGATGTTTTTGGCTTTGTTACGGTTAGTGATGGCATAAAAATCCACCGCACCAATTGCCCCAATGCGGCTAAGCTAATGGCTAATTACGGTTACCGCATTGTAAAAGCAAGGTGGACAAACCAACAGGAGCTTGCATTTTTAACCGGGCTAAGAATAACAGGTATTGATGAAGTAGGGCTGATAAACCAATTAACCACTGTAATATCAAACGATTTTAAGGTAAACATCCGCTCCATTACGGTTGATAGTGATAATGGTATTTTTGAAGGATCAATTATGGTATATGTAAATGATACTGACCATTTGGAAAACCTGATAAGAAAATTGAAAACCGTAAAAGGCATTACCGGCGTAAACCGGTTCGACTCTGTAATTGAAAAAGCATCTTAATTGGTTGATTAGGTGAGTGGTTGATTAAGTGAATAGTTGATCTTTTAACTTAATCAACCTAATAAACTTAATCAACTCCAAACTAAATTTATAACTTTGCCCTTTAATAAATAAACATGTCTCAACAGGAAACCATAGCGATGGTTAAAAAGATTTTCGAGGCGTACCTTGAAAACAAGAACCTCAGGAAAACCCCTGAACGTTTTGCGATACTTGAAGAAATATACTCCAGGAGCGATCACTTTGATGTGGAATCATTATATATCCACATGAAAAATAAAAAATACCGTGTTAGCCGGGCTACGGTTTATAATACATTAGAGTTGCTGGTATCATGCGACCTGGTGACCAAGCACCAGTTTGGCAAGAATATGGCCCAGTTTGAAAAATCATACGGCTATAAACAGCACGACCATATTATTTGCATTGATTGCGGTAAGGTGGTTGAGTTTTGCGATCCGCGCATTCAGCAGATCCAAAGTATGATGGGTGGCTTGCTGAAGTTTGAAATAAAACACCACTCATTAAACCTGTATGGTAACTGCGAAAAGCTGCGTGCGGGTTTTTGCGATAGAAAAGTCCAATAAAAAATCTTTTAAGTTTTTATCACGATAATATACTTATGATGATACCTTTGCGGGGTTTGTTTATTTCGCTGAGCATTTGACGATTATTATAAAAAAGAAATAAAAAATTAATGGCTGTTGACGTATTATTAGGCCTCCAGTGGGGCGATGAAGGTAAAGGAAAAATTGTTGATGTACTGAGCGCAGGTTACGACCTGATCGCACGTTTTCAGGGTGGGCCAAATGCCGGACACACCCTTGAGTTTGATGGTAAAAAGTTTGTATTGAACACCATCCCTTCAGGCATATTTTTTGAAAATACCATGAACCTGATAGGTAATGGGGTTGTGATTGACCCTATCACCCTAAAAAAAGAAATTGATAAATTAAAAGATGCAGGTCATGATCTTTTAGCCAAAAAGAACCTGATGATAGCCAAAAAAGCGCATTTGATTTTACCAACCCACCAGCTGCTTGACGCTGCTTCTGAAAAGAAGATGGGCGAAGGCAAAATAGGATCGACTTTAAAAGGTATTGGCCCGACTTACATGGATAAAACAGGCCGTAACGGTTTGCGTGTTGGAGATACTGCTTTACCTGATTTTAAAGAGCGTTACCAAAAACTGGTTGATAAGCATGTATCTATGCTAACCTCTTTATATGGCGAGGTGGCTGATTTTTCAGAACGTGAAAAAGCATTTTTTGAAGCCGTGGAGCTGATCAATAAATTTCAATTGGTTGATTCGGAACATTTAGTGAACGACTACTTAAAACGGGGCAAAAAAGTTTTGGCGGAAGGTGCGCAGGGTACCATGCTTGATATAGATTTTGGTTCATATCCATTTGTAACCTCATCAAATACCACTACTGCCGGCGCTTGCACCGGGCTTGGCATTGCTCCCAATAAAATTGGGGAGGTTATAGGCATTTTTAAAGCATACTGCACGCGTGTAGGCGGAGGCCCGTTCCCAACTGAGCTGGACAATGAAATGGGCGAAGAACTGCGCAGGATAGGCCATGAATTTGGCGCTACCACCGGCAGGCCTCGCCGTACCGGCTGGATTGACCTGCCCGCTTTAAAATATGCTATTATGCTTAACGGCGTTACCCAAATGGTAATGACTAAAGCCGATGTATTAAGCGGTTTTGATAAGATCTACGCTTGTACTCATTATAACTATTTAGGCGAAAAGATTGATTACATGCCTTATGATATTTGCTGCGTGGAAGCGTCTCCTGTTTTGAAGGAAATTGATGGCTGGAACGAGGATTTGACAGGCATCACTGAATTATCACAGATTCCGGCGAAGCTGCAATCATACATTGATTACCTTGAGAAAGAGCTGGAAGTGCCTATTAAATATTTATCAGTAGGGCCGGACAGGAAGCAAACTTTGGTTTTGCACTAAGCGATGCTTAGTTGGCGGCAATATCTTTTGTTATTGAGCTAATAGCCAAACTATCTTTTTTAGTTTGGGGAATAAAATTGTAGTCTTTTAACAGGGCAGTATTTATGGCAATACCATTGTCGCAAATATTGCCCTTTTTGTATATTTCATTTTTAGGGAAAGGGGTTACGTTCTTTGTATTTATTTGCGTTACTATAAACTCACTTTTTTGGGCTGTTATTTGATCTAAAACAGTCCCCAAAAACTTGCCGTAAATTTTGACGTCCTTTATTATCTTAAAGTATTCCGGATAAATGCCATTGTTACTAACGCCATAACGGGCCTCGATTAAAAAGGCAGTTATTTTGCCATGGATGCCCATTATGCTTCTTTCCTTTGCATTTTTTAGTAGGCCGTCAGGGATCTCGAGCTTATATGACCTGAGCATAAGATCATCCGAAGTAATAAATTGCAATTTATATGCCTTATCTGAAACTGGTTTTGGAGATATGGTGATCAACAGATCCCTATTTAGATTATTTCCTTCGATGCTGTATTTATAATCGTCAAGCTGTTTATCCGAAAAAAATTGATTTAACATACCTGCCAGCATTGCGAAATCAAACAGTTTATCAGGATTAGCTTTTGAATCAACAAACGCCTCAAAATTTTGATTTTTTTCATTTTTTCTTACCGCTTTCTCACACCTGGAAGCATCTATTTTTACTTGACCTCCTTTTTTTAGACTGTTGTCATAATAATACTCAAAAAGCGCATCGGAGTATTCATTACACTTAGCATTTGTGAACACAAACTCCCGGTAATAGCCGTTCAATTTCATAGGTGAATTAAAGGCTGTATAATTACGGCGAACAATACTATCCAGTAATTGCCTGATTGTTACCGGCTTTATAACAACCTCTTTTAATTCCACAACCGATTCGGATAAAGTGATAACCAAACTGCTTTGATTTAATGCGTCATTAATGCTGATAGCCTGCGATTTATACCCAATGCAAGAAAATATAATAGAGTCCTGTGAACTGACCTTAACCGGAAATTTCAAATCGAAGATCCCTTCCTCATTACTGATGGTGCTTATTCCCCCAGAAAGAATGTTAATGTTTACATATGATAAGCCCTGTTTACTGCCTGCCGAAATTACTTTGCCTTTTACTTCCTTATCCTGCGCATAACTACTTAAAGCAAATCTTGAAAAAATGAAGATACTGAAGGTGATTTGTTTTAAGATGCTCTTTTGAAAGGTACAAATTGGATTTTTATAAATATAAATATTATGATCAGCGCAACTAATCTACAACTTAAAAATGTTACATAAGCGTTTGTTGTATTACTTTTGCCTAATGATTTTTGAACCGGGTGATATAATAGAATTTAAGCAAAAAGCCTTTCAATGGGCATCAGCATTTGATGTTTGTTGTTACCTGGATTCGAATAATTTTAATGATGTTTACTCCAAATTTGACACTTTAATTGCTGCCGGGATTAAGGCTGAGGTATTAGCAAATACAGGTAACGCTTTTGAGCAACTGGAACAATTTCGCGAACAGCACAAAGGCTGGATGACAGGCTTTTTTACTTACGACCTGAAGAACGAAATTGAAAATGTAACTTCTGAAAACCCGGACCATCTGCAATTTCCTGATCTGTATTTTTTTGTTCCGCAGCATTTGATGATCATCAGAGGGAATGAAGTTGAAATAGTTGCTGATGATACGCAATTTGTTTTAGATGAAATTGAGCGGCAGGTTCTTCATACAAATGAGCATACGTTTATTATAAATATTCAATCCCGTTTAAGTAAGCAGCAATATTTAGATTCGGTTGAAAAGATAAAAGGAAATATAAACCGCGGCGATATTTATGTAACCAATTTTTGCCAGGAGTTTTTTGCTGAAAATGCAGTTATCGACCCGCTGGCTGTATTTTTAAAACTGAATGAAGTTTCTCCCAATCCCTTTTCGGCTTTTTTTAAGTGGAAGGATAGTTATATTCTTTGCGCTACCCCTGAACGTTTTTTGGCTAAGCGGGGTGATAAGTTAATATCGCAGCCAATAAAAGGGACAGCCAAAAGGGGAAGTACAGTAGCAGAAGATGAACGTAACATCCGGGAATTAAGAAATCATACTAAAGAACTGCAGGAAAACGTAATGATAGTTGACCTGGTAAGGAACGATCTAACCCGGTCGGCTAAGCAGGGAACAGTTAAAGCTGAGGAATTATACAGTATTTCCAGCTTCAGGCATGTGCATCAAATGATCTCGACCGTTGTATGTGAGTTGAGGGAAGATGTAAGCCCGGTACAGGCTATTAAAAATACTTTCCCCATGGGCAGTATGACTGGCGCCCCCAAGATTAGCGCGATGCAGCTGATGGAAGAATATGAGCAAAGCAGGAGAGGGGTTTATTCGGGAGCTATTGGCTATTTTAACCCGGATGATGATTTTGATTTTAATGTGGTGATCCGCACGCTGCTGTATAACCAGAGTAATAAATACCTGTCATTCCATGCTGGCAGTGCCATTACCTACCATGCTGATGCTGAAAAGGAATATGAAGAGTGCTTACTTAAAGCGCAGGCGATACTGGAAGTGTTGGGAAACCTTACTTTAATCTAAAATTGTCTATTCGGTTCGTTTTGTTTAATTTTACTTTAATAAGAAAGGATATCGAACAATGGCACTACAATATATTTCTGACAATGCAGGAAGACATACCGCTGTAATAATTCCAATTGCTGAATGGAATGATATTACTGCCAAACATCAGGATTTAAAAGAATTGATGGAAGAAAGTGTCCCACAAAAAAATAATGCTGCGCGTTTTAGAGGGATATTGACGAATGAAGAAACAGAAAAATATCATCAATATATAAAACAAGCGCGTACTGAATGGGACAGAGATATTTAATCGATACCAACGTTATTATTGATTTCTCTGGCGGGCGTTTAACTCAAAAAGGCGGAGATTTCGTTGAACTGCTTTTTAATACCGACTTTTTAATTTCTGTAATTGTTAAAATTGAAGTATTAGTTTGAACGATGTGCCTCACAAACTTAAGGCAATGGAAGAGTTTGTAAATACTGCAATTGAATTACCTTTAGACGAATCCGTTACAAAACAAACTATACTATTAAGAAGAAGTTATAAAAAACTGAAGCTCGGTGATGCAATTATTGCAGCCACATCACTTATATATGATTTAACTTTGATAACAAATAACACTAAAGATTTTGAAAACGTTCAAGGCGTCAAGCTTCTTAATCCTTATACGTTATAAGTTTCCTGCTTAAAGTGCAGATGATTAGATATATTAAAGTGTTGGGCCAAGAATTATCTTCTCCCCAATCCTCACACTAATTACTGATCCGTTTGCAAAAAAGGCCGAGTATGGTTTTTCGCTTAAAAATGGCAGAAACTCCCTGCCGTATAATTCTGTTATTTCCGCATCAAAAACACAGTCTTTAACATTAGCCACCTGCCATAAAACGTGTTCCACCTGGTACTCCATAGTAGTGGTGTCGGTTAACTTATTATATCCCCAATAATGTTCAAAAATAAATTCCTCGGGGCTTCCTGGTTGGATGTCCTCAAAATGATTGCTAACAGTGGCACCAAGTTTATTCCAGCGTCGTTTTAGCTTCCATTCGTAGGAGAATTTAGTATGATCGGCACCTGCAGGAATCTGTGAATGCCGCATTGGAAGAGCCCTGTAATGCTCTTTGTACAGGTTGTTAGCTATAAGTGCTATAATGCTTTTGGGGACAATCTCACTTATAAAAACGGCGCCGCGTTTCCATTCATTACCATCAAAATGTTTTACATAAAAACGCAGGTTAACTTCTTCAAAAGTTACATGGAACGGCCATTTTATACCTAATACTTTTGTGTTGTTAAACATAAAACCAACCATACTAACCAGGGCTTTGCCTTCCCACAGATCAAGCGCTGTTGATGGAGGCAAATAAGGTTTAAGGATCTCCGGATCAACTTCATAATTCAGCATCAGGAGGTTGTTCCAGTCGGCTTCTAAAAATTTACGTTTGCTCATAAAATAAAAAATCCCGCACATGGGCGGGATAAAGTTTAATGTTTGTAATATTTCATAGCTTCGGGAATCCGGTTTTGGATATCCGCAATCCTGGTTGCATCAGCCGGGTGTGTGCTTAACAGCTCGGGTGGCGCGCCGCCTTTATTTTGTGCAGACATTGCCTGCCAAAAGGCGAGTGCGGCATGCGGATCATACCCGGCCAGGGCCATAAACGTAAGGCCTAGCCTGTCAGCTTCCGATTCCTGGTTGCGTGAATATTTTAACAGCACCAAATTACCACCAATACCATATAATTGGTTAATTATGCCTTGTGTGGCCTGGCTATTGGTTGACGAAGCTGCGCTAACAGCGCCACCAATACCCTGTACAGCCATTTGCTGTGAGATCCTTTCGGCGGAGTGACGCGCAATGGCGTGGCCAATCTCGTGTCCCATAACAGTTGCCAGCATAGCATCAGTTTTTGCTAATGGCATTAAGCCACTGTAAACAGCAACCTTTCCGCCGGGCATGCACCATGCGTTAACTTCATTGCTTTTTATGAGGTTAAATTCCCATTTAAAGCTGTACTGATCGCCAAAGCCGTTGGTTTTTAAATAGCCCTCAATAGCTGCAGCAAGCTGGGCGCCTACCCTTTTTACACGCTGGGCATCTGTGCCTGTATTTATTACTGAAGTTTTAGGATCAGAGAGCAGCTGACTATAGCTTTGCGCTGCTGATTGATCTATTTGTGTGTCATCAACTAATTTTAGTTGTTTGCGGCCAGTTAGGGGTACTGTTGAACACGAGTACAGTATAATTACTAATACTGTAACAAGGGAAAGTAGCTTTTTCATGTGGCTGTTTTTTTCTTGAACAAATTTACCCTCGATTCTTTTCCTTTTAATAACCTTTGAATATTTTTTTGGTGTGTAACAAGGATCAATAAACAAATTAACATCCCAAAAATAACCACCAGGTTAGTGGTGTATTTATTAAAGAAGAAAGTAACACCTATAAGGTATGCAAAACCGGCTGTAATTGAGCTTAGCGATACGTATTTAGTAATTAAAAGCACTACTATAAATACGAATACACACAATAACGCGGCGTTGAGGTTAACCGCTAAAACCATACCAAACAGGGTTGCTATGCCCTTACCACCTCTAAACCCGGCAAATACAGGGAACAAGTGACCCATAACAGCAGCGATACCCAAAGCTAACTGGTAGCTTACGAGATTTGAATGCGGCCCCCCGGTGGTTGAAACACCGATGAACGCAGCAAGGCTCGTAGCTGTCCATCCTTTTAAAATATCAATTAGCATAACCGGGATCCCGGCCTTTTTACCTAAAACTCTGAATGTGTTGGTTGCTCCGGCATTACCGCTGCCATATTCACGTACATCAACCCCGTAAAATGCCTGACCTATCCAAACCGCTGTGGGGATAGAGCCGCAGAAATAAGCCAAAATAAGCGCTGAAATAGAGTAGGCAGTTATCATTTCACCGCAATATTAGTAAATAGAATACTTAATGTGTTAATCATTGTAAATTAGTGATTGGAGGTTAGAGATCAGAGATTAGTTATAGCCCCCACCCTTTGGTACCTTTTTCTCCAATAGCTATATTTATAAGCTGTTTCCGGCTACCTAATCTCTAATCACAAGTCTCTAACCTCTTTCCCTTAAATAGCCTTTAAGCTCAAATCTAAGCTTTTTACAGAGTGGGTTAAAGCCCCTACAGATATGTAATCAACCCCGCAGGCTGCAAAATCCCTGATGCTATCAATAGTTATACCGCCCGATGCTTCAGTAATAAATCTTCCGTTGATAATTTTCACAGCTTCGCGCAGGTCATCAAAATTAAAGTTATCCAGCAAGATACGATTTATGCCCCCTGTTTGCAAAACTTGTTGCAATTCTTCAATATTTCTTACTTCAATTTCAATTGCAAGCTTTTTGTTTTGACTAACGAGGTATCGCTGTGCATTTTCTATAGCTTGCCTTATGCCGCCTGAATAATCAACATGGTTGTCTTTTATCAAGATCATATCAAACAGGCCGAAACGATGATTTACACCGCCGCCAATCCTAACGGCCCATTTTTCGAGATAACGCATGCCGGGTGTGGTTTTGCGGGTATCTAAAACCTTAGTATTTGTGCCTTCTAAAAGATCCACCATCTCGCGGGTTTTTGTGGCTATACCGCTCATGCGCTGCATGCAGTTGAGCACCAGGCGCTCGGCTTTTAAAATGCTTTGCGCATCACCCTCAACCTCAAATGCAATGTCTTTGGGTTTTATCTTTGCACCATCGTTTAAAAAGGTGGTAACCTTAAGGCCGGCATCAACCATATGAAATATTTCAAGGGCCAGCTCAACACCGGCTAAAATGCCTTCATCCTTTACCAAAAGTTTTGCTTTGCCCTTTGTACCGGCTGGGATAGTTGCCAATGATGTATGGTCGCCATCGCCAACATCCTCATTAAGGGAATTTAAAATGAACTGATCAATGTATAGTTTGTCCAAACCTTTATGCGTTTTTGAAGCCCAAAAGTAAGAATTTTCATTGAGTCCATGGTCGATGGACGATAGACCATAGTTTTTATTTGTCAAAATATAAATAGTCAATACTATTTAGGCATGCTCAGGCTATCGACTATGGTCCATTGACCATCGACCAAAACCTACTTCACCTTTTCTGTTTCTATTCGCAGTTCAATCAGCATCAGGCTGCCTTCGGTATCTTTTAATGTATAAGCTATGCGGAAGGGGCCATTTTGAGTATTGAGGATAAGTACGCCAAACAGGTAATTGGGGTTTGAATTTACTTTATGCAACATTTTAACCGATACAGGTTTGTTTTGACTGAAAAATTTATCTAAGATAAGGCCCGCCTGGATTTTTGAATAAACATCCTCTTCATTCAGCAAAGTTATCTCCACATTTGAGGCAAATATTTTTGATAGCTCACGTGTATTTCCCTGGCGTATCAACTCGGCAACTTTGTCTATAGGATCTGTCGCCACAACTCCGGGAACCATGTATAGAATAATAAGCAAAGGCATGTAAAGTTGTTTCATAACAATTATCAGACAATTATTGAAAATGAACGTTGCAGAATAAACAGCGAAAGATTGATTTTGTTGCAATAGGTTGAATAGTTTTTTGGAGAGGGGTTAAGCAATAGCCTTTTACGAAGCTTATTGCCCGCCTGGTCAACTTATTCAATAAATAAATTATCTTATTACAACTATTACAACGTTGCCTTTATATTTGCATTGTGGAAAGAAGAAAAAAAATTGCCTTAATTATCCTTGACGGCTGGGGCTACGGCCGGAATGATGCATCGAACGCAATAGTTGCAGCTAACACGCCTTTTTTTGATTCGATGTTAAAACAATACCCAAATTCAAAGCTGGAGGCCTCGGGCACTGCTGTTGGCTTGCCTGCAGGCCAAATGGGGAATTCAGAAGTTGGCCACATGAATTTAGGTGCAGGCCGGGTTGTGTACCAGGAGTTGGGTCGCATACATAAAGCAGTTGAAGATAACGAACTGCCAACAAATGCTGTTTTAAAAGAGGCATTTGAATACGCTAAACAAAATAATGAAAATGTACACCTCATAGGCCTGGTTTCTGACGGTGGAGTGCATTCGCACATAAAACACGTAAAGGGGCTGTGTGCTGCTGCTGCTGTTTATAACCTGGATAATGTATTTATCCATGCTTTTTTAGACGGACGTGATACTGACCCAAAATCGGGCGAAGGCTTTATAACCGAACTGGAAGATTATATTGAAAATACCAATGTAAAACTTGCGTCCGCAATTGGCAGGTATTACGCCATGGACAGGGATAACCGCTGGGAGCGTGTTAAGCTGGCCTATGATCTGATGGTTAACGGTACCGGGCAGCCAACAGATAATATCATTCAATCTATAAAAGAGTCGTACCTGCAGGATGTTACCGATGAGTTTATTAAACCAATTGTAAAGGTTGATGCAAATGGACAGCCACTTGCAGTGATTAAAGAAGGTGACGTAGTGATTTGCTTTAATTTTAGGACAGACAGGGGGCGTGAAATTACGGTAGCGCTAACCCAGAAAGCGTTCCCTGAATATAATATGCACCCGCTGAATCTGCATTATATTACCATGGTGCCTTATGACGAAACCTTTAAAAATGTAAAGGTTGTATTTAATAAGGAGGACTTGACGGAGACCTTAGGCGAAGTTTTGCAGGAGGCGGGTAAAAACCAGATCCGCATTGCTGAGACGGAGAAATATCCACACGTAACCTTTTTCTTTTCGGGCGGGCGTGAGAAAGAATTTACTAATGAAAAACGCTTACTGGTGCCATCGCCCAAGGTTGCAACTTATGATCTGCAGCCCGAGATGAGCGCAGAGGGGATTCGTGATGCCATTATACCGGAGTTGAAAAGCGGGTGGGCCGATTTTATTGTTCTAAACTTTGCCAATACAGATATGGTGGGCCATACCGGCGTATTCAGCGCTGTGGTTAAAGCCGCCGAAACTGCCGATAGCTGTACCAAAGCCGTTGTGGAAACAGGCCTGGCAAACGGGTACTCTTTTATAATAATTGCTGACCATGGCAATGCCGATTATATGATAAACGATGACGGATCGCCAAATACAGCGCACACTACTAACCTTGTTCCATGCATTGTTATTGATGATGATGTTAAGCAGGTTAAGGATGGTAAATTAGGCGATATAGCGCCAACCATATTAAAAATTTTAGGGGTGGCAATTCCTGAAAAAATGAATGGTAATGTATTGGTGTAGGTTAAAATCACTTACGGTTATTGCCTTAATTGGAAGTATACTGGTAGGTGGATTGGCTTGCAAACCCGAAGTTAAGGATGCCGGTACTGCATTAAAGTATTTTGATATTAAAGGATATTTTACTGCAGATACCGCAAGGCTCAACAAGTTGAATAAGCTTGTTACTAAAACAGTGACTCATAATGGTGTTACTGAAAGTAAAAAAGTTAAAATTGCTAACTGGGGGCAGGAACTTGATATGTTTACGGGCGCTGATATTAACAGGCCCGCCTGGAAAAATAGCTATACTATAGCTACAGGAGATAACCTGGTATTGTATAAGGCAAAAGAAGATGAGCTTAAAGTACGCGAGATCATCATTAAAAAGGATAGAGAAAAAATAAAGTGGATAGTAATATATACCCGTACTAAAAATATCCTATACCAAACTGCTGAAAAACTAAGCTACTTTCCGGACTCGTTATATTTGATTGAGAAGGATCAATGGGTAAAGCTAATGGGGAGAAACCGGTACAAAATACAGGGAGTAATTGAGCCTTAAGCTTATTTGTGCGCCGTGGCTTCGTCCAGCTTTTGTTTTGAAAGATCAATCAATGCAGAGATATCTGATCTCCCCGGATTATCTGCCAAAACTTTTTCCAGGTCGGCTATTGATGCTTTTAACGAATTTATCCCCCTGGCCTTATCATATGAATGGCCGGTGGCCTGCAATTTAAACACACCATACTCGCGGTAAGCAATTCCCCTAACCTGGTGATATTTATTTTTGGTATCATCAGGATCAATAGCTATTGCTTTAGTGAGATCAAATATCGACCCTAATAAATATTTTTCTTTATCCGCCTGCGAAAGCTGGTTGTCTTTACCCAGGTAACTTTTTGCCCTTGCCCTGTAATAATAGGCGGTAGCATCAGTTGGGTTTATTGCTATTTCTTTGGTGTAGGCAGCAATTGATTTTTTGTAGTTTTCGCTATGATAGTAAGAGTAGCCAAGCATAAGCAAGGCAGTTGAATTGGTTGAATCAATAAGGCAGGCTTTTTCAAGCTGTGCCACGGCTACTTTAAAATCCCCGTCCATTAAAGCCTGCTGCCCCAACTTAACATACGAATTTTGGGCAGAAGAGTTTTCAAAAGAAGAAATGATCAGAAAAGATATGATTACCGAAATCTTCATCAAGGATTATTAGTTTTTACCAAAACAGTATACTATAAACTTATATTATAAGAAAATATTATGCCAACGACACATTTTTGTCGGGATATTTTTTAATAATTTATCAAATGGAATGCGATAATATGACTTTTTTTCATCTTTATCAAGATTTTTTATTTTTTAGATTAAAAAGCAGTAAATTTATAATTTACATATAATCAATAGTTTACGAAGCAAATGTAATTGTTGGTGATTATTGTCTTATCTTGGCACATGTCTTGAAACATAGTATTACAACAGGAATAAATACTATTTCCGCTGTTCAAAAATGCCTGTAACTTTGCAGGCTGACAATATGACGTTTTTTTATAAAACATAACAGGTAGTTGATGAATTTTGATCCATTTGATTTTAAAAGTGCTTTACCGGTGATAAACGAAGATTCTGAATTTTTTCCGCTGATGTCGACCGAAGACGAGGAGGAAATGAATAATGAGGCTTTACCGGATATACTATCCATACTACCTTTGCGTAATACGGTGTTGTTTCCTGGAGTGGTTATTCCTATTACAGTTGGCCGCGATAAGTCAATAAAGCTTATCCGGGATGCAAATAAGGGGAGCCGGATGATTGGGGTAGTTTCTCAACAGGATGTGGGGATTGAAGACCCTTCATTTGCCCAACTGAACAAAATTGGCACTATTGCACTTATTGTTAAAATGCTGCAAATGCCTGATGGTAATACAACAGTTATACTGCAGGGCAAAAAGCGTTTTATTTTAAAAGACGAGGTACAAAGCGTTCCTTATATAAAAGCTACGATTGAGCCTTTTAAAGAAGTAAAACACAAGGACGACAAGGAATTTAAAGCAATGGTCTCGTCCATTAAGGATATGGCCATGAGCATTATCCAGCTTTCACCAAATATCCCCAGCGAGGCAGGCATTGCTATCCGCAATATTGAAAGTACTTCATTTTTGATAAACTTTATATCATCAAACATGAATGCCGATATGCTGGCCAAGCAGCAATTGCTTGAAGAGCCGAATCTGCGCAGCAGGGCAAACCTGGTATTGGAACATTTAACCCTTGACCTGCAAATGCTGGAGCTTAAAAACCAAATTCAAAGCAAGGTACGGGTAGATTTGGATAAGCAACAGCGCGATTATTTTTTAAATCAGCAATTAAAAACTATACAGGAAGAGCTTGGCGGTTCATCCCCCGATCTGGAAATTGATAGCCTGAAGATGCGGGCGGCGAAAAAGAAATGGGGAAAGGAAGTTAAAGATCATTTTAATAAAGAGATTGAGAAGCTGGCGCGGACTAATCCTGCCGCGGCTGATTACTCTGTACATATAAACTACCTGGAATTATTGCTTGACCTGCCCTGGAACGAGTTTACTAAAGATAATTTTGATTTAAAAAGAGCCCAAAAGGTTTTGGATAAAGATCACTTTGGCCTTGATAAAGTAAAGCAACGTATTATTGAATACCTGGCTGTACTTAAATTAAAGCACGATATGAAGGCCCCGATACTTTGTTTGGTTGGCCCTCCGGGAGTTGGTAAAACATCGCTTGGCAAATCAATTGCCAAGGCGCTTGGGCGTAAATACGTGCGGATGGCTTTGGGCGGGATCCGTGATGAAGCTGAAATAAGAGGACACCGTAAAACCTATATAGGTGCAATGCCGGGCCGTATTATACAATCTGTTAAAAAAGCAGGCGCGGCAAACCCTGTATTTATACTGGATGAGATTGATAAGGTAGGAAATGATTTCAGGGGCGATCCATCATCGGCTTTGTTAGAAGTACTTGACCCGGAACAGAACAGTACTTTTTATGATCATTATGTTGAGATGGATTTCGACTTGTCGAACGTGATGTTCATTGCAACAGCAAACTC
>Ga0193702_1000432_pt1 | contig 14385 bp, 11 predicted proteins | sample U3a1metaG_FD_143060 | JGI IMG/M metagenome (GOLD analysis project Ga0193702, IMG submission 143060) | Soil microbial communities from a riparian zone of the East river system, Colorado, United States - U3a1 | ecosystem: Environmental > Terrestrial > Soil > Riparian zone | place: USA: East River... | reverse complement strand
CGAGTTCGAGCCACTGGCAGGGCAGGCCGTACTTGCCGAGCTGGTCGCCGATGCGCGCCACGAAGTTGTGCTGGCTGAATTCGCGGTAGGAGGCGTTCATCGACACCACCAGCTCGGGGTGGCCGCCGGCCCGCCATTGCCGCATGAAACCGCACACCAGGTCCAGCACCCGTTCGCCGAAGGGGATGATCAGGCCGCTTTCCTCCGCTTCGGGCAGGAAGGACGCGGGCAGCAAGACGCCGTGCTCGGGATGGCGCCAGCGCAGCAGCGCCTCGATGCCGCTGACCTTGCCGGTGCGCAGGCACTGGCGCGGCTGGAACAGCAGGAAGATTTCATCGCCGTCGATCGCGCTGCGCATGCGGCTTTCGAGCTTTTCCCTGGCCTCGGTGCTCGACTTCATGTCGGGCGAAAAGAAATGGACGTCGCTCTTGCCGGTCGCCTTGGCGTGGTACATCGCGACGTCGGCCGCGCGCACCAGGTCGAACACCGCGGCGCCGTCGTGCGGGTAGACGCTCACGCCCATGCTGGCGCCGACCGGGATCTCGCGGCTGTCGAAGGCCACCGGCTTCGACATCGCCAGCCGCAGCCGCTCGACCATGCGCAAGGTGTAGCGCAGCGAGGGCTGGTTGACCAGCACCAGCACGAATTCGTCGCCGCTCAGGCGCGCCACGGTGTCGCTGTCGCGCACCGCGGCCAGCAGGCGCTTGGCGACCACGGTCAGCACTTCGTCGCCGGCGTCGTGGCCGAAGCTGTCGTTGATCAGCTTGAAGTCGTTGAGGTCGATCAGCACCGTGGCCACCAGCGTCTTGTTGCGCTGGGCCATGTGCAGCGCCTGCTCGAGCCGGTCCCAGAGCAGGGTGCGGTTGGCGAGGCCGGTCAGCGCGTCGTGGTTGACCTCGTGCTCGAGGTGGGCGGTGCGCTGCTTGGATGCGGTCACGTCGTTGAGCACGCCGATGAAGTGGCTGACCGTGCCGTGCTCGTCGAGCACCGGGGTGATGGTCAGGTCGTTCCAGAACAGCTCGCCGTCCTTGCGCAGGTTGCGGAAGACGACGTTGAGTTCGCGCCGCTCGGCGATCGCGTCGCGCAGCTGGACCCGCTCGTTGTCGTCCAGGCCGGGTGCGGCCATGAAGCGCGCGTCGCGCCCGAGCACCTCGTCGGCGCGGTAGCCGCTGATGCGTTCGAAGGCCGGGTTGACGTAGTCGATCGGGTTGTTCTTGCCGGCGCAGCGCGCGATGACGATGCCGTTGGCGGTCGCGTGCAGCGCGCGTTCGCGCAGGCGCAGCTGTTCTTCCTGCTCGCGCCGGCGCGAGATGTCCAGCCCCATGCCGCACAGGTAGTACTGGCCGCGGCATTCGATGCGCGCGCCGCACAGCAGGTAGGGCGTGGCCTTGCCGCTCTTGTCGAGGTAGTTGGCTTCGACCACGACCTCGGCGTCGTCCTCGAACACCTGGCGCATCTTTTCGGCCATCAGCGCGCGCTCGGCGCCGCCGAACATGTCGAGCGCATGCGCCGTGGCCAATTCCTCCGGCGTCAGGCCGGCGACCCGCTCGAGGTGCTTATTCCACAGCAGGAAGCGGCCGTCCCGGTTGATCACGTAAAAGGTGCCGGCGAACACATTGACCACCGCGCTCAAGGGCTCGCGGCCGACCAGCGCCGCCTCGGACAGGTCTGGCCCGGCCTCGGGCGTCAGCAGCGCCACCCAGCTGCCGAACTGGCCCGGGCCGCCGCACTGGGGCAGCAGGGTCAGGCGCGCCTGCAGCGGGCCGCGCGCGCCCGCCACCTCGAGCAGCAGCGAGTCCGGCTGCTGCGGCAAGCGCGGCCAGTGCGCCAGGCATTGCGCGCGCGCGGCGGCCGTCAGCAACTCGGCCAGCGGCCGCTCCAGCACGGCCGAGGCCACCTGGCCGAACAATTGTTCGCAGTCCCGGTTCCAGCTGGTGATCCGGCCCGAGGCGTCGAGCAGGAAGGCCGCATGCGGGGCGGCAGGGCGTGCGGACATGGCAGGGCCGTTTGGCGGGAAATAAGGTTCGACAGGCGGCGCGGGCAGTCGTTCCCTGTCGCCGGAAAAAAGGTGCGGCGGCAAAAAAAATGGCCATGCGGGGCATGGCCATCGTGGGTGGCGGGGCCGGTCAGGCGGCCACGACTTCCTGTTTTTCCGGCAGCGCGATCTGGTTGTCGACGCTGAACTGGTAATCCTTGAACACGTGTTCGGCCGACAGTATTTGGTAGCTGCCGTCCGCCAGCTTGTGGGTGGTGTCCTTCAGCCGGTACGTATAGTGGCCGCAGGTCCAGCAATTGAAGTTGCGCATGTGGGTGCACAGGCAGGTCTTGTCCATCACCACCACGGTCTTGGCGTCCGGATTGGCCAGCACCTCGCGGTTATAGGAGTTGATGTAGGAACAGTTGCCGGTCGCATCGAGCAGGTAGCCATACGATTCGCAGCCGGGCCGGATGCCCGAGCCGATCGCCGGCGTGTTCTTCAGCATGCGCATCGGATAGCCGGTGGGCGAGATGCCGTTGACGATGATGTCCGCCTCGGTCGCCTTCACGTATTCCTGCTTGACGTGCTCGGGCAGGCCGCATTCGTGGGTGATGGTGAAGCGGGTCGCCACCTGCACCCCGCCGGCGCCTTTTTCGAGGAAGCCGACCGCGTCCGAGCCGGTGAACACGCCGCCGGCCGCGATCAGCGGGATGGTGAGCTGCTCGGCGCGCATGAAGGCGTGGATCTCGTCCATGATGGTGTGCAGGTCGTAGTCGGCCCAGTCGAGCCCGAAGCCGAGGTGGCCGCCGGCCAGCGGGCCTTCGACGATGATGTAGTCGGGCAGGCGCTCGAGCTTGGCGACCTTGCGCAGGAACAGCTGCAGCGCGCGCACCGAGGACACGATGATGCCCAGCTTGGCGTCGCGGAAGCGCGGATGGTCGGCGATCAGCGCGAACGAGCCCAGGTGCAGGCCGGCCGACATGGTGATGCCGTCGATGCCGGCGTCGAGCGCCGCGCCGAGGCGGGTGCGCAGGGTTTCCTTGGGCGAATTCATGGTCAGCTTTTCCATGCAATTCACGAAGATCAGGCCGTCGCCGCGCTTCGCTTCCATGGTCCTGCCGACGTGCAGGGCGGTCGCCTCGGCCAGGCGCGCCAGGTCGAACTGGACCACCGCCTTGTCCATATTGTTGATGTTGAACTTGTAGGTCTTGGTCTTTTCCTTGACGAAGCTGGTGTCGAACTTGCGGTCCGAGACATCCTGCACCATCGCGTCGGAGATATGGCCGATCCCGCCCAGCCGCGCCGCTTCCAGCGCCAGCTCGGAGGTCGAGATATCGACTCCCATTCCGCCGACCATGATGGGCACGTAGTCCTTGTTGCCCAGACGCAGGCGGAAATCATCAACACGTTTCATTGCTATCCTTAAAACTACCGAGTTTTACCGGGCGCGCCCGCGACGCCGTCGCGCGGCCGGTTGGCACACCCTCAATTCTACCCTAAGCGCGCAGCGGCCTTGCGGGGTGTTTACCGGGGCCTAGTCGCGGAAGTTATTAAATTCCAGCGGCATCTCGGGCACATCCTTGCGCAGCAGGGCCATGGCCGCCTGCAGGTCGTCGCGCTTGGCGCCGGTCACACGCACCGCTTCGCCCTGGATGCTGGCCTGGACCTTCATCTTGCTGTCCTTGATCACGCGCACGATTTTCTTGGCGTCCTCGGTTTCGATGCCGTTCTTGATCTTGATGACTTGCTTGACCTTGTCGCCGCCGATCTTCTCGATCTTGCCGGCGTCGAGGAAGCGCACGTCGACCTTGCGCTTGGCCAGTTTGTTGGTCAGCACGTCGCGCACTTGCGACAGCTGGAAATCGGCATCGGCGAAGGCGGTGAGCTCATTGTCCTTTTGCTCCACCTTGGCCGAGCTGCCCTTGAAATCGAAGCGCGTGGTGATTTCCTTGTTGGACTGCTCGACGGCGTTCTTCACTTCGATCATGTCTGCTTCGGAGACGACATCAAACGACGGCATGGATTTTCCTTTGGCTTGCAGTTTTGAGAATGCCGATATTTTAACGGACAACGGCCCGCCGCTGCGTCCCGGCGCTGGTTTTTTATGGGTTTCCCACTATAATCGTCCAAAAAACGGACCGCCATGCATCCCGACCTCGCCCTCGCCCACGATTTCCCCCTGCAGTCGCTCAACAGTTTCGGCATCGCGGCGCGCGCCCGGCGCTACCTGCGGATCGAGCGCGTCGCCCAGCTGGCGGCGGCGCTGGCCGATCCGGCGCTGGCCGCGCTGCCGCGGCTGCTGCTGGGCGGCGGCAGCAACATCCTGCTCACCGGCGACGTCGAGGGCCTGGTGCTGCACATGGCGCTGGCGGGGCGCGAGCTGCTGGGCAGGGATGGCGAGCGGGTGCTGGTGCGCGCCGCGGCCGGCGAACACTGGCACGGCTTCGTCCAGTGGACGCTGGCGCAGGGGCTGGGCGGGCTGGAGAACCTGTCGCTGATTCCCGGCACCGTGGGCGCGGCGCCGATCCAGAACATCGGCGCCTACGGGACCGAGATCAAGGACGTCTTCCATGCGCTGACGGTGTTCGATCCGGCCACGGGCGCGCTGCGCACGATGGACGCGGCGGCTTGCCGCTTTGCCTACCGCGACAGCGTGTTCAAGCATGCGGACGGGGCCGGGCTGGTGATCGTCGACGTGAGCTTCGCGCTGCCGCGCGCATGGCAGCCGAACCTGCGCTATGCCGAGCTGGCGCAGGCGCTGGCCGAGGCCGGGCTGGCGGCGCCGACGGCGCAGCAGGTCAGCGACATGGTGGTTGCGATCCGGCGCCGCAAGCTGCCCGATCCGGCCGTGATCGGCAATGCCGGCAGCTTCTTCAAGAATCCGGTGGTGACGGCGGCGCAGTGCGCGCGGCTGCTGGCGGCGCATCCGGGCCTGGTGCACCATGCGCAGCCGGACGGCAGCGAGAAGCTGGCCGCGGGCTGGCTGATCGACCAGTGCGGCTGGAAGGGGCGCAGCATGGGCGCGGCCGGCGTCTATCCGAAGCAGGCGCTGGTGCTGGTCAACAACGGCGGCGCGAGCGGCGCCGAGATCGTCCGGCTGGCGCGGGCGATCCAGGCCGACGTCGCGGCGCGCTACGGGGTGACGCTCGACACCGAGCCGGTCTTCGTCTAGTAAAACCGGGGTCAGTGCCGACATTCGGACACGAGCTCAACAGGCGCGCCTGTTGAGCTCGTGTCCGAATGTCGGCACTGACCCCGGTTTTAGACCCCGGTTTGATTAGCCGAAGTGGCAGACGTAGTCGAGCGTCTCGAGCGTGTCGATGTCGAACGCGGCGTTGGCGCCGACGTGGAAGCGGGCGCCGGCTTCGTAGCTTTGCCAGTCGCCGCCGGCCATCCGCACCCGGCATTTGCCGGCCACGATGTCCATCGTTTCCGGCGCGCCGGTGTTGAAGGTCAGGCTGGACGGGAAGATCACGCCGACCGTCTTCTTGCTGCCGTCGGCCAGGATCAGCGTGTGCGACACGCATTTGCCGTCGAAGTAGATGTTCGATTTCTTGGTCACGGTGACGTTGTTCAGGGTACTGCTCATGGTGCTGCTCCGGTAGGTGAAGGAAGGGGGGCGGGGCCGGCGACGCACACGCGGTTGCGTCCGCCGCTCTTGGCGGCGTACATGGCGCGATCGGCGGCGGCGATCAGCTGCTCGACCGAGCCGCCGGGCCCCGGCACCACGCTGGCCACCCCCACCGACATGGTGAGGATGCCGTCCGCCGCGCCGGGATGCTCGATCGCCAGCCGTTCGAGATGGCTGCGGCAGGCGTGCGCGATCACGGTCGCGCCGTCCAGTCCGGTGTCCGGCAGCACCAGGGCGAATTCCTCGCCGCCGTAACGCGCGGCCAGGTCGGCCGGCCGTTTCAGGCGCGCGGTCAACACGGCCGCGGTCTTTTTCAGGCACAGGTCGCCCGGCTGGTGGCCGAACTGGTCGTTGTACAGCTTGAAGTGGTCGACGTCGCACAGCACCAGCGACAGCGGCTTGCCGTCGCGCTGCCCGCGCTGCCATTCGTGCTGCATGGCCTGGTCGAAACGGCGCCGGTTGGCGATCCCGGTCAGGCCGTCGAGCGCGGCCAGCTTTTGCAATTCGATATTGGCGTTGGCCAGGTTTTGCTGGCTCTCGCGCAGGCAGCGGAAGGCTTCGTCGCGCTGCAGGCGGCTGGTGTGGGCCGCCGCGTGGTAGCGCAATCGCGCCAGCAGCTCGAGCCGGTCGGGTAGCTTGACCAGGTAGTCGTTGGCGCCCACCGCGAAGCTGTGCGCCTTGAGTTTCGGGTCGTCCCCGGCCGACAGGACGATCACCGGCACGCCGCGCAGGGCTTCCTGCGCGCGGTAGTCCTTGATCAGGGTGAAGCCGTCGGCCGCCGGCATCACCAGGTCTTGCAGGATCACGCTCGGCTGCCATTCCAGCGCCGTCGCCAGCGCCGCCGCGGCGTCGGTCACGTAACGGAATTCGATATCGGCCTGCTCGTGCAGCAGGCGCCGGATCGCTTCGGCGATGATCAGCTGGTCATCGACCAGCAATACCCTGACCCTGGACGCGCCGGGCGCGGGGTCGGGGGCGGCAATCGCCTGGTTCACATCGGACATCGGTTTCCTGCGCTGTTCACTTTTCACCAATTCTACTGCGCAATGCCCGGTTGATGTGGTCGAGCGCCAGAATTTGCTGGGCGGCGTCGAGATCGGCGGCCGCGCGCGGCATGCCGTACACCGCGCTGCTGGCCTGGTCCTGGGCGATCGTGTATTGGCGGGCCTGGCGCATCGCCAGCAGGCCGCCGGCGCCGTCGCGCCCCATCCCGGTCAGCAGCACGCCGGTGGCGTCGGCGTTCCAGTGCCGCGCCACGCAGCCGAAGAACACGTCGACCGACGGCCGGTAGGCGTAGTCGCGCGGATTCTCGTCGTAGTGCAGGCGGTGGCGCGCGCTGAGCACCAGATGGTCGTTGGTGCGCGCCACCTGCACGCTGCCCGGCGCCAGCGCGTCGCCGTCGTCGATCACGCGCACCGCCATGCCGACATGCTCGGCCAGCCATTTGGCGAAGTGCGGCGCGAAGTTCTGGTCGATGTGCTGGACCACCACGATCGCGGTGCCGGGCGGCGGCAGCCAGCCGGCCAGCACCTTGGCGATCGCCACCGGCCCGCCGGTCGAGGCGCCGATCGCCAGCAGGTGGCGCGCCGGGCCCTCGAGCCGTTCGGCCCCGGCCGGCGCCTGCGGCTCCTGGCCGCCGGCGCGTATCAATTTGCCGATGGTCTTGATCTTGGCGAGCAGTTCGGCGTCGCCGCCGGGCGCGCCGCGCAGGATCGGGGTGGCCGTCACGTCGAGCGCGCCGGCGCCCAGCGCGCGGAACACCTGGCTCACATTGTCCTGCGGCTGGCCGGTCACCACCAGGATCGCGCACGGCGCCTTTTGCATGATCTGGCGCGTGGCCTCGACCCCGTCCAGCTCCGGCATGTTCAGGTCCATCAGCACCAGGTCGGGCCGGTTGTCGACGCACATGCGCACCGCCTCGGCGCCGGTGCGCGCGATCCACACCACCTGATGTTCGTTGGTGCTGGCCACCGCGCGCCGCAGCGCTTCGGCGGCCATCGCCACGTCGTTGGCGATTCCGATCTTCATAGCCCGGCGCCTCCGATCAGGTCGAACACGGCGTCGAGCAAGGTCTCGTCGTGGAAGCTGCCCTTGGTGAGGTAGTAGTCGGCGCCGGCCGTCATGCCGCGCGCGCGGTCTTCCGGCCGGTCCTTGTAGGAGACGATCATCACCGGCAGCGTGTGCAAATGGAGGTCCTTCTTGATCAGGCCCACCAGCTCGATGCCGTCCATGCGCGGCATGTCGACGTCGGTGATCACCAGGTCGTAGTCGCCGCTGCGCACCACGTTCCAGCCGTCGATGCCGTCGATCGCGATGTCGACCTGATAGCCGCGCCCGAGCAGCAGCTTGCGTTCCATCTCGCGCACGGTCAGCGAGTCGTCCACCACCAGGATGCGCTTGGCCTTGCGCTTCTGTTCGGCGCCGTGGCGCGCCAGCTGGTGCAGGCCGCCTTCGCCCAGCAGCTTGTCGATCGACAGCAGCAGGTCGGGCACGTCGAGGATCAGCACCGGCGCGCCGTCGTCGAGCAGGGCGGCGGCCGAGATGTCGCGCATCTTGCCGAAGATCGGATCGAGCGCCTGCACCGCCAGGCTTTGCTCGCCGCGGATCGCGTCGACCACCAGCGCGTAGCGGCGCAGGCCGGAGCCGATCACCACCACCGCCAGTTCGTCGGCGCCCGGCGCCAGCTCGCCCAGTTCCAGCACCTGCGCAGCCGAGACCAGTCCCAGGTGCTCGCCGCCGGACTCGAAGAACTGCTTGTTCTCCAGCGTGTGGATGGCGCCCGGCGCCACCTTCAGCACGCGCTCGACCTTGACGATCGGGATCGCGTAGGCTTCGCCCTGCACCTCGACCACCAGCGCGCGCACGATCGACTGGGTCAGCGGCAGCGTGATCGAGGTGCGGAAGCCGGCGCCCGCTTCGGATTCGATGCGCACGGTGCCGTTCTGTTCGCGGATGGTCCGCAGCACCACGTCGAGGCCGACCCCGCGGCCCGAGATCTCGCTCGCGGTCTCCTTCAGGCTGAAGGCGGGCAGGAACAGGAACTCCATCAGCTCGGCCTGCGACAGCGCGCCCGCCATCGTGGCGCTGGCCATCTTGCGCGCGACCACGGCGGCGCGGATGCGCTCGGGATCGACGCCGCGGCCGTCGTCGCGGATCTCGATGTTGAGCATGCCGGCGCGGTGGCGCGCCTCCAGCCAGATGGTGCCGAACGGCGGCTTGCCGGCGGCCGTGCGTTCGGCCGGCGTCTCCATGCCGTGGTCGACCGCGTTGCGCAGCATGTGGTTGAGCGGGCTTTCGATCCTGGCGAGGATGTCGCGGTCGACCAGCGTGTCGTCGCCGCTGACGGCCAGTTGCGCCTCCTTGCCGAGGCTGCGCGCGAGGTCGCGCACCATGCGCGGGAAGGCCTGCACGCCGTCGCGGAACGGCCGCATGCGCAGCGCCAGCACTTCGTCGACCAGGTTCTTCGACACGCCCAGCAGGCGCCGCTCGTAGTTCTCCATGTCGGCCAGGTGGCCGAGCAGGAACTGCTTGAGCGGCTGGGTCTTCTGCAGCACCAGCATCGATTTGTCGACCAGCGCCGGGTCGGCGCTGCGCACCAAGGCCTCGTGCAGCTGTTCGATCGCCTGCAGCAGGCTGCTCTGGTTGCGCTTGAAGCGCTGCAGCGACTGGATGTGCGGATGCATCTGGTGCGCATCGATGCGCGCCGCGCTGGCCAGGGCCAGCAGGCGGTCGAAGTTCTGGGCCTGCGTCTTGGCTGCCGGCGCGCCGCCGCGCAGCGCGGCCGCCGGCTCGGACGCGGACTCGGATGCCGCCTCCTCCGGTGCGGACGGCGCCGGGTCGGCCGCCGCTGCCGCGGGCGCGGCAGTTTCGGCGGCCAGCGGTGGCGGCGACTGGATCTGCGCGATGCCGCGGATCGCGTCCAGCACCGCCCCGATGCGCGCCGCGTTCTGCTCCAGCCAGCCGGCGATGCCGTCCTCGGCCAGCGGCGAAAACTGCAGGATCAGGTCGACCCCCGACAGCAGCACGTCGATGCGCGCGGGCGTCAGCTGCAGCTGGCCGTGCTGGGCCGCGATGAAGGCGTCCTCCATGCCATGCGCCAGTTGGACCACCACGTCGAGGTTGACGATCGAGGCCGCGCCCTTGATCGAATGGGCCGCGCGCATCATCGATTCGATGATGCCGGCGTCGCCCGCGCCGCGTTCCATCGCCAGCAGGCCGTCGGTCAGGGTCTGGGCCTGGCCGTCGGCCTCCATGCGGAACAGGTCCAGCATCGAGAATTGACTGAGGTCGCCGTGTTGGTCCTGGCTCATCGCAGCAGCCTTGCGAGTTGGTGGCCGAGCAGTGCGCCATCGAGCACGCCGACCTGCAGCTCGCCCTCGCTCAGCACCCCGGTCAGATAGCGCAACAAGCCCTTGTTGATGGTGGCGGCCGGCGCCCGCAGGCCGCCGGCGCGGTAGCGCGCGATGCCGTGCAGGTCGGCCACCGGCAGCGCGAAGGCCTGGCCGTCGGACTCCACCACCAGCAGGCGCGCGAAGGTGTGGCGCGCGGCCTGCGCCGGCGCGTCCGCCTCGTCGATGCCGAACAGTTCGGCCAGCGACATCGCCGGATACAGCTTGCCGCCGACGTTGACGATGCCGGCCAGCCCGCGCCCGCTGCGGTGCGGCAGCGTGTGGCTGGCCGCTTGCGGCGCGACCGACTGCACCATCGCGGTGGGCAGCGCCAGCCATTCGCGGCCGATGCGGAACACCACGGCCGAGGCGTCGTTCAGGCCGCGCGCCGCTTCCGGTTCGCGTAGCCGGCTAGCCCATTCTTCGCGGTAGCCCCGGTCGACGGGGCGCTGCAGGTTGCGCTGCGCGGCCTCCGCATACACCTCGCAATTGCGGCAGTGGACATGCAGCTCGAGCTTGGCGCAGCTCTGGTCGCCGCTGACGCCGATGCGGTTCCAGCAGTCGGCGATCTGGATCGGCTGGATCGGGATCGCGCTCATCGTGCGGCCCCGGTCCCGGCGTCCGCCAGGCTGCGCCGGTAGACCCGCGCGGCGCGTTGTTGGAAGGCGCTGGCCTTGGCCGCGTCGCCGGCCTGTTGCGCCAACAGCGCCAGGTGGCACAGGGCTTCGTAGTGGTCGGGCTGCAGGTAGATGCAGCGCCGCCAGCAGTCTTCCGCGGCGCCGCTGTCGCGCTCGCAGTCGTTGACCATGCCGAGGATGAAATAGGCTTCCGCGGTATCCGGGTTGGCCGCCAGCGCGCCGCGGCAGCTGGCGGCGGCCGCGCGCAATTCGCCGGCGTCGGCCTGGCGGCGCGCCTCGGCCAGCAGCGCCGCGCCATCGGGCGCCGCGCTGCGCGCCGTCGGCGCACCGGCCGGCGCGCCCGGCGCGGACGGCGTCGCTCGCGCGAGCGGCGCCGGCGGCGCACTCAATGCCGGCGCCGCCGCTTTGGCTGGCGCCGCCGGCCGCCGCGGCGGGTTGGCGCGCGCGGGGGCGGCGGCGCGCGGCCGCGCGGCCGCCTGCGCCGCCGCCTGCTTTTGCAGCGCGAAGGCGCCCGGCGCGCGCAGTTGGACGAAGCCATGGCGGCAGAAGGTCGGCACCTCGGCATAGCCGGCCAACAGCAGGCCGTCGTCGGCCAGCAGGGTGGCCAGGTTGGCGATCGCGGCGGCGGCGGTGGGCTCGTCGAAGTAGATCAGCAGGTTGCGGCAAAAGATCACGTCGTAGCGGCCGGCGCTGGCGCTGACGTCGAAGGCCAGCAGGTTGCCCTGGCTGAAGCCGACGCGCTGGCGGATCGCGTCGCTGAGCTGGTAGTCGTCGCCCGCGGCGCTGAAATGGCGCTCGCGGAACGCCAGGTCCTGGCCGCGGAAGGCGTTGCGCGTGTAGCGGCCGGCGCGCGCCCGCGCGACCGCCAGCGCCGACAAGTCCAGCGCTTCGATGCTGCAGGCGTCGCGCGCCACGCCGGCGTCCTGCAGCGTCATCGCCATCGAATACGGCTCTTCGCCGCCGGCGCAGGGGATCGACAGGATGCGCTGGCGCAGCTCGGGCCGCGCGGCCAGCCGCCGGCGCACGAAATCGGCCGCCGCGCCGAACGCCTCGGGATCGCGGAACATCCACGACTCGGGCACCACCACCAGTTCGATCAGCTGCTGCAATTCGCCGCCGGCCAGCAGCGCCTCGTAGTCTTCGTGCCGCGTCAGCGCCAGGCTGCGCATGCGCTGCTTGAGCGCGCGCTCGACCATCGCCTCGGTCAGGTCGAGGCCGCTCGCCTCCCGCAGCAGCGCGCCCAGGTTCATGCGGCCGCCTCGCCGCGCGGGAACAGCAGGGCGCGCACCTCGGGCGCCAGCAGCTGGTCCAGCTCGACCAGCTGCAGCATGCCGGCCGCGCCGCCCGCCACCCGGCCGAGGAAGGGCGCGCCGTCGACGCCGCTGGCGGCCAGCGCCGCGTCGTCCACGCTGTCGACCCCGATCACATGTTCGGCCAGCAGCCCAAGCGGGTGCGTCGTGCCGTCGTCGGCGCGGTAATCGACCAGCACGATGCGGGTGTCGAACCAGACCTGCGGCGGCGCGATGCCGGCCAGCCGCGACAGGTCGATCACCGGCACCGGCGCGCCGTGCAGGTCCATCACGCCGGCCACGTAATCGGGCGCCAGCGGAACCTGTTTCAGGCTGGCCGCCGGCAGCACCCGCAGCACGGCGCGCAGCGGCAAGCCGTAGCGGTCGGGCCCGATGTGGAAGATCAGCGCCTTCATCGCGCGCTATGCGTTGACCGCAAAGGTGGCGACCGACGATTGCAGGTCGCCGGCCGCATACTGCAGCTGGTGCACCGCTTCGCTGGTGGCCTTCAGCGACTCCACCGTCTGCTGGGTGGCGTCGCTCAGCTGCATCATGGTGTCCGAGATCTGCGAAGCGCCCACCGCCTGCGACTGCATGCCCTGCAAGACCAGGTCGAACTGCGGCGCCAGCTTCTGCACCTGGTCCATCACCGACGACAGCTGCTCGGCCACCTGGCGCACCTCGCCCACGCTGCGCCGGATCTCTTCCGAGAATTTGTCCATGCCCATCACGCTGGCCGACACCGCCGACTGCATCTCCTTGAGCATCTGTTCGATGTCCCAGGTCGAGACCGAGGTCTGGTCGGCCAGGCGCCGGATTTCGGTGGCCACCACCGAGAAGCCGCGCCCGGCGTCGCCGGCCTTCTCGGCTTCGATCGCCGCGTTCAGCGACAGGATGTTGGTCTGGTCGGCGACCTTGGTGATGGTGATCAGCACGCTGTTGATGTTGCTGGCCTTTTCCGACAGCGCGGCCAGCTTGGCGTTGATCGAGTCGGTGGCCGCGACCATGTGCTGCATGGTCAGGTCCATGCGCTTGAGGTTGTTCTGGGCGTCGGCGGTGGCGCTGGTGGTGTAGTCGGCCACCGCGGTCGCCTCTTCCATGGTGCGCAGCAGCTGGCTGGTGTTGGCCGAGATCTCCTTGGTGGTCGACAGGATCTCGACGCTGGTCTGGGCCTGTTCGATGCCGGTCGCTTCCTGCTGCTTGGCGGAGGCGGCGATCTCGGTGGCCGAGGTGGTGACCTGGATGCCGGCCTTTTGCACGTTGTTGAGCAGGCGGCGCAGGTTGTCGAACATGGTCTTCAGGCCGTCGCCGAGGCGGCCGATGGCGTCGCTGCCGCCGATCGCGACGCTGCCGGTCAGGTCGCCCGAGGCGGCCTTCGACACCGTCTCGAGCAGGGCGTCGACTTTCGCGCGCAGCAGGTTGGTGGCGGCCAGCTCGTTGGCCTGGCTGTCCTGGATCGCCTGCGCCATGCGGTTGAATTCGATCGAGACCTTGCCCAGTTCGTCGTTCGAGATCAGCGCGGCGCGCGCCGACTGCTCGCCGGCCGCGATCCGGCCCACGGCCTGGGTCAGGTTGTTGAGCGGGAGCAGGATCGCCCGCGCCAGCAGGTAAGAAATCAGCAGCGCCAGCAGCGTGCAGGCCACGCCGCCCACGATCAGCACCAGCAGCATGGTCTGTTGCAGCGCGGCCGAGGCCTGCGAACGCACGCGCAGCAAGTCGCGCTCTGCCGCGGACGCTTCGTTCAGCAGCTTGTAGATGCTGTTGATGGCGGTGTTGCCGCCTGCCAGGGGCGCGCTGCGGCCCATGGCGTCGGCCGCGCCGGGCTTGTCGCCCATTTGTTCGCGCAACACGAGCTGCGATTCGATCACGTCGCGGGCCCAGGCCTCGAGCATGGGTTGCACCTGCCGGAAGCGCGCTACCTGGACCGGGTTATCGCTGACCAGCGCTTGCAGGGCGCCGATGGCGCCCGGCAGGTCGGTCAGTTCCTTGCGCGTGCGGTCGCGCCGCTGGAGGTTGCCGGTCAAGTAGTAGCCGCGCGCTTCGACCTGCACCTGCAGCATGTCTTTGTTCATCTGGTCGATCGAGCGCAGCACTTCCATGGTGTGCCGGTCCCAGGCGTTCGCTTCGGACAGGCGGTCGAACTTGTCGTAGGCAGTCGCCAGCAGCAGCAGGATGAGCGCGACGATCGCGCCAAAACCGACGTACAGCTTGTTCTTGATACTCATGTCTTTCAGCATATTGTTCTCTTTTATAAAGCCGGATGAGACTGCTGTGCCTATTCTGCCACGCGCCGCGCCGGCGTGGGCGGCTTTAGGCTGCCACGGCGAAATTGGCGACGCTGGTTTGCAGGTCGCCGGCCGCATACTGCAGCTGGTGCACCGCTTCGCTGGTGGCCTTCAGCGACTCCACCGTCTGCTGGGTGGCGTCGCTCAGCTGCATCATGGTGTCCGAGATCTGCGAA